>Ga0070726_10000880_pt1 | contig 33274 bp, 31 predicted proteins | sample tdAd471_FD_67275 | JGI IMG/M metagenome (GOLD analysis project Ga0070726, IMG submission 67275) | Marine sediment microbial communities from the Atlantic coast under amendment with organic carbon and nitrate - tdAd47.1 | ecosystem: Environmental > Aquatic > Marine > Coastal > Sediment | place...
TTGCTGGAGGCGATGATCACGCGCTGCGGAGAGCGCGGCGTGTCGCGCATGACGCTGGATGTGGCAGAGGACAATATCGCCGCCCGCGCGCTCTATGCGGCGCATGGCTTTACCGAGGATGGCCGCCGCCCGCGCTATTATTCGGCGAAGCGGGACATACCGGTAGACGGCATTCTGATGTCAAAATCTCTTGAGCTTGGCGTTTGAGGCGTATCAGGTCTGGGCGATTTCAGGAAATAAGCTATGTTAGGTTGAGATCCCGGACAGGAGCTGAGCGATGACTGATACCCCAAAGACCGACGAGATCCCGCAGCAAATATTCGACCTGTATGATGACTATTGTCATGGTCATCTGTCTCGGCGCGGCTTTTTCGAAGGGCTGGGGAAATATGCCGTTGGCGGCCTGACGGTCTCCTCTCTCGCGGCCTGTGTGCTGCCAGACTATAGCAGGATGCAGACCGAGCCCGACGAAGACGATCTCTATGAAGAGATGCTGGTCTATCCCTCTCCCGATGGGGCAGGGGAGATGGAAGGCTATTTCGTGCGCCCCGATACTGTGAATGGCGAATTGCCGGGCATCGTCGTGATCCATGAGAATCGTGGCCTGAACCCGCATATCAAGGATGTCGCCCGGCGCGTCGCCAAGGCGGGCTATGTGGCCTTTGCACCGGACGCGCTCTCTCCGCTTGGTGGCTATCCCGGAAATGATGATGAAGGCCGCGCCCTGCAGGCGCAGCGCAATCGCGGGGAGATGATTGAGGATTTCATGGCCGGGGCCGCCTTCCTGCGTGATCATGCGGCGGTGAATGGCAAAGTCGGCTGTGTTGGCTTCTGCTTTGGCGGGGCAGTGGCGAACATGATGGCCGTGCGTTTGCCCTGGCTGTCTGCGGCGGTGCCCTATTATGGCGGCTGGCCGACGGCAGAGCAGGCCGGATATGTGGATGTGCCCCTGCAAATCCATCTGGCGGGGCTGGATGAAAGAGTGAATGCAGGCTGGCCGGCCTACAAGGCGGCGCTGGACGCCAATGATGTCGAGTACGAAGCGTACATATATCCCGGCGTGCAACATGGTTTCCATAATGATACCACGCCGCGCTATGATGAGGCTGCTGCAAAACTGGCCTGGAGCCGGACGCTGGACTTCTTCAGTCGCCAACTGAGTTAGGGGGGGCTTTTGACCCGCAGCCGTAATTGTTTGGGATGTAACTGACTGGACTTAAGGTCAATGTGAGGGCAAAACATGCGCATGGATCGACTCGAGAAACTTTGCGCCGATAAAGGCCTGCGAATGACGGAACCGCGCCGCGTGATTGCGCGTGTCCTGTCCTCTTCGGATGACCACCCTGATGCCGAGGAGCTGCATCGCCGCGCCAATTCCATGGACGCGTCGATCTCCTTGGCAACGGTCTACCGGACTGTGAAACTGTTCGAGGATGCGGGAATTATCCAGGCACATGATTTCCGCGATGGCCGCGCGCGCTATGAAGAGGTGCCGGACGAGCATCACGACCACCTGATCAATGTGAAGACGGGCGAAGTTGTGGAGTTCCATTCCGAGGAAATCGAGGCCCTGCAGGAAGAGATTGCCAAACGTCTGGGCTTTCGTCTGGTGGACCACCGCCTTGAGCTTTACGGTGTGCCTCTCAAGGAAGAAGACTAGTTTTCCGGCCCAGTCAGGGGCCGGTGGCAGCTTTGTTCAACTCCCGTAAATACATGGGCGTGCAGGATGGAATGCCTGAAGAGCCCGGCTGCGCAGTCTGCGGCCAGCCGGGGCAGGCAATTTATGCGGGACGGGACGAGCGCATGCTGCTGGCATTGCTGACAAGCTTTATCATGATGACCGGTGCGGCGCCTCTGGATGAGGCGCTGAGTGCAACCGAAGCCCCGCGCACGTTGCGTGCCGCCTTTACCGTTGAGCTGCGCAGCCAGAATGCCAGCCGTATCTATAATTACGATCCGCGCCGCGACATGGGCGAGCGCTGGCAGGTCGTCTCCTGGCAGGGGGATGATGACGAGCTGGAAGAAGTGGCCCGCAACTGGGCCTCTGAAGCTGCGCCGGATGGCCGCCTGTTCGCTGATGATCTGCGCGCCAGCATGGGCCGCGACGTGCAGGTGGACGATATGGGCCATGCTTGGCGTATCGCGTTTCGGCATCACCCGTCCCAGAATGATGGCGAATTTGATGTCTGGGCCGCCGAGCGGCTTCAGGCCACAGCCTGGCTGGACCCGGTGGGCGAGCGCTTCCTGCGCATCGATTATCACCTGCCGCAGCCCGTCGCGGGGCCCGAAGGCGGCAAGCTGACCAAATATGATCAGAGCTATTTCATCCGCACCGAGCCGCGCTGGGGCATCAGCTATGTGTCCAGCTTTTCCATCGAACTGGAGGCGCGCGCGGCGTTTCGCACGATCAGCCGGCGCTATTCGGCGAATATCGTGAAGACGGAATTCTTCTTCTCCAGCGCCGAGGCCGAGGCCGATTTCGAGGCAAATCGCAAAGGCCCGCAGCTGATGTCTGGATTGCCCGGCTGACCCCGCTAGATTGGGGGTATGACGATTCACATGGTGAAACTCTGCGTTGGCGCGGAGGATATTGAAGATCTGGAAAACTGGCAGGCGCGCCTGATGGAGCAGGGGCGGGAGCCATTCCATCACACGCGCATGATGCCCAAGCAGAAAGACCAGCTGCTGGATGGTGGCTCGATCTATTGGGTGATCAAAGGCGCGATCCGCGTGCGCCAACGCATTGTAGAGGTGCGCCAGATTGCCGGTGAGGAGCATTCCATGTGCGAACTGGTGTTCGATCCGAACCTTGTACGCACCTATGCCAAGCGCAAGAAGGCTTTCCAGGGTTGGCGATACCTGAAGCCGGCCGATGCGCCGCGGGATCTGACTAGCGGGGAGGCTGCTGTGGACATTCCGCCGGATCTGGACGCGGCGCTGAAGCAGGCGGGCGTCTGGTAGGCGCCTAGCGTTTCAGTTCCTCTGCCAGCAGGGCGGCTTCCATCTCAAAGGCTTCGCTGCCGGGGGCGATCAGTTCGACATGGCCTGTATCCGGCACCTGGATGAAACTGGCGGCGCTGCCGGCGGCTTTTGCCTTCTTCGTGTAGTGCTTGCCGAGGATGGGCAGGGCGATACGGTCCTGCTCTCCGTTCACACTAACCTGCCTGGCGGCAAAGGGCAGCATTTCAGCCGGTGATGTATCGGAGAAGACATCCGGCCGTTGTCCGCTGGGTGGCCCGGTCAACACATCCATGATGGAAGCAAGGCAGCTTTCCTGCGCGACCGGGGCGGAGGCCTCAAGGTCAGCGAGGCCACCGGAATTCACGACCAGATCGATATGTAGCGGGTCTTCACGCCAGAGTGGGCTGGAGCGCGGCAATTTCGGGCGTGCCGCCAGCCAGAGGGCAAGATGACCGCCAGCGGAATGGCCCATCGCGGCGACACGGTCGAGCTTCAGATTGTACTCATCTGCATAATCCCGCAGCAGGTCAGTTGCGCGCGCCACATCTTCAAATGTGCCGGGATACCCGCCGCCATCCTCATCCACGCCGCGATACTCTATGTTCCAGACAGCGAGGCCGCGCTGGCGCAGGTCTTCGGCCGCATAGTCCATCAAGGTGCGGTCTGCGATGCTTTTCTGCCAGCAGCCACCATGCACCATGATGACGACCGGGAAGGGGCCTTTGCCGTCCGGCAGCCAGAGGTCGATGACATCTGATGTGCCAAGCCCTGTGCGGATATGGTGAGGTGTTGAGGGCCTCTCACGCGTGAGCAAATCCTTCCAGGTCATCAGGGACATGGGGGCCTCTTCACTCTTGCTGGTGCTTTCCGGAGGGCGGGTTTCTGTGGGGGCTTCACAGCCCGTCAGGGCAAGTGCGGCAAGGGCAATAGAAAAAAGCAAGGGTCGCATAAGGGGATTGCTACTAGCGTCCGGCCGATCTGTCATGCACAAAGCTTGTCATGAATTCATTCCATTTTCCCCAAAGTCGTGGCGATGTCGAAGCGCTGGATGCCGAGGACCCGCTGGCGCATTGCCGGGCGGCGTTCGCCTTGCCGGAAGGGGTAACCTATCTTGTCGGTCACTCGCTGGGGCCAGCCACGCAAGGCGCCCTGATGGCGCTGCAGCGAGCAGCAGATGATGGCTGGGTGCGCGACCGCGTCGGCGCGTGGAACAGCGCGAACTGGATTGGCCTGGCCGAGCAAGTGGGCGCAAAGCTGGCGCGCCTGATCGGCGCCGGGGAGCGCGAAGTTCTGGTGTGCGACAGCGTCTCGGTGAACCTGTACAAGCTGGCCGCCTCCGCGCAGCCCCTTGCCGCCGCGCGGCGGCTAGTGGTGGAGGAAGACGAATTCCCGACCGACCAGTATATTCTGGAAGGCCTGTCCAGCATGACCGGCGTGGAGCTGGTGCGGGCGGCGCCGGGGCAGGGCATTGCTGAACTGAAAGGCGGCGTTCTGGTCAAGAGCCTCGTTAATTATCGTACCGGCGAGGTGGCGGATGTCGCCGCCGATGAGGCCGCTGCGCAGGCAGAAGGCGGGCTGATCGTTTGGGATCTCAGCCATGCGACCGGCGTGCTGGATGTGCGCCTGAAGGCATGGGGCGCGCGGCTGGCGGCGGGGTGTACGTACAAATATCTGAATGGCGGGCCGGGCGCGCCGGCGTTCGTCTTTGTGGATGAGGCGCTGGCACCGGAACTTGCTTCACCGCTGCCGGGCTGGATGGGCCATGCCAGGCCGTTTGATTTCAAGTCTGCCTATCAGCCCAAAGAGGGCGCCGCGCGCTTTGCCGCCGGGACGCCGCCCATCCTGTCGCTGGCGGCACTGGATGGCGCGCTGGACATTTTCCAAGGGCTGAACATGGCGGATGTGCAGCAGAAGGCGCGGCGCCTGAGCCAGATGTGCCTGGTGCTGGCAGAGAAGGCCGGTTTAAAGATCAGCTGCCCCATAGAGGCGGACCGGCGGGGCGGGCATATCAGTGTACGCCATTGCGAGGGCTACGCTGTTGTCCGCGCCATGCATGATTGGGGAATAGAGGCAGATTTCCGCGCGCCGGACACGATCCGTTTCGGCCTGTCGCCCTTGTTCCTGTCTTATGCGGAAGTGTGGGACGCGATGCAGGAACTGACGGAAATTCTGGAAACGCGCAGCTGGGACAAGGCGTGTTATCGCGAAAAGGCGGTCGTTACATAATGGATCTGATTGTTCAGTATGCTCCTCTCCTGCTGGCGTTGATCGTGGCAGGGATCGCCGCCGGTTTGGCGGCAGGCCTGTTTGGCATTGGTGGCGGTGCGATCATTGTGCCGGTGCTGTATTTCCTGTTCGATGCGCTGGGCTATCCGGAAACTGCGATGCATGTGGCGGTGTCGACATCACTGGCCACGATTATCCTGACGTCCATCCGCAGCGTCATGGCGCACAACAAGCATGACGCCGTCGACTGGGACATTATCAAAGGCTGGGCACCGTGGATTGTGGTCGGCTCCCTGATCGGCATGGCAATCAGCGGGTATCTTTCGAATCGGGGCCTGCTGGGCATTTTCGGGTCTCTGGCATTCCTGCTGGCGGCGCAGCTGTTCTTTGGCCGCCCGACCTGGCGTCTGGCAGATGACATGCCGAAAGGGCCGACGCGGGCTGGTCTCGGCGTCGGTGTTGGCACGCTGTCCGCACTGATGGGGATTGGCGGCGGCACGTTTGGTGTCAGCCTGATGACGCTCTGTGGACGGCCCATACATCGCGCCGTGGCAACGGCGGCTGGCTGGGGCGTGGCCATCGGCCTTCCGGGGGCGCTGGCGGCCATCATTGTCGGCTGGGGAGAACCGGGGCGGCCGCCTTTCTCGCTGGGAAATGTGAACCTCGCCGCATTTGCGCTGATCTCTGTCTTCACCGTTACCATGGCGCCGGTCGGCGCAAAGCTTGCCCACAAACTGGACGCTGTGAAGCTGAAGCGCTGGTTTGCCGTTTTGCTGGCGGTTGTTGCGGCGCGGATGCTGTGGAAGGCGCTCGGCCTTTAGAGGAAGACGCCGACGATCCGCTCAATCGCCCAATAGCTGCCGGTGATGCCGATGGCGTAGGCCGTGGCGGTACGCAGGGCTGGCTCGCCTTGGCGATAGAGCAGGCGGCCGAACCAGACGAGAGCCAGCACGAATAGCACAAAGGCGATCTGTCCGGCCTCAACGCCGAGATTAAACAGTAGCAGCGCCATCACTTCCGCGCCTTTCGGCAGGCCGATTTCCGACAGCGCACCCGCAAAGCCGAAGCCATGGATCAGGCCGAAGCCGAAGGCGATCAGCCACGGCATGCGCTGCGCCAGCGTCATGCGGCCGCGCATGCGGTAAATGGCTTCCGCGCCGAGCAGGGCGATGCTCATGGCGATCGTGATCTCCACCGGCGCGCCGGGCAGGGTGACGCCGCCAAGGGCAGAGGCGGCAAGCGTGATGGAGTGGGCGAGCGTGAAGGCCGTGACCGTGGGGATCAGCTGGCGCGGGCGCACAAGCAGGACGAGACCCAGAACGAACAGCAAATGGTCACAGCCAAAGATGATGTGCTCCACGCCGATGCGGAAATAGGCAAGGGTTGGCGCGCCGGATGGGCCACCAAGGTCCAGTGTAGCAGAGCCGGGCCGCAGGACGGCGGTCAGATCGTCCGCCTCCTGCCGGTCGAGCCGCAGGAAGACATCCGTCAGGGTGCGGTCGAGACCGGCAATGGAAAGCGCCCCCATATTCAGGTCGCACGCCATGGACCAGCGCAGGATAATCGTGCCGCCTGCACCGGTGACGCGTTCATTCTGCCGCTCGCAGCCTTCCGGAAATGTGGGTTCCAGCTTCAGGCGGCGGCCATCCAGGATGGGCTGTTTCCAGGTGACGTCATACTGGCCGGGTGCGGTCTCGGTGATCTCCAGATAGGCCGGGCGGACTTCATGCGCCTCTGCGCCGAGCGACGCGATCATGAGGGCCAGACACAGAAGGCAGGCGCGGATCACTCTACGCCCTCAATCTCGACATTGTAGCGGGCGATAATGTCAGCGACTGCCTGTTCGTTCGCTTCACGGCGCTTTTGCTCCACCCAGTCCTGTTGCACTTCTGCGCGGACCTCATCAAAGGGGCGCAGGGCAGCGTCTGTCTTGTGCGTGATATGCACGAGATGCACGCCAAGGGCGGAGTGGACTGGGCCTTGCCAGTCATCTGAGGCGGGTAGCTCCGCCATCGCGGCAGCGAAATCCACCCCGAACTGGCGGGCGAGTTCGCGAAGCGGCACGTCTCCATACTGACGTTGCAGCATGAACGGATCGCCAAGGTCGGCCGTGCCCATAGCGGGCGCGCTGTTTAGGTCTGCCAGCAGGACTGCCGCGTCTGTCTCCGCAGCATCGCCGCGCACGCTGGGGCTGAAGAAGACGTGAGAGAAGGTGATACGGGCAGGCTCCGTGAACCTGTCCGCATGCGCCTGATGCCATGCCCGTAAGTCTTCTTCCGACGGCACGGGGTCTTCGCGCAGATCCGAGACCATGAAGCTCATCTTCTGGGCGAGGCGGCGGGTTATGATCGTGTCGCCCTGATCAAGGCCGAGGCGGCGCGCCTCACGGGCCAGCGCCTCGTCCCGGACATAGTCGGACACCATGGTTGTCATGTCTTCCGGGCCGGGCAGCGCGCCGGCCTCGGAGGCATAGAGCGCCGCGAGGCGCTCCAACTCTGTTTCCGAGACAAAAATGGTCGAGTCCGATTTGTCCTGCCAGGCCTGCCACGCCGTGTGCAGGCCAAAGACGAGGGCCGCCGCCACAACAAACTGGATCAGCGGTTCACGCAGATATTTCACGCCTCTGGGTGCTCCCGTCTATTCCGCCGGAATGTACCAGATGGGCGAGGTATAGGCGCGCTCCTGAATGGTCTCCGGCACGTCTGGACGCGGCGGTGTGCCATTGCGCAGGGCTTCCCAGGTTGACCAGCGGCAGCTCGGGTTTTCCAGTACGCGGACATAATAGGTGGCGCGGGTGTTGGCGTCGAAGTCCGGGTCCTGCCACAGGGTCTTCAGCTCGCTGGCACCTTCGCCGGTGGGCGTGCAGCTTGTCATGTCCACGCCCGCGCCATTGTCCGGGCAGCGATGTGTGGCCGGGTCCGGTGTGCCGGTATGGCAGGCGACGTCATAGACGGCTTCGCCATCTGAGGTGACCTTGACGATCTGCACGCGCTGCAGGGCGCCCATATTCGGATCGCGCTGTGCCCAGGCGATGAAGGACGGGGCCGCGCCGGTGCCGACAAGGTCTCCGCCCATCGGGACGCCGCCCTCATAGGCCTGACGTGTCAGATTTGCAGCATTCAGCATGTCATCCGTATACTCGTAGCCGCCAAAGAAACGGACTTTCATGCGCGGACCCGTGGTGGCAAAGGTTTCCTTGCGGCGGAACGCGTCGAAGATGGCTTCGCGGGTGTTTTCCTCGGCCCAGACGCCGGTGAGGCCCGATGCGCTCCAGCGAGAAAACCATTCGCGGCCATTCTTCACGACATTGTTGTCAGGCTGATTATCCCAGCTGGTTGTGCCGGGAAAGGGGACAGAGCCCCGGGCGATGGGCGATCCATCTACAATGCCGATCTTTGACCAATAGTCTTCCTCGGAATAGGCGCCCCCGGCCACATGGCTGTCAGAGGCCCCGACAAGGCCGAAATGGAAGGGGTCAAAGCCCTTTTCCTGCTGCAGCTTCAGGCCGTTGCGATAGGCTTCGCGGACATAGGACCCTTCTGTCTGAGAGACATCATAGACGCCGAGTAATTTGTCATAGATTTCGAAATCTGCCCACTCATCATTTGGTGAGAGGGAGGGATGGGTCTCGCTTGTGCCCTTGACCTGGGTGACCTCGACAAGCGGTTCATTGCGCATCCGCTGATCAGCATAGGCGGCATCCATCGGATCTCCATTATAAGTTTCCAGGCGGAACATCTGGCCGTCGGAGACATTGGAATTGTGCGGGATGGCGATGGATTCATAGCTTTCGGATCGCTTCTCATCCATCCAGTCCCACAGGTCTTCCGGATTGGTGGAGTCGAGTGTCGAGAAGGCGCGATCCGGCGCGTCTCCCTTGAAGAAGACATTGCGGTGAAGATTTCCGCCGCCAAAAGTGCCGTCATCGCGGTTGGTCGTGACGGATGTGAATTCATAGGCTGCGAAAGTGGTGAACTCCCCCGGCACATAATGGCGGTTAGCCGCGTCGACATTCTGCATCCAGACAGAGTTGATCACACCCTTGTCATACATGTCTTCTATGGGCTCACCTGAGCGTACAGACGCGCCGATGCCCTGGAAGGCCGCGGTGATCTTGTCGGGGTTCGTTGAGAACATGTCCTTGGCGCGCGGAAGCTCTGACAGTTCTGTGCCCGGCGTATCCATGGCGGGCAGGATGCCGAGATATTCGGCGTGGTCTGTCACCGTGTAGAAATCGAGCGGGCCGCCTGCAATGGTCATGTCAAAACCGGCCGGATGCTTGATTGTTTCGCCCCGCGCAAAGCGGTAGGCATCATCAGCGGTGCGCCGAACATTGAAGATGTAGGCATCAAAGCTGGACCGGGTATGGATGTGCAGGTCGCCGAAATAGGCGTTGCGATCCGGATTGTATCCGGCGGTGTGTCCTTCCGCTGGCGCTGCGTCAGGTGCGGTAATGTCCGCCTTTTGCGTAATTGTCTTTGACGTTTCCGGCGCAGGTTTGCTGCACGCAGCCAAAGCGATCGCCGATACGGCGAGGCCAAGATAGCTCTTCATTTTTTCCTCCCACAGGCATGTTTTTCCTGCCCTAATGAGAAGAAGTGTGCGTCTTTATAGCCAGTCTGTCCAGATTGACCTACCGGAAACTCAGACCAGGCTGACATCCGTGATCTTGTAGGTGAGCGGTGTTTCACCATGGCTGGCGATGGTGATGTACTCGCCCTCCTTGAAGACATGCTGGCCCAGCTTGTAGCCGGCTTCATCATCGCCTTCATCATCTTCGTCATAATGGAAGAACCAGTGGCTGCCGCGATGGGTTAGCAGGCCGTCCGCACGTTCGTCCGGATCCGGGTGAAACCGCACGACGCGGCAGGCGGCCCGGGTCTCGCGCCATGCGTCCAGATCAATCTGGCCTTCCGCTGTGAGGGGAGCGATGAGGGTATAGCCCTGACTGGGGTCTCCACCAGGGAGCCCCGGATTACGCGCGAGTTGAAGTGTGATCTTTGACAAGCTCATTGGTCTGGACCTCCTTGATGGGCCGATTAGTGGGCCAGCGCCAGGGCAGGGGCTTCCTCTGCCGTCAGCAGGCGCCGCGTGGTGCCGCCGAACAGGCGCTCGGTCAGCCGTGAGTGGCCATACGCCCCGGCGACGATCATCGAGGCATTTGCGCCCTTGGCCATGGCCAGCAGACCGGTTGCGACTTCGCCTTCGATTTCTTCCGTCTTCGACGTAATGTCATGAAACTTCAGCCAGTCCTGCAGCGCGTGCGGGGCGGCGACCTCGCGGTCAGGGTCTCTTTTCATGTCCTTTTTATTCTGGGCAATGATCACATCGCCCATGGCACGCAGGATAGGTAGATGGAAGCGCACCGCGCGGGCCGCCCCATTGCTGCCGTCCCAGGCAATGATGGCCGGGCCGTTGAAGGGCTCATAGGTGCCGCCCAGAACCACGGGCAGACCTGCCGTCATCAGAACATGCTCAAAGGCGAGGTTCAGCGGCTCGCCGCCCTTGGCCGCGGTACGAGGGAAAATGACCGCCTCGGCCAGCGTGGCAGCATTTGAGCCGGATTGCTCCACCGTGTTCACATCATGGATGAACTCACAGCTGAGTCCGTGGGCACCACTTCCGCATATATCCTCAAAGGATGCGCGGGCCACTTTCAGAACCTCATCCTGCATCTCGATGATGGACTGAGTGGTCGTTCCGGCCAAGCCGGTCGCCTCCGGAGTTGCGATGACCATCATTGCGGCATTCGGATCCGGCAGCGCGCAGAGGCCTCTTACCGGGACGTTCATTTTCCTGGCCAGGGCGAGGGCGGAAAGCGTCGTTGAACGGTCTTCCTTGCTCGTTCCTTGCAGCATGGCGACAACAGACATGGGACATCCTCGTATTGCTGAACTCTGGACACCACTGTCCTACCAGCAGGGGGCAGGAGTCAAACTAAGGATTTGTACTTAAAGCGTGTTTCAGCGGCCGATGCGACGGCGCGCGATGGCATCAGCCACACGGTTTGTCGGCTTGTCCGTGCTGAGCGCTTCGTCCAGCACTTCGCCGAGCGTATGCATCAGGGTTTCCAGTTTGCCGTCGACCCATTCGCGGGAATAGGTGCCTGAGATCTCTGCCGCTACATTGATGATGCCGCCACCATTGATGACGTAATCGGGCGCGTAGAGAATGCCCTTGCGGCGCAAGAGCTCGCCCATTTCCGGCATGACAAGCTGGTTGTTTGCGGCGCCGGCAATGGCCTTCACCTTGAAACGGTCCAGCGTCTTTTCGTTCACCACGGCGCCGAGGGCGCAGGGGGCGAAAATGTCTGCGTCTGCGTCGTAAATCTCATCCGGCTCGACAATGCGCGCGCCGGTGCGGGCGGCAACATCTTTCAGGGCCTGCTGGTCGATATCGGTGATGATCAGGTTTGCGCCAGCCTCGGCCAAGTGATCACAGGTATAGCCGCCAACATGGCCAACGCCTTGAACGGCAATCGTGCGGCCATTCAGATCGTCTGTGCCGAAGGTGCGCTTGGCGGTTTCGCGGATGCCGAGATAGACGCCCTTGGCCGTCACGGGGGAGGGATCTCCACTGGCGGCTTCGCCTTCATCCAGGCCCGCCACATACCGGGTCTCTTCGCGGACGATCTGCATGTCGGAGACGCTGATGCCGACATCCTCAGCGGTGATGTACTTGCCCTGCAGGCTGTCGACTGCGCGGCCAAAGGCGCGGAACAGCTCAGGGGATTTGTCTGTCTTGGCATTGCCCCAGATAACGGCCTTGCCGCCGCCGAGCGGAATATCCGCCATGGCATTTTTGTAGCTCATGCCCTGGCTAAGGCGCAGGGCATCCTTCAGCATGGCTTCGCCGGTCTCATAATTCCACATGCGGCAGCCACCAGCCGCCGGACCAAGCGCCGTGGAGTGAATGGCAATAATTGCCTTCAATCCGCTTTTGGCATCATGGAACAGGTGCACACCCTCATGGGCGTCAAAGGAAGCGTGGTCGAACATGGGAAATCAGTCAGTTGCAGATCGAAGATGGCGGCTTTCTGGCGTCTGCGCCACGTTGCGTCAAATGGTTTGCCCCCTATGACTGCAATGTAAAATGGCATAACTGGCCTGAGACTTGCCAGACACGGCCTGAAACCTAGCCTAGGACATATTTAAACGCGCCTGACGATACCAGATCATGCCTGAAAAGCGCATGCAGCTTAACCACACAATCCGTTGACACCTCAGCAGGATTTAGCGCGTATCCTGCCCCTCTCTGAACCATGCAATTGCGACCCGTCCTCCTTGCCATAGGCATCATGACCGTCCTGCTGGGCATGGCGATGATCCCGTGCATGCTGATCGACTGGGCAGATCACCGCCCGGAAACCTATGTTTTCGAGGTGTCCTCCTTCGGCACCATTTTGATCGGTACGTGCATCTGGGTGCTGTCTCGCGGTGAAGTGGAGCGCAGCGGCCAGCGCGAGGCCTTCCTGCTGACCGTGCTGATCTGGGTCTATCTGCCAGTAATCGCGTCCATTCCCTTCCTGGCTTCCGGCATGAGCTTTACGGACTCTGTGTTCGAGTGCATTTCCGGCCTGACGACGACCGGCGCGACCGTGCTGACCGGGCTGGATGACATGCCGCGCGGCCTGTTGCTGTGGCGGGCTATTCTGCAATGGATCGGCGGCATAGGCATTATCGTGACGGCCATTGCCATTTTGCCCCAGCTGCGCGTCGGCGGGATGCAGCTTTTCGAGCTGGAAAGCTCTGACATGTCCGGCAAGTTCCTGCCACGCATCACCGATATCGCGACCTATCTGGGCCTGACCTATCTGATCATCTCGATGCTGTGCGCGCTGCTGTATTATCTGACTGGCATGAACTGGTTTGATGCCATCACGCACTCGATGACGACGATGTCTGCCGGGGGCTATTCCACGCATGATGCCTCGTTTGGCTATTTCAGCGATACCAATGCACCCTATGTGGCGACCGCCTTCATGTTCATTGCCGGTCTGCCGTTCAGTCTGCTGGCCATGCTGTTATTGCAGGGCCGGATCCGGCCGATGCTGACGGACCCGCAGCCGCGCGTCTATCTGGGGCTCGCGCTGTTCTTCTCGACTGCGATCGTTGTCTATCACGAGGCGGTGGTGGAGCCGCCGATCTTCGACCACGTCTTCCATGGCTTCAAGGAAGCCCTGTTCAACATCATCTCCATCATGACCGGTACGGGCTATGCCTCTGCGCCCTATGATACGTGGGGCCCGCCCGTGATGACCATCTTCCTGGCGGCGACCTTTGTCGGCGGCTGTGCGGGCTCGGCGGCCTGCGGGCTGAAAATGTTCCGGCTGGAGATCGCCGCGAAAACAATCGTGGCGTATTCGCGCCGGATGACCCAGCCGCACCGGCGCACGCCGATCCGCTATGCGGGAAAGACTGTGGACGAGGAAACACTGCAGTCCGTGATGGTATTTGTGTTTCTTTACCTCGTCACCTTCCTTGGTGCGGCGGCTTTGCTGGGCCTGGCAGGGCTGGACGCATTGACGGCGATTTCGGCCTCTGCGACCAGCGTATCCAATGTCGGCCCGGGCCTTGGGCCGCTGATTGGCCCGTCCAGCACGTTCCAGGAATTACCGGATTTCGCCAAATGGGTTTGCGCGATTGCCATGCTGCTGGGGCGGCTGGAATTCGTGGCGGTGTTCGTGGTGATGACCCGCCGCTTCTGGCGCGGTTGAGACCAGCGCTTATGCGCGGGCATTTAAAAAGCCGGGTGTAAGGCCCGGCTTTATCACTCCTGAAGATGTAGAATGTCCGTAAGAGGATCATCAGTTCCACGGGTTGAACCGCTTCGCCGCCCGTGGTGACTGTGTGGGTTCAGGGGTCTCGTCTTCCTCAAAGGTTTCGGATTCATAGGCTGTGTAGGTCTCGCCTGTGCTGTCATGCGCTTTGGGCGCAGCCTGCGGTTCCGGGAAAGGCGTGTCGTCAGGAGCAGGGGCGGGAGCTTCCCAGCTGTCTGCCTCGGTCTGCGGCGCAGGTGTATCTTCCTGTGCGTGAACCTCTTCGGTTTCCCCGGTTTCTACAAAATGCTCAGCAGGCTGATAGTGTTCGTCTGCAACTGCCTCTGTGTCAGCATCCGTGTCTGATTGTTCCGGCAGCCAGTCAGGCAAATCGCTCGTGCCGTCGATCACCACATGCGGAGATCCCACTTTTTCGACCGGGTCTGCAGAATGGGGATGAGGTGAGGGCTCGGCCGGGCGGCTATGGGCGCCTAGGCCGAAGCCCGATGTGATGCCTGACAGGCTATAGCTGCGAATTGGCTCTGGCTCTGGTTGAGGGGCGGGGGCTGACTCTGCCTCCGCGGCCAAGGTCGTCGCTTCAACGGTCTCTTCCGGTTCCGGAGCGGCCTCACTTTCGGTTTCCTCAGTCTCTGCAACAGGCTCAGGCTCTTCTGGCGCAGGGCTTGGCTGATACTGGTTCAGCGTGCCGGAGCCAAAGCCTCCGCCGAAATAGCCCTGATTTAGGTCGTCGCTCGCTGGCGGAGGCTCGAGCGTATCCAGGTCGGCGTCTTCTGCTGCGACCTCCTCGGCTGGTTCCTCCGTATACACGGCCTCTTCCGGCGTTTCCGAAACATGCAACTCTTCGCTGGCGGGCGCTTCGAATGTTTCGACCGTCTCCTCGATGAAGGGGGCAGGCGCCGCTTCTTCAGGGGCCGTTTCCGGTTCGGCCTCAGCCTGGGGGGCGAAATCGCCCACGGCTTCTGACTGCGCATAGACCGGCGCGGCTGCCTCTTCTTCCATGAAGGCAGGCGCATAGGGAACCGGTTCTGGCTCAGGTTCCGGTTCGGCTTCAGCCTCTACCGTGGCAGTGGGCATTGCTTCCTCAGCTTCGGCTTCAATATCTGTTTCCGCGTCTGCTGTCTCAGGCTCGGCTTCGGGCTGCGTGTTTTCAAGCGCATCCATATGTGTTGGCGTGTAGCCGGCTTCAGGCTCATCCAGCACGGTGTGCTCGTCTTCCACGCTGGCTTCTTCTTCTGGCGGAATCGAGAAGTCTTGAAGCTCTGCGTTTTCTTCCGGGGCCTCGGGGGCCTCTTCTGCCGCAGCTGCGCCTGGCTGGCCGTTGACCTGGTCTGCCAGGCTCGCGACTGCGCGTTGCATGTCGGACTGGCCTTCGAATTCAGGATACATGTCCGGGTCCAGCGGATCGCTGTCATCACCGGGATCCTCGATCAGATCCTCTGCGCGGGTGTCCGCTTCCATGGGGGCGGCCGCATCTTCCGTGTCGGTCTCTGATTCATCTGCATCGGCTTCGGCATCGACTTCATCCAGACCAGCGAGCAGGGCGTTGATCGCTTTTTCAGCTCCGCGCGCATGGCGACGCGCTTCCAGGTAAAGCTCGCTGACGAACTGGGTGTAGGGGCGACCGTTTGCATCAACTTCTTTGGCGAAGTCATCCGGCGAGCAGGTCTCTATTTCCCGGCCCAGCGCATCCGTCAGCAACACAGCGCAGGGATCAGGCGTCAGTGTCACCCGATACCCTTCGGTATCGTGCGTGATCTGGCCGTTTTCGCCTTCCTGCCAGGCCACTTTCTGCTTGTGCGTCATCTCGCTGAGCTTGTCGATCAGCCGTTTTGTGGATGGATGCAGCATCAAGTCCCACCTTTCCGTCTTGCCCCAGCGCTACCCTAACAGTTACAGGCTGACGCGCGAATGATCAAACGCCTGTGAGAGGCTATTCGAATTAAATGGCAGCATGCCTGCATTCACGCGTTTCAACTTGGCGCGACATGTCTATTCGGTTGGCGCCTAGGCGCTCGGCAGCCAGTTCATTTGTATCAGTACGGGATCGCCTTGTTCGCCTTCCGGCATATCGAACACACGCTGGAACAGCGCTTCGCCTGCAGTTTCGGTGCAGACCAGCTTGCCGGCATAGGCGTCTGCACCTTCTGTGCAGCCCTTTCGGGCGAGTTCCGGCAACTCGCTCAAGTGAAAGCTGCCTACGTGCTCTCCCAGCGGTCCTGTTACATCCGGATGCCTCGTGATGACGCGGTAGACCTGGCCGAGGGACCAACTCGACTCCACGACATAGGCGGGGCTGTCATCGCCCTCTGCCATGATGTTGAAAACCGGATAGCTTTCGCCTTCAACCGAGATCTGGTCCGGCACAATCTGATAGCCTGGGAAAGCCCCGCGGATAGCGTCCGTGTTAAACGGCACCGCGCCGGTCAGACCTGAGGCGCCTTCAGGCCCGATTGAGGCCTGATGCAGGGGATTTTCCATTTCGCTTTCGCGCAGATTTGCCTTCAGCTTTGCGACATCCTTCAGGAAGTCCTTCACCGGCTCACCATCTGCCACGGAAAGGTCTGAACGGAATCCGCGAATGATGCCGTCCGGATCGACTAGAAGGTAGGAGGGTGTCCAGCTGATCTTCAGCGCCTCGCGGATCGATGCATCCTCATCAATCAGCGTGGGATAACTGTAGCCTTTTTCTGTGAAATAGGCGGCGACGGAGCCATACTTGCCAAACATCTCTTCCGTCGTGGTGCGATTGGCGTTCGCAGGCGTGTGAATGGAGAGGAAATCGAGGTCCGGGTCCTGGTCAATCGCGGTCACGAGCGCGGCGACATAGGGAGCATCGGCGAGACAGTCTCCGCACCAGATTCCCCAGACATCAATGACCGTCCAATTATCCAGCGTGTCCGGGTCGAAGGTTGAGCCATTCGCCATCTGTCCGGAAAGCGGGGGCAGGGGCTGGCCAAGCAGTTCATAGCCATAGGGCCGCCCGTCAGAATCCCGCGCAACATTGTCCCCCTCCTTTACAATTGCCGTGTTTGGCGGCGGAGCGTTCACCGTGATGAAGCGCGTGGCGGGATTGGGATCAGTGCTGACGCCGTGTTGCGGGTCAGCGGTCTCTGCCGGGCTGCAGGCCGTGATCAGCAGTAGGAATGTGGCGGCGTAGAAAGCGCGTTTCATGGCGGCTCCTGTCTCGTTTCACACAGGAAGCTAGCACGCCGCATGGCCCTGAAAAGCAAAATGCCCTGAAATGCGCTTTCAGTAGGCCTAATGCCCGGATTGGTGCAGTCGCCCCGCACGGATCAGCCCGGTCTATTCTGCGCCCGCTGTCTCCATTGCTTCAACGACCAGACCAGCACACCGACCAGCGTGCCCCAGAAGGCGCCGCTGACGCCGAACATGGTCATGCCGCTGGCCGCGAACAGGAAGGTCAGCGCAGGGGCTTCCACCCGGCCGGGATCTGCAAAGGCTGCAGAGAGGGATGAGACAAGTGCCGGGATGAGCGCAAACCCGGCAACGGCTGTGATCAGCTCTCTGGGCGCAACATTAGCAAAGGCCACGATGGGTTTGGAGAAGAAGGCGATTGTGACATAGGCGAGACCGGAGGCGACAGCCGCCCAATAGCGCTGTGCGGGATCACGCCCTGCATCTTCGCCCGACATCATTGCCGCCGTGATTGCCGACATGTTCACTGGAATGGCCCCAAAAGGCGCGATCAACAGGCTTGCCAGTCCGGTTTTTCGCAACAGGGGCTGGCGCTCATAGGTGTAGCCGCCGAGGTCCAGCACGGCGAAGCCGGGTATGTTCTGTCCGGCCATGGTGACGAGGTATAGTGGCACAGCAATGGAAATGAAGCCGCGCAGCGTGAACACCGGCATGATGGCGTCAAGCGCCGGCAGGCCGGGAGCGCTGGCTGTCACGCCGGTATCCGATGGATCCAGATTGAGCACGACGAGAATGATGAAGGCCGCAATCGTGACCGGCATCGCCGCCAGCTTGTGCCAGGCAAAGCCGACGATCCATGCCAGCAACAGCGGCAGTATCAGATAAGGCACCTTGCCAGCCGAAAGGGCCGGCGCAAGGCAGAGTGGAACGATCACGCCTGCCAGCAGGGCATTGGCAATCGGCTTCGGGATGGACGAGACGAGCCGCCCCAAAGCAGGCACAAAGCCGGTAATCACAATCAGCACTGCGCAGCAGATCAGGGCCCCGACAGCTTCAGCAAACCCGCCGGGCAGGGTGGCAGCCGCGGCGAGGAAGGCTGCGCCCGGTGTCGACCAGGCTATGGCGGCCGGGATGCGTGTGGCGAGCGGAAGCCAGATGCTGCAGATGCCCATGCCCAGCGTTGCGAAGAACAGGCCGGTCGCCACCTGGCTGTCATTGGCCCCCATGGCGGTGAGGCCTGCCAGAACGATGGCAAAGGAGGCCGAGTAGCCAACAAAAGCGGCCAGAAGGCCCATATAGATGGCGGAGGGCGATATCTGGCGGATCACTCTGTCTTGTCCTTCCGGCAGGGGGCGGATGAAATTGTAATATTCAGTGCAGGCTGGCTGGCAAGAAAAAGGCCCCAGCGCAGTGCGCCAAGGCCTGATTTTCTTGTGCAGGCCGGAAAGGCTTAGCTGAAGATCTCGAACAGACCTGCAGCGCCCATACCGCCACCAATACACATGGTGACAACACCATATTTCGCGCCGCGGCGCTGGCCTTCCATCAGGATGGAGCCGGTGCAACGTGCGCCGGTCATGCCGAACGGGTGGCCGATGGAGATGGAGCCGCCATTGACGTTGTATTTCGCCGGGTCGATGCCCAGACGGTCACGGCTGTAGAGGCACTGGGAGGCGAACGCCTCGTTCAGTTCCCACAGGTCGATATCGTCGACTTTCAGGCCATGGCGTTCCAGCAGGCGCGGAACAGCAAAGACCGGACCGATGCCCATTTCGTCCGGATCGCAACCGGCGACATTGAAACCAACGAAACGGCCCAGCGGCTTCAGGCCGCGCTTTTCGGCTTCCTTGGCTTCCATGACGACCACAGCGGCGGCGCCATCGGAGAGCTGGGAGGCGTTACCGGCGGTAACGTATTTGCCTTCCTTGACGACCATGCCGCCGGAGAAGACCGGCTTCAGGCCAGCAAGGCTCTCATAGGTCGTGCCCGGGCGGTTACATTCGTCACGGTCGCAGATGACTTCCTGAAGGGTCTCTTCGCCGGTTTCCTTGTTGACCAGTTTCATCATGGTCTTCAGCGGAACGATTTCCTCGGCCATGTAGCCTTTTTCCTGGAAGGCGGCGGTGCGCTTCTGGGATTCAACGGAATACTCGTCCTGATATTCGCGGCTGACGCCATAACGGTCTGCAACGATTTCAGCCGTTTCGATCATGGTCATCCAGATCGCCGGCCACTTTTTCATCAGTTCGTCTTCGGTGTAGCGGTACATGTTCATGTGGCCGCTGCGGGAGACGAGGGAGAGGGACTCGACGCCGCCGCCGATGGCAACCGGAGCGCCTTCATTGATGACAGTGTGCGCTGCATTGGCGATGGCCTGCAGGCCAGAAGAACAGAAGCGGTTGATCGTTGCGCCGGCTGTGGTGGACGGGCAGCCGGCCCAGAGAGCTGCGTTGCGTGCCACATTGTGACCGGTCGCGCCTTCAGGCTGGGCAGAGCCGAGGAAGACATCTTCAATTTCAGCCGCTTCGATGCCAGCGCGGTCGATGGCGCCCTTGATCGCATGGCCGGCCATCGTGATGCCGTGGGTGTTGTTCAGCGAACCACGGCTGGCTTTTGCCATGCCTGTCCGGGCGTAGGATACGATAACTGCTTCACGCATATGCTTTCCTCCAGATGTGCGTACATTGTTGCGGCGCACACTAGTCGGGAGATTTCCGTTACGCCAGCCTTACCTTTGCGTAAACGGAATTCAGATTGTGCAGTCCAAACTAGGCGATCCCTTTGTTTACAGGGGTCAGGACTGCCCAGGCTGGTACTTGAAGGACCATGTGACGCTATAGATCGGGTCATCATTCAGACCTGAAACCGGCAGCTCAAAAGGCTCGGCCATTTCCAGTCCCAGCATGGTCATGTCTTTCCATTTGAAGCGCACACCGACACCGGCAGAGCCGAGCGTGATGTCCTGCAAGGAAGAGGTGGGATTGTTGACGGAACCGCCTCCATAATCGGCAAAGACATAGATGTCGCTTTGCTTGAAGTCTCCCTTTCGCAAAGGACGGTAGCTTGGTTCAAAAATCGCGGCATAGCCTTTGTCAAAGGCAACAAGACCATTTCGGAAGCCGCGTCCGAAACTTGCCCCACCGATCAGCAGGCGCTCGTTTGCGGGGAGAGTATCATCTGTCCATTGCGCCGAGGCAGACAGGTTCAGCCGAACATTCTTGCCAACAGCCTGGATAAAGCGGGAGCTGAGGCCCAGCTTCGTGAAGTCCACAGATGCGCCAGGGGTAGAGGTCTCAGCGCTGTTGACATCAATTCCTTGAGACAGGGTGACGCTGCCGAGAACGGCGCGCTTCTTGGTTGTCTTGCGGCCGGTCAGCCCAACTCGGGCTGCGGTTACTTCATCATTGGTCAGGACAGAGCCGAACGCTGCGTTCGTGCTTTGCAGATGGTCGACCCGGAAGCTGGTAGAGATTTCGCGCTTGAAGTCCAGGAGCAGGGGGTGAGACAGGCCGGCAGAGAATTGGGTGGCTTCCCCCTCGATCGGGAGGGAGTCCGGACGTGTCTCCTGATAGGCGGCGGAAAGGTCCAGCATAGTGCCGCGCGCGCCGACCGGACTGCGATAGCTGACTTCGGCTGAGCGTGCCTGTTGGCCATCTGTTGATATCGACAGACGTCCGGACAGTTGATCCCCCTCGCGCATGAGATTGTATCCGACCCCACCTGCCGTGAGGCGGCCGCGATCAATCAGGCGGGATTCACGATTGTCATATCCGCCATAGAAGCGGTTCTTCTTGGGTTCGACATCCAGAACGACATTCGTTGCGCCTTGCTCCTTGGTTGTGCCTAGCCGGGGCTTTACCTCATATCCGGGCACACGCCGCGACAGGGCGAGGGCGCGCTCATAGCTGGAGCGGGAGGTTGGCTGCTGTCCGACAACAGGAGCCATATATCCAGAGAGCAATTTGCTTTCAGTGACTTTGCCATCCTTGCGGACATAGGCATTCTTTACATAACCCTCGGCGATGTGGACATCGACGACCCCATCGGACAAATCCTGACTGGGGATGGCGAGAGAGAAGAGTGCGACAGAGGAGTCCTGATAGGCTGCCGACATGGCAGCGGCGAGGGCCTTCAAGGTTTTGACATTGGCCTGCCTTCCCAGATAGCTTTCTGCGACTATGGCCACATCTTCCGGGACATCGGACCCGATGAAATTGATACCTTGTATGGTCGAGGCCTGGCCCACCGGAGCGGCCACATCGGTGCGGCCGCGTTGTTGAGGAGCTTCGGGTTTGGGCTCCGCCTCGTCTGGTTCCGGCGGCGTATAGCCGGGGTCGAGAGGGCGGTTCAAATCAGTCGCGGCACCTTGCAGTGCCGCGGCTGGTTGGGCGAGAAGCATCGCACCGAACAGGGCGATAGCCGATGATGTAAAGGCGCGATGCTTCATGCGCATGTCTCCTTGTTCGGCAGATCAGCTGCCGCCACCACCTCCGATACCGGACAGGAGGCCGCCCAGGCCGCCGACGTCTCCGTCTTCGTCAGACCCCGTAAGGCCTTCCAGCAGGCCGCCCGTTTCTTCGGCATCCAGAAGGTCTTCGACCGTTCCGGTTAGGCTTTCTGTGGTGTCTTCCAGCAGGCTGCCGCCCGTATCAGACGCAGAGACCGTTTCGATCAGTGAGCCTGCTGTGTCTTCCAGTCCGGACGTGGTCTCGGTTAGCAGGGTTTCCGTGAACTCCGGATTCGTGGCGGCCGTTATCACGTCTTCAACCGTGTTCTGGGTGTCAGACAGGAGATTTGTGTTCAGCAGGTCTCCTTCGCCGCCAATGACGTCAACCGTTGCGACGCCAGGCACTTCCAGGCCACCATCTGTATTTGGCGCCAGGTCCAGATTGAGCAGCATGTCGTCATTGGCGAGACCGGCCTCAAGCAATGTACCTTCGGCTTGGGTATCGGACAGGACGCTGAGGCCGAGTGCAGATGTCTCATCCCCGCCGACGATATTAGATGCGCCAATATTGGCTGCCAGGAGAGGAGAGGTCGCATCCAATACGCCGTCCACAAGCATTTCCTCGCCGCTGGCATAGCCGGTGAGTGTATCGCCCAGATTCGTGACTGTATCTGCTGCGGCAACCACGACATTGCTGAGGGCGGAGTCCGAACTTGCATCCGTCATGACTGAAGCCAGTTGCTCGCCCGTTCCAGACAGCAGGTCACCTGCGGCCAGGGAAACCGTATCCAGTGCCGGGGCACTGGTATTCGGATCACCAAGGTTTGCCAGAAGGCCTGTGCCGCCAATGCCATTATCGCCGACCAGCCCGCCCGTGGCGATCATGCCCGCTTCGCCGAGATTAAAATTGCCATCGTCACCGCTAATACCATCCAGCCCGTCTGCGCCATTAAGCCCAGCAATACCCTGTGGGCCAGTGAGGCCGGTCTCGCCTTTTGGACCAGCTTCACCTTGAGGCCCAGCAGGGCCAACCAGACCGTTGGCGGTGCTGCCAACACTGGCGATGCGTCGTGTTGTTGTGGATTCACAAGCGCCCAAAACCAAAAGGGCGCCAATCGTTGCGGTTGAAACGAGAGAGTGTTTCATGTTCATATTCCTCCGAATAATCCTGAGCGCATCGGCAGGATTTCAGCCCTTTCCGGCGCCAGGGGCTCCATTTTGGATGGAATCCCTTTCGGTTGAATTGAGTTTCTGTCTCAGTAATGGGAATTACATTGACCCTGGGTTAACCCGTTAATTTTGTTGTAAAGTTAAAAAATTAGCCGCGATTACCGTCTTCAAAGCTGGCCAAAGTCCAGTCCGCGAAGTTTTTGAGGTTCCCTCCGCGGAAAAGGTATCCTGCAATGCCCGCAGCACGCGCGGCTGCTATATCGGTGGCCTTGTCGCCGATAAGAAAGCTGCTTTCTCGCTTGACGGGAAATTCGGCCATTGCCTTAAGCAACATGCCTGGATTTGGTTTTCGGTCGAAGCTGTCGCGCCGATAAGAAAAATTTTCTCCGTCCGCGTGAAAGGGGCAAAAATAGATTTTGTCGATATGGGCGTCTTTTGCGCGCAATTCCGTCTGCATCCATTCATGCAGTACATTCATGTCGTCTTCGCTGTAATAGTTACGGGCGATACCGGATTGATTGGTCACCACAAATACGAACCAGCCCATTTTGTTGAAGCTGGAAATGGTTTCAGCTGCGCCATCCACCCATTCAAAATCCTCGATACGGCTGACATAGCCCTTGTCGACGTTGATCACGCCGTCTCGATCCAGAAAGAGGGCAGGCCGGGAGGAATTCATTATGCCGGTCTTTGCCCGGACTGGGGGCAAGTTGCAACACTCCCTGTTGCGGGGAAATGGCTGGACTGACACCGGAAATGCCCGTTTGGTCTGCCAGGGACGAACCGGAAAGAGTTCGCCTCAGCCAGGGAGGGCAATATGGAAGACCTTATACCCGCTATTCTGAGTGCCGCTGGAGGCGTCGTGTTGGGGCCGATCCTCACCAGACTTGCCGGGGCGAGCGCGACCGGCGGCCTGTTGGGAGGTATTATTGGCGGGCTCGCGGCGCATTACGGGCTGGACGCTGCCAACATACAGGTGCTGGGCGATGGGGCTGACCGCGCTCTCGCGCCCATTAATGTGTTGAACAGTCTGTTGGAAGGGGCGCTGGGCGGCGGCATTTTGGGATTGCTGGGCGGTGTACTGATGCGGCCCAAGCGCTGAGTGCGGACAAGGCCTGTGAGCTGAGGCGTCTATTCCGCCGTGCTGGGAATGGCGCCCTTGTTGGCGCGCACTCCTTGCAGGAAGGGGATGAGGGCAAGAGCGGTCAGGATTGCCGCCAGCAGGAAGGCTGCGCCCGCAAAATGCACTTCCGTTTCTGCCTGGGTAAAGTGGTAGAGCGTTGTGGACATGATCAGCGGCCCGAGGATCATCGCAAGGGAGTTGAGGCTGGCGGAGGCCCCTTGCAGTTCGCCCTGCGCATTGCGGGGCGTGAGCGTGGACATCAGGGAGTTCACGGCAGGGCCCGCCACACCGCCAAGGGCGCCGAGCGGAATGATCATGTAGACGATCCATCCGGCACCGGCGAAGGCATAGCCCAGCAGGGCGAGCACATTCACGAGGATCCCGAACACGGCCGTCTTCACGGTGCCGAGCCTTTTCAGGATCATGCCCATCAGCCCGGCCTGCACCACGGCAGCGCCGATTCCCACGAGCCCTAAGGACAGACCGATCTCCTTGGGAGTCCAATCATACCGGATCTCGCCATGCACGGACCAGGTCGACGGGAAGACAGTGTGTGCCAGAAAGAATATACCTGCGGCCGCGAGGAACCACGCGATGTGAGGCAGTTTGGAGAAATGCTTCGCGGCGCCAAACGGGTTTGCCCGCGCAACCTCAAACTTGCGACGGTCTTCTTGGGCCAGGGATTCCGGCAGCACAAACATGCCGTAGCAGAAATTCAGTACAGCGAGGCCTGCGGCCGCGTAGAAGGGCGCGCGCGGGTCAATATCGCCCAGCAAGCCGCCAAAGACCGGTCCGAACACAAAACCGAAGCCAAACGCCGCGCCGATCATGCCGAAGGCTTTGCCGCGATTTTCCGGCTCGGTGACGTCTGCGATATAGGCATTGGCTGTGGAATAGGTCGCGCCGGAAATGCCGGACAGCGCCCGTCCGATAAACAGCAACAGAATGTTGTGGGCGAGTGCCATGATCAGAAAGTCGACCGCCAGGGTCGCAATTGAGGCGAGCAGAACGGGCCGGCGTCCGAACCTGTCTGACACTGCACCCAGCGTTGGCCCGAACAGAAAGTTCATGAAGGCATATGTCGCGCCAAGGCCGCCAATATAGAGCGTCGCCTCTTCAGCGGGAATGTTGGCGAGCTCCTGAACAAGGGTTGGGATCACCGGAACGATCATCCCGAACGCCAGCATGTCCATCGCAACCGTGATGATCACGAACAGAAAGGCATTCTTCCCGTGCTTTCGAATGGCAGGTGCTTCAGTCATGGATTGACCATCTGGCCGCAGCCGACAGTGCGGTCAATGTGTTTGTCGCTGTTGGAGAAGTAATTGCAGACAGTCCGCAAATGTGGCCAAATTCCAGTATGGCGGAGGATATTCCCATCACGCGCAATCGGGTGGCGTCGGAGCGGGCGGAGAGTATCCGTCAGCGCATACGCAAGGTGGACTGTATGGGGGAAGGGCCTAATGCATCCCGGTTGGCAATGCCTGAGGACGCAGCAGGTCTGTTAGCGCTGCTCTCTGATCCTGCCGTCCATGCGCCGATCTATTCTTTGCCGCGCCCTTTAACCCTGGAGGCCGTGCAAGGCTTTATCGATGGGCATCTGGAAGAGCGTGAGAGAGGAGAGGGCTTACTTCTCGTGCGGGAGCAGAATGGCCAGATCATGGGCTATAGTGACTTTCAGATATGGCCGGACTGGGCCGCAGGTGAACTGGGCGGCGCGCTACACCCTTCCCAGCACTCGAAAGGGCAGGGCACGCGCGGGGCGGCGCAGAGCTTTGGCTGGATGTTCGACGCGCTGGATCTGGACCTGCTCTGCATGACGGCGAGCCTGGAGAATACGCCGACACAACGTCTTCTGGACGGGCTGGGCTTTGCCCGTATGGGCTGCGTGATCAGCACCAGGCCGGACGGCACGACGCGGGAATCCCTCGTCTGGGAAATGACGCGTGAGGCCTGGCAGAGGCGCTCACCTGCAGACACGCTTTAACACTGGCCTTAACACCGGCGGCAATGCTGGATATGGATGAAGGCCCGAGCCCCAGGAGTTTGCATCATGCTTTTCTATGCCGTGCTGGGCCTGCTGGCCATCTTTGTGATTGGCGGCGTGCTTATCTACAACAATCTCGTGAAGAAATCTCAGATGGCGGACAATGGCTGGTCTGACATAGATGTACAGCTGAAGCGGCGGGCCAACCTCATCCCGCAACTCGTCAGCACAGTCGAAGGCTATGCCTCACATGAGCAGAAGCTGTTTGCTGAGATCGCCACCCGCCGCGCAGAGGCAATGGCCGCCGGCGATGATGTGTCTAACCGCAGCGCAGCCGAGACGGCGCTGTCGCAGCCCGTCTCCCGCCTCGTGGCTGTGGCCGAAGACTATCCTGAGCTGAAGGCAAGCGACAATTTCCTGGAATTGCAAAGAGAGCTTTCCGATACCGAAGACAAGATCGAGATGGCCCGGCGTTTCTATAATGGCGCGGTGCGGGAGCTGAACACATCGGTGCAGAGTTTCCCCGCCATGCTGATCGCGGGGCCCTTTGGCTTCCGTCAGAGGGATTATTTCGAAGTCGACATGGCAGACCGCGCTGTGCCGCAAATTGATATGGGAGACCGCGCGTGAGTGTACGGACAATCCTGCTGGGCCTTGTCTTCGCCTGTTTTGCGCTGGCCGCTGTTGCGGAAGAGAAGATCAACAGTTTTGACGTCGCCATCACCGTTCAGGAGGACGGCGACATCGACGTGTCCGAACGGCTAAATGTCACCTCAGAAGGGTATGAAATTCGCCGGGGTATCTTCAGGGACTTGCCGCGCTATTATGCCGACGACCTGCATGAAGGCGACAAGCTGCCTTATCAGTACAAGGTTAAACGCGTAACGCGCAATGGGGCCAGTGAGCCTTATGAGATACTCAAGGAAGGTAATGCCTATCAGATACGTATCGGCGATGCTGACAAGTACCTTGAACATGGCGAACATGTTTACGAAATCGAATATGAGGTGAAGAACCAGATCCGCTATTTCGAGGATCATGACGAACTCTATTGGAACGTCACCGGAAATTACTGGCTTTTCCCGATTGAAAAGGCCTCCTTACGCGTAACCCTGCCCGAGAATGCCGTGCTGCTGGACAAGACGGCCTATACAGGCGGCTATGGCGTAGACGGTAATGATTATGCCTTCCGGCAGAGTGGTGGGGCCTATATGTTCGAAACCACACGGCCGCTGGGGTTGAGAGAGGGGCTGACCGTCTCCCTCAGTATCGAGAAGGGCGCGATTGCACCGCCCTCCCTGTCTGACAAGAGCACATTGTTCTGGTTCCGCTATGGCGCGCTGGGCATTCTGGCCCTGTCATTTCTGGGCGTGCTCGGCTTCCTGCTGGCGAGCTTCCGCAAGGTGGGGGAGGACCCGCCCAAGGGGCCGGTCTTCGCGCAGTATGAGCCGCCGGCTGGTTATTCGCCGGCCGCAGTACACCACATTTATTACAGGGGATTCCGGGGCCATGGCTCACTGATTTCCGCGCTGCTGCACATGGCAACCGGCGGCGTTGTTACAATTGATGCGTCGGACAAGAAAAACACCTTGCTGAACCGGACAGTGGAGGCGGATGTTACGAAGCTGAGCGAGGATGAGAAAATCCTGGAACATGGATTGTTTTCTGACCGGTCCCGTCTGATGCTCGGCACGATCTATGATGCCGATTTTACCAAGGCCTACACAGCCTTCCGGAAGTATGTTTCCCGAAAGTATGGGGACCCGTATTTCAAGTGGAACATAGGCTATACGATTGTTGCCCTGATCATGACTGTTCTGGTGATCGTCGTATCCGCGCTGGTCACGGTGAACTGGACGTGGTGGCACACTCTGGTCGTGTTGGCCTTTGCCGTCATGAATGGTGTCTTCATGTATCTGATGCCGGCGCCGACCAGAAAAGGCCAGAAAATCCGAACCAACATTGAAGGGTTCCGGCTGTATCTGGAAACGGCGGAGAAGCTGCAGATGAATGCGGCTGAAGTCGGCAGTGATGCGCCGCCGCCGATGAGCAAGGATCGCTATGAGAAATTCCTGTCCTATGCGATCGCGCTGGGCGTGGAAAAGCCGTGGACGAAGTATTTCGAAAAGGCCTTGCCTAGTGAGGCCGCAGACTATTCCCCTGCCTGGGGACATTTCGGCGCGCATTCGCTGGGCAATCTCAGCAGCATGACCGACAGCATGGTGTCTACCATGAATTCCGGTGTCAGCGGCTCTCTGCCACAAAGCTCCAGCTCCTCCGGGGGAGGGGGCGGTGGTTTCTCCGGCGGTGGCGGAGGGGGCGGCGGTGGAGGCGGCTGGTAACGCCTAGTCCTGTTTGAAGCTGCCCGCGCGGCCCTGGCCTGAGGCAAAGCGGCTGGCGCCTTCCACGGCGCTGCCGGCCCGCAGCACTTTTAGGCCGCCTTCGATTTCTGCCTTCAGGGCGGTTGGCAGGTCCAGGCTCCACTGTTGCAAGGCCGACAGCCTGTCAGTCCGCATGCAGAACTGTGGGAAGCGGGCGATCTGGCGCGCAATTTCCAGGGCTTTGGGCAGCGCCGTCTCTTCGTCCGTGTCATAATTGGCAAGGCCGATGGTCATGGCCTCTGCCGCGTCCACCTCTCGCCCGGTCAGGATCATGTCCATCGCCCGCGATGCGCCGATCAGGCGAGGCAGGCGTATCGTGCCCCCATCGATCAGGGGCACACCAAAGCGCCGGCAGAAAACACCGAACTTTGCCGAGGGTGAGACCACACGCAGATCACACCACACGGCCAGTTCCAGTCCGCCTGCAACGGCATATCCATCGATTGCTGCGATGACGGGTTTTGACAGCATCAACCGGCTGGGCCCCATCGGGCCGAAATTACCTTCGGCCTCAACCCGGTTTCCCTTGCCTTGGGCAACGGCTTTCAGGTCTGCGCCTGCGCAGAAATTGCCGCCCGCGCCTGTCAGGATCGCAACGCTGAGGTCTTCATTGGCGTCGAATGCGGTGAAGGCCTCATAGAGGGCTGCAGCCGTATCTGAGTCGACCGCATTGCGCGCCTGCGGACGGTTCAGGGTGACGATCAGAATGTCCTGATCCTGATGGGTTGTGATCAGATTCATGACAGTGTCCTTGTGCTTATTCCTTTAAAAGCCAGCTGAAGGCCCGGCGCAGGAAGACATCTGCGCCTGTGTCGATCCATTCGCCATGTGCCATGATGACATGTTCAGGCTTTCGGCCGATCAGGCGGAGAATGGTCTTGCGCGCAGACGTACGGTCAATCCAGCTGAGCCGCCATTCCAGAGGTGCGTAGCCCTTGCCCTGCACAATGCCCCATAGATTGGCGACCATGCGCTGCCAGTTTTTCCAATTGGCCTCCAGGAAGGATTGCGAAAAATTCTCTGACAGGTCAGCAAAGATTGCGGTGCCGGAGGGCGTGTGGAGGAAAGCAATTTCATCCATGGCAATGGAGCCCCTGAACCAGAACTGATCAATCACGCCCTGCCAGTCTGCAGGCGGAGTGTGTTCCAGGGCAGGCTCAAAGTTCAGGTCGCTACGCTTCTTGATCGTAGAGGCAGGGCCCCAAAGCCTTGCATCCGGCCAGACGGCGTTCCAGTCCTGCAGGAAGAGGTGATGAATCTTGTTCGGGCTGACAAGATGCGCCACGCGCCCCAGGGCATTGACGGCCTCTTGCAAATCATCCGTCAACCGAATGGGTGACCAGACCCAGAGGTCTCCACCCGGCAGGCGGACGATCACCATGCGGGTCGGATACGGGCAGCCATAGAAATTCACATTTGGCCCGTCCACAAGCCAGATATTGTCATCAATCTCAGTCAGCATGGGCCGGGCCTGATGGTGCAGTACGGCCGAGGAAAGGAATGATCCGGTTCAGCAGGGCAGGGACGACTTTCTCTGGCAGGTCATGTCCCCATTTCTCGATGATTTCAAATTCCGCATTTGGAATGCGCCGGGCAATATCGCGCCCACCTTCCGGATTGATCAGCCGGTCCACCGCGCCATGCAGGACAAGGGTAGGGTGTGTCACTGTGCCAAGCCGGTCATGCCAACGCGGCTGCGCCAGCAGGGCGGAAAACTGCCGGGCCAGACCTGAAGGGCGATTGGCGCGCTGAACGTCTGCCATTGCGGCCGCGCGCAATTCCTCATCGGGGTTGCGAATATCCGGATGCGAACCAATGACGTGGTATGTCTGTACGGCCAGGTCGCCTATGGCTTCCAGCGTGTCTGCCTCCGGTTCCGCTGTCAGGGCCTCCAGGGCTTCGGGATCTGAGGGTGGCAGCTCCGGATCGCCTGACGTGGTCATCACGGGGATCAGCGTGCGCACGCGCTCCGGATGGTTCAGAGCCATGAGCTGAACAATCATGCCGCCCATGGAAAGCCCCAGAATATCTGCCTGTTCCGCGCCCAGTGCTTCGATCAAGGCCGCAGCGTCCGCCGCCATATCGTCCAGCACATAGGGCACCTGCTCATGCACTGGCGCGCCCTCGGCCGCGCCCTGCATCAGTGCCTCCATGGGCGGAGGGACAATCTCTTCCAGGCCTGGATCGTCCGTGGCAGTCGTCAGTCCAATGTCCCGATTGTCGAAGGTGACAACCCGGCGACCGGCATCCGCAAGGGCCTGTTTGAAGCTGTCAGGCCATTCCGTCATCTGACCCATATAGCCTGATATGAGCAGGATCATCGGATCATCAGCTGAACCGGTCTCTTCGTACTCGATCTCGAGCCCATTCGCCTTGATGCGTGGCATGCCTGTCTCCCTTTGCCCTTTCTGCAGACTTTAGGACAGGGGAGCGCAGAGCGCTAGCGGCTCAGTTCCTTCATGGCCTCATCCAGGCCTTCCAGAGTCAGCTCGAACATGCGATGTCCACCAATCAGTTCACGGATCAACTTGATGGAGCCGGTATATTCCCAGGCGCCTTCCTTGACTGGGTTCAGCCAGACAAGATTCGGATAGCGTTCCACGAAACGCTGGATCCAGATGCCGCCGGCCTCTTCATTCCAGTGCTCGACCGAGCCGCCCGCATAGGTGATCTCATACGGGCTCATCGTGGCGTCGCCGACGATGATGACCTTATAATCCGACGGGAACTTGTTCAGCACGTCCCAGGTCGGGATGCGATTGTTCATGCGGCGGCGATTGTCTTTCCACAGGCCCTCATAGGGGCAGTTGTGGAAATAGTAGTATTCGAGGTTCTTGATCTCGGACCGTGCGGCGGAGAACAATTCTTCCATGATGCGCACATAGGGGTCCATTGATCCGCCGACATCCAGCAGCAGGAGAACGGAGACCGTGTTGCGTTTTTCAGGGCGCATCTCGATGTCGAGATAGCCCTTGCGGGCTGTGTTGCGGATGGTCTGGTCGAGGTCCAGCTCGTCCGGCGCCCCCTGGCGCGCCCATTTGCGCAGGCGCTTCATGGCGACCTTGATGTTCCGCGTGCCCAGTTCGACGCTGTCGTCGTAATTCTTGAATTCGCGCTTGTCCCACACCTTCACGGCGCGGCGGTGGCGGGATTTCTCCTGCCCGATCCGCACGCCTTCCGGATTGTAGCCATTGGCGCCGAAGGGGGAGGTGCCGCCCGTGCCGATCCACTTGTTGCCGCCTTCGTGGCGCTTCTTCTGCTCTTCGAGGCGCTGTTTCAGCGTCTCCATCAGCTTTTCGAAGCCGCCCATGGCTTCGATTTCGTCCATTTCCTCCTTGGTGAGGAATTTCTCCGTCATCTTGCGGAGCCATTCCTCGGGCAGGTCCTTCACGTCCACCGCGTCGGCCAGCGTGTCCAGGCCCTTGAAGACATGGGAGAAAACCTTGTCGAACTTGTCGATGTTGCGCTCGTCCTTCACCAGGGCCGCGCGGGAGAGATAGTAGAAGTCCTCGACATCCATATCGATGACCTTCTCGTCCATCGCCTCCATGAGGGCGAGGTATTCCTTCAGGGTGACGGGCACTTTGGCTTCGCGCAGCTCATTGAAGAATTTCAGGAACATGGGCGGATCTCTTTATATGGCGTTCGCCTTGAAGATAGCGTCCGCCGGGGCCTATGTCCAAGCTGACGCTGGGATAAGTGGATAAGTCTGCTGCAGAGGCTGTGACAGCGCTCATCTGGGGTTCACCTCGATTTGCTAGGAAGCCGGCATGAAATCCCTTGTTATTGCTGCCGCTCTTGCGGTCTCTGGTCTGTGGGCCGCGTCTGCGACTGCGCAGGGGATCAGCCCATGCACGCAACGGGATCAGACCGAATGCATGCTGGAATCGATCTGGGCTGCGGCGAGTGTTCTGCCGCCGGAAAAGCAGGACCGCGTGAAACGGAACTTTCTGTATGTGGTTGCTGAAACGCATGATGCTGGCCTGACGCGCGAATGGTCCCGTCGGTTGAATAGCGCGCCGCTGCTTCCGGCGAATGGGACAGGGTATGCCAGCAGAAAGGCGCAGGGCCTGCTGGCTGAGGGAGGCTGGGATGAGTTCCTGCAGAGGGCGCGGGCCGGTACGTCTCCCTTCAATATCGGTCGGCCGGAAATCATGGCCGAGGGCGCGCGTCTGGCTGAAACGCCCGATACTCGCAAACGCGTAATTAACGCCATGTTCGATCTGGCTGGTCCGCCCCGAGGCGGGAAGGGGCTCGACCGCTCCTTTGAGCAGGCCGATTTCGGTCATATGCTGGCAGAGCTCTCCATGGAGGCCTGCAATCTGCAGGACTTTGATCGTGCCGTCAGGCTGACCGCTACGCCGGATTCCCTGCGTTATGCCTTGTGGCGCGCCCGGATAACCGGAGATGCCTCGCCGCTTGCGGCGAGGATCCGGAATGAGGCGGATGATCAGGACACACGTCACGTTCGCGCGGTGCTGGAGGGGTATGGTCCTATCGTCTCTCGCGGCTACTGCCCTGATTGAACGGAACTTCTTTCTGCATCATGCGTTTAGGGCGCATGGAATTTACCCCAGTTGAGGATTTAAAAAGTGCCGTAGAGGGCATGGCTTCCGGCTTTTTCAAAAGTCTGCCTGCCTTGATAATCGCCATTGTTATCCTCGTCCTGGCCCTTGTTGCAGGGCGTGTTGTACGGGCTATCGTGACAGCAGGCATGAAGCGCGCGCGTGTGCGCAGCGCCCTCATCACGCTCGCCCAAAATCTCATTTCCATCGTGGCCTGGATCATTGGTCTGGCGATTGCCGCGCTGGTCGTTTTCCCGTCTGTTTCACCCGGCAACATGGTTGCGGGTTTGGGCCTGACGTCTGTGGCGCTCGGCTTTGCCTTCAAGGATGTCTTTTCAAACTTCATGGCAGGCGTTGTGATTCTCGGCCGCAAGAAGCTACGCATCGGGGACGTGATCGAGTGCGAGGATGTCTATGGCCGTGTGGAAGATATTCTGATCCGCGAGACACATGTTCGCGAACCGGACGGGGAGTTGGTG
>Ga0070726_10000882_pt1 | contig 33242 bp, 33 predicted proteins | sample tdAd471_FD_67275 | JGI IMG/M metagenome (GOLD analysis project Ga0070726, IMG submission 67275) | Marine sediment microbial communities from the Atlantic coast under amendment with organic carbon and nitrate - tdAd47.1 | ecosystem: Environmental > Aquatic > Marine > Coastal > Sediment | place...
CCATCGGGCTGAAGCCCATACCGCACGTTGGTGAGCGGCGTGCCAATCTCCTTCACGACAATGCTCTCACGGAGCGACGGAAGCCTTCGCTCAAGCCGATCGAGAAGAATGTCGCCTGCCGCGTTCTTGACCTCGAGGTATCGCTCGTTGGATGAATAGCCAGCCAGGTCGCCGCTTGTGCCCCAGACGTCTTGGTAGTCCCATGGCGCAAGGGCCGTCAACGACAGGACTGAGCCACCCGCTGGCGCACAATTCGGATCGGCGAGTGTGTAGTTGGAAATGATCATGCCAGCTTGCGCAAAGTCCCCCCGACAGATCGCCTTGTACTCCTCTTCGATGTCGAGGGTCGTCATGTCAAAGAACTCATGATGCGTCCAGCCATCCTCGACGGCGACATCACGGTCGAGTCCGAGGTACACAACGAGACTTGAGAGCGCCGGACGCTCGGAGTCGACCGCGCTGGCGAATCCTTCGTCGACGAATCCCGCAGGCAGCATTGCAAGTGTGGCCTGCGGGCTTGCATTCGACACCACCGCTTTGGCATGCACCTTGAGCCCCTTATGGGTGGTCACGGTGACTCCTTGTGGTCCATCGGGATCGATGCCGACAACATCCTGGCGGTACAGGATCTCGCCGCCGCTGTCGGTCAGCTGCCTCGCCATTGCTCGTGTCATTGCACCCGAACCGCCCTCCGGATACCAAGCCCCTGACGAGTGATACGACAACAAGACGAGAGCCATCTGGCCAGCGCTCAACTCCGAAGGCGGCAATCCGAGGTAACCCCAGAGGGTCGACACAATTGCTCTCGCCTCTGCAGAGAGGCCGAATCGGTCCAGGAATTCGCTCCACGTCGATGCAAATGCCGTCGCCATGTCCGGATAGCGGGAGAGCATCTCCATCTGATCGGGCCTGAGTCCAGACCGGCGATCCGAAGAGAATCTCGCCATGTCATGTCCGATGCGCTTGATGACATCGAAGAGATCAATGACGTTGGCCCTATCACCTGGCAACACCGTTCCGAGTCGATCGAAGTATTCGGGGAGCGCGGTCGAGACATCAAGCTCGATGTCGCCATAGGCGACGGTGTAGAACGGATCCAGTTGATGGTAGGTCAGCCCCTCTATCGCCCCGAGATCGTCGAACATCGAGTACGCCCAGCCGCCAGGTTGCATGCCGTCAAGCGCGTGCAAAGCGACCTCAAACCGAAACCCGTGCTTCTTGAAATTGTGTGCGTAGCCGCCGGGCTTCGAGTGATGTTCCAGGATGACAACATCGTGGCCCTTGAGCTGGAGGTGTCCCGCTGCGCTCAAACCACCGAGTCCGGCGCCGATCACGACAATGTCAGTCGTGATCTCTGTCATTGACCAGAAGAGATAGGAATTGGCTCTTCCTCGGCAAATGGATCCTTGTCGATCACCTTCATCCAGAGGTAGACCAAGACATCACGAATCGAAGCGATCACAGGAACCGCCAGAAGGGATCCGAGGAGTCCACCCACCTGGAACCCAACCATCAAACCGATCAACACGATCGCAGGCCGCAGTTGGACGGCGGTCCCCATCACCTTCGGGGCAATGATGTTGGCCTGCGCCTGCACGACGATCAGGTAGATCACGGCAACGATCAGCGCGAACCACCAGTGCTCAAGATCCGGCCACCGCGTCGATCCGCTCAGCAGCGCCGCAAGAACCCCTGGGATTGCGGCAAGAATCGGACCAAAGGTCGGGATCATGTTGAGCACGACCATGATCGCACCCATCAGGAAGGCGCCAGGAAGGCCGACGAACCACAGCACACCAAAGACAGCGGCGCCGGTGATCAGTGAATTGACGAGCTGCCCGTAGAGGTATCCACGCCAGACCCTCTTCTGCTTGATCACCATCATCATTGCATCTCGCTCATAGCCCGCAGGTGCGTTCCGCCTCAAACCGGCATACATGCGTTCGCTGTCGGCGTTGAGATACATCGCCACGAGTGCCGTGACTATCGCAGACGTAACGAGTGCCGTGACCACGCCGGCGACCGTTCTCACGCTGCTAAGCGAACGACCGAGGATGTCGAGAACGTTGGACGCGTCCACAATGATGCCGTCGCCTCCTGATTCTCCAACCTGAGAGCCGAGGACATCCATGAGACCAGTCATATCAACGGTGACACCGAATATGTGAAGGTAATTGTCGGCGTCGATCTCCCCGAGAATCCAGACACGAGCGTCATTGACGAGGCCGACCGGATCGAGTTCCTTGATCGATATCACGATCTCGTTCACCACGATGTATCCGAAAGCCATCGTGCCAAGGAAGACAACGACATACGCGGCAAGTAGCGCCAAGCCTCGAGGGATCTTCAGCCTCCGATGCATAAGCCTGATGAGAGGAGCCACGAGGAACGCGATAAGCCCAGCGAAAGCAGCAATCGTCAAGACATGACGGATCAGGTAGACGCCGACGATGCCGAGGATGAAAGCCATGATGACCACAGCGAGCTTTGCCTGCTCTCCCCACAAGGGAGAAGGCGGCAGATACGCCTTGCCCTCGACTTCGGCAGGCGGCACAGCCCTCTCCGGTTCTGGAAGCTCCATGGTTGGGTCATCTGCCATGGGGATACGGTAGATGATTCACAGTGTTGAGCGCGATTACGCTCAACCCTGTGAATCCGTATCAGCGCCTCACGCGAAGACTGTCAACAACAGCCTGGTTCCGGTGGGTTCTCTCGAAGATCCTCACACCGCTCGACCTCAGGCTGAAGGGGACGCGTTTCGCTCCGTCCACATTCGGCACGAACGCCCCTCTTTGCTACGTGACAGTCACCGGTCGCAAGACTGGCGAGGCGCGAACCGTCCCGCTTCTCTTCGTCGAGCACGCCGGTGGCTATGCGGTCGCTGGGACCAACTTCGGGCGGTCCCACCATCCCGGCTGGGTCTACAACCTCGAGGCTCAACCCGCATGTGTACTCGAGATCGAGGGGACCGCGCACGACGCACGAGCGTTGCCGCTCGAAGGGGACGCAGCCGTCGAAGCATGGTCAAAGTTCGACTCGATCTGGCCCGGCTACGAGACGTACAGGGAGATTGCCCCTCGAGACATCAAGGTCTTTGTCCTCAGGCCAGTCTGAACATGTTCACGCTCAGGCGTCAGCCAGAGACGCCACAAGTGCACTCAACACCGTGTCGATCTGCTCTTCGGTGATCACTAACGGAGGGCAGAAGGTCAGAGTGCCTGGCAGTGATCGAGCGATTACACCGCGATCGAGAAGGCGTCCGAATACGTCGGCCTCGCTGACACCCTCTGGCATCGCCACAGCCCACATGGCCCCGATGCCTCGCACGCCTGCGACGAGTCCCTGCTGATCGAGAGCTTTCAATCCGCCGCCGAGTCTTTCCTCAATCATGTTTGCACGGCCGAGCAGGTTCTCTTTCTCGAGAATCTCGATGTTGGCGAGACCCGCTACACACGCTGAAGGGTGCCCCGAGTAGGTGAACCCATGTCGAAGCACGAACGCTGGGTCGCGCTCGATTGTCTCGCGGATCGCGTCACCGACCACAACGCCACCGAGTGGTTGGTATCCGCTCGTCACCGCCTTGGCAAATGTGGTGAGGTCTGGTGTGACGTTGAATCGCTGAGATGCAAACCATGTGCCGAGGCGCCCAAACCCAGTAATGACCTCGTCAAAGATCAGGTACGCCCCGTAGGCATCACAAAGGCTTCGGAGGCCTTCGAGATAACCGTCCTCAGGCGGATAGACGCCGCCGGCGCCCTGAACGGGTTCCGTTATGACCGCCGCTACCTCTCCTCGGTGCTCAAGTAGCGTCGCCTCCAGCTTGCCAAGGTCATCGGGATCAACATTGACCACGTCGCCGAGGAAGGGACCGAACCCTGCCTGGTTTGGTGGCAGACCGGAAGCAGACGTTCCTCCGTACGCAACGCCGTGATAGGCCCGCTCGCGTGAAATGATCACGGTTCGTTCAGGGTGGCCTGCCTGCGTCTGAGCAACCCTTGCCAACTTCATCGCCGACTCGACAGCCTCCGAACCTGAACAGCAGAAGAACACTCGTGGGCGTTCATACGGAGACAGGTCACCGATCTTGTCTGCGAGGAGGTCGGCTGGTTCGTTGGTGAAACTCGAGAAGGTGTGAAAGCCAGCGACCTTCCGCATCTGGTCGCTCACGGCGTCGGCAATTTCGGTCCGCCCGTAGCCAACATTCGCGTACCAGAGCGATGCCATTGCGTCGATATAGGTCTTGCCGGCTGCATCGGTGACCGTTGCCCCTGTGCCGTGGGCAATCGAGAGGTATTGGTCTCCCGGCTTGCTCGGGGATGCGAATGGATGAAGCTGAGTTGGTGTTGTCATGGTGCAAGGGTAGAGGCTGCCCACGCCACGGGGTCTCGTAGACTGATGGGCAATGCCAGACGAAGCCACCTCCCCGCCCCCGGAATATCAACCCCACATCGGGGCGACGCGCCAGTACATGCGAGACATCATCCTTGGTGTGAACGACGGTTTAGTTTCGACGTTCCTCCTTGTCTCAGGTGTTGTCGGCGGTGGTTTGACGACGACACAGGTCCTGCTCACAGGCATTTCGGGAGCCCTTGCAGGCATGATCTCGATGGCGATCGGCGAGTACCTTGCGACCAAGTCCCAGGAGGAGGTCTTCGAGGCGGAAATGGCGCTTGAACGCCTCCATCTCAGGGACCACCGCCAGCACGAGAAGGATCAGTTGTCTGACATGCTGGCTGATATCGGCCTCGAGGGGCAAGACCTCGCGACGGTCGTGGACATCATCGACGCAAACGACACCGCCATGTTGAACATGCAGGGGGCGCTCGAGTTCGGCATCGTCGAAGGAGAACGGCGGAGCCCCATTGCTGCTGGGGTTACGTCTGGCTTGCTGTTTCTGAGCGGAGCCCTCCCTTCAATCCTCCCCTTTGCGTTCTTCGACTCGACTGGGACGGCCCTCTTCACTGCAGCTGTGCTGTCTGGGATCGGCTTGTTCGCTGTTGGTGCCGTCAAGACGGTCGCTACCCGCAAGAATCCGATCCTGTCCGGCGCCGAGAACCTCGCCCTTGGCTTCGTCGGCGGTGTACTCGCCTACCTCGTTGGCGTTGCGTTCGAAGCGGCTATCGCTTCGTAGACCCGAGCTAGAAGTCGAGGCCCTTCTTGGCCGAGATGCCCTTGTCGAAAGCATGCTTGACCTTCACCATCTCCGTGACTGTGTCTGCAGCTTCGACGAGGCGTTCGTGAGCGTCGCGACCCGTCACGATGACATTCGTACCTTGAGCCCTGCCTTCGATGCCTGACACGACATCGTCGACATTGATCCACCCAAATGTGACGGGATAAGTCGCCTCGTCGAGAATGACCAACTGATAGTCGCCAGATGCGAGGGCTTCCTTTGCGAGTTGCCATGCGTCAACCGCTGCGCTCGTCGTAGCTTCCATGTCATCTGACTCCCAGGTGAACCCGTCACCGCCGGTCACCCATTCGACACCAAGTTGCTCAGCCATCTTCTTCTCCCCCGTCTGCCATTTGTCAGACTTGATGAACTGAATGACCTTGACCTGCCATCCCCGGGCGACCGCACGCAGCATCACTCCGAACGCTGAACTCGACTTCCCCTTGCCATCACCGGTATTGATGATGAACAGGTCCTTTCGTGGGTCACTTGCCATCAAGGGCTCCTTTCGATCTCAGAGAAACAACGACGGTCATGCCGTCAATCTGCATCACCCGAAGCGTAGGTTCAAACACCGCTCGCAGTATCGGTTCCGTAAACACCTCGCTCACCGCACCGAGGGCGACGATTCGACCTGCGTCCATCAGGGCGGCGGTGTCACAGAACTGGGCTGCCGCGGTGAGGTCATGGATTGCTGATATCACGGTGATTGAACGCGTGCGGCGCATGCTGTCGATTAACTCCAACACCTCGTGCTGTGCTGCTACATCGAGCGACGCTGTCGCCTCGTCCAGAACTAGGACGGCAGTCCCCTGTGCGACAACACGTGCGAGGGACACCCGTTGGGTCTCCCCACCAGAAAGGGATCCGACGTCGCGCGATGCAAAGTCTGCAATGCCGAGGGCCGACAGCGCATCCCACACGGAGGCAATGTCCTCGGCTCGTTCACTCGCCAGCGTCCCCATGTAGGGAGTTCGTCCGAGAAGGACAAAGTCGAACACTGTCATACCGGCGGGGTACATCGGACGTTGAGGCACGTAGGCGATGACGCGTGCCTTGCTCCGTGCGTCAAGGCTCGCCCTCTCATCACCGGCGACCCGAATCGACCCTTCGTACGCAAGGTCTGCGGCAATCGCACGAAGCAGCGTTGACTTGCCTGCTCCGTTTGGACCGATGATCCCGATCCAGGACCCGGCGTCCACCGTCATTGAGACCTCCCTGAGGATGCTCGTCCGATCAATCTCGACGCCGACGTTCTCAACAGTGACCGCTGTCATGAGACAATTCCCTTGCTCTTGCGGAGGACAACAGCGAAGAAGGGGGCTCCGATGAGAGCCGTCACCACGCCGATTGGGATCTCAGCAGGAGCCTGCGCGGTTCTCGCAATGATGTCGGCGAACACCAGAAACCCGCCGCCGAGGATGAAGGACAAGGGCACGATTGCCCGGTACGACGATGTGGTGAGCAGCCGAACCGTGTGAGGGATGATGATTCCAACGAATCCGATGAGGCCACTCACGGCCACAACCGCAGCGGTTCCAAGCGTCGCGAACACGACGATGAGGAGCCGGAGACTCTGTGGCTTGACACCGAGTGCCGCTGCTTCTGTGTCACCAACCGCCAGTACGTCGAGGAGCCTTCTGTAGACAAAGATCGCGCCGCCACACACAGCGACGTACGGGGCGACGAGAGTGACCTCTGACCAACCTGCTGTATTGAGGCTCCCCAGGATCCATCCGTACACCTCGCGGAGCGTGTCCGACTCGCGCTGCTGGATGAACGTCTGGACCGCAGTCAAGAACGCAGCAACAGCGACGCCAGCAAGGATGAGTGTCACCGAGGTCCGGCCCGACCGGACGGTGTAGCCAAGGAGGTACGCAAGACCAACGCCCACCATCGCCCCGACAAAGGCAGCGAGAGGGAGCGGGTCAAACATCCCCCATCCGATTTCGGGAAGGTAGACAATCGCGATGGTTGCACCCAATCCGGCGCCTGCTCCTGCCCCAAGGAGATAGGGATCAGCGAGGGGGTTGCGAAACACGCCTTGGTAGGCCGCACCTGCAACGGAAAGCATCGACCCCACAAGCAGCCCGAGCACGATTCTCGGAAGCCGTATCTCCCATACGATCGCATCGGTCCTCGCATCCGGCGGGTTATCGCCACCGATGACGGGAATCCGCGACCAGACGGATCGAAAGATCTCCGCCGGTGCAATGTCAACCGCACCCATCAGAGACGCTCCGAGGGCTACGAACATTGTGAGCGCTAGCGCCCCACCAATCCACCACCAGTGGACCTTGGTAGCGGTGGGGCGCCCTGCGTTCATGCGTCGACTGATTCCATTGCCACCAGCGCGGCGACGACAGTCTCAAGGAGGTCGGCGATTCGCGGTCCCCACCGTGAGGCAATGTCGTCGTCAAGTTCGACGACGCCACCAGTACGGAGGGCGGTCATCGTCCCCCAACCTGGTCGCTCGGCAACTGACTCTGCGTTCTGGGCGCAGCACTTGGTGTCGGCGAGGAGAATCATCGTCGGATCCTCAGAAACGATGAACTCCGTGGTCAGTTGTGGGTACCCAAAGCCGTCTGGGTCCGGTGCCTCATCGGCGATATTGAACATTCCAGTCGGTGCAAGCACCTGCCCGATGAATGATGCCGCAGTAGTCGTGTAATAGAGGTCGTCCAACTCGTAGTAGTAGGTCACGTCGTCATCCGTGACAGGGACTGCGGCCGCTGCCTCATCGAGGCGGTCCTGGGTTCCAGAAACCAACTGGACGGCCTCCGCCAGATGCCCGGTCGCGGCACCAGTCTGCTCCCACTGTGCGTAGGCGTCATCCACCGAGAATGCCGTGCCATGGAGCACCACGGTGATGCCAATCGCTTCGAGGCCTGCGATCACGTCGCCTGGATCAAAGGACAAGAAGACGAGGTCGGGATCGTACGTGGCGATCGCTTCGACATTCGGCTGCCATGCCGAAAGGTCCGTCATTGGGGCTTCGGAGGGATAGTTCGACTGGTCTCCCACAGCAACGACCTGACTCCCGGCACCTATGGCAAAAAGCACCTCGGTGGAGGTCGGTGAGATCGAAACAATTCGCTCCGGCTTCGAATCGATTGTGACCGATCCGTTCCCGGCTTCAATCGTGACGGGGAAGGCGTCGACTGGGGTGGTCGTGGTCGGAGCGTCGGTGGTCGTGGCTGAGGTGGCCCCTGACCCTTCAGTGGAACAGCCTGCCACTATGAGCGCGAGGGCCGCGACGATTACTGCACATTTCTTGAGCACGGTTGGTGTCTCCCTTCTCTGGAGGAGACAACCGTTGCGGGGCGTAAACCCCTCCTCCGAGGGTCAGACCGCCTGCCGGCTGGGAGGCGACCTGACTTACCTCCAATGGAGGATCACAGTTGCGGGACAGCGCCGGGTTCTCACCGGACTTCGCTCCTAGACGGCACCCGAGGAACCTCGGTACGTCACACGTCAGGCTAGCCATCCTCAAGCGTGTCCGCTCCGCGGGGGTATCGTTCATCTATCGTGAAACGTCTATCCATCATCCTTATCGCCGCTGCTCTCGCTGCTGTAGCCGTCGCGGTGAGGTTTCGAAAGGAATCGCAACCTCCGGCGGGTCCTGACGGTTCGTGGGAACCCGACCGACGGTCGACTCAATCGTGAAGGTCGCGCTCGACACGAGCACGGAGGTCGGGAATCGCTGTGCAAGGGTGCTCCTCGGGGAGACATCCGTCGAATACGTCGGAATCGTCGGTGACCTGATCCCCTCCCGTCGTCGTTCCGGACCGATCAAGGATCTCTCCGCGTTCGACGTGCTCGTCTCGGACGGTACGAAGGACTTTCATACGCTGATGGGCCGAGCCTCCGTCGCTGGCGTGCCCATCGTCCTGTGGCCCGAGCTGTCGCCGCACGACGACGGTGCATCGACCGTGCCCGTACTCCACGGTGCGAATCTCGCAACGACGCTGACAGCGGCGCTTTCCACTCACCCCGACGCGGCGGTTGTCCCCGGCGACATAGTCCATGTCGGCTGGACCGAGCCTGGCAAGCCTCTTCGAAAGGGATATCCGCTGACCTTTCCTGAGCCGGTTGGCAATGTCTGGTCTACGGGCCGATCAGAGGGAAGCCACGTCGCTTTCGTCGACGACGAATGGGGCGGTGCAGTGATCAATATCGAGGGTCCCGGCGGACGCCGCATCGTCGGGGTGTCCGATCATGCCGCGTACCTTGAAGCGATGGTTCTCGCCGCCGTCGGTTTGGTCGCTGCCGAAGGAACGCTCGAACCGGCTATCGCCTCAGGCACTACAAGGGCTGAACAAGTCCTGAACAAACTCGCCGAACTGGAACTGGAAGTCGCTGTTTGGCGTTCTACGGACAGCCAATGAAGCACATCAAACACTACGCACTAACGCTGGTTGCTCTGGCCGTCGTCATGACGGCATGCACTCCGTCCCAGACAACAGACGACAGCGAAACCACAACCACCACCCCTTCGGTTGCCGGCACGATTGATGCCCCCGAATTCCCTGAGGGTCTCGACTGGATCAACACCGCCGAGCCGATCTCGCTGAACGACCTGCGAGGAAAGGTCGTGATCCTCGATTTCTGGACGTACGGCTGCATCAACTGCATCCACGTGATTCCGGATCTGGAACGGCTCGAAGCCGAGTTCGCAGACGAGCTTGTCGTCATCGGGGTTCACTCAGCGAAGTTCACGAATGAGTCCGACACCGACAACCTCGTCGACATCGTTCAACGGTATGACCTCAAGCATCCCGTCGTCAACGACAAGGACTTTGCGATCTGGAATCAATGGGGGGCCAACGCTTGGCCGACTACCGCCGTCATCGATCCAGCTGGCAGGGCCGTCGGTATCCGTGCCGGAGAGGGCGTATACGAAGCGCTCCAGCCCGTCGTTGCTGCATTGGTAGCTGAATTCGATGCGTCCCAAGCCATTGACAGAACCCCAATCGAGTTCGCTCTCGAGGCGACGACAGCACCCGCCCGACCGTTGAGCTATCCAGGCAAAGTGCTTGCCGCCGAAGGAAGGCTGTGGGTCTCAGATACCGGACACCACCGTGTCCTCGAGATTGACCCAGTATCTGGCGACGTGCTCGCCGCCTGGGGCTCGGGCGCGCCAGGGTTCGATGACGGGGAGGCTCTGGCCGCAACCTTCCATGATCCGCAGGGACTGACGCTCAACACTGATACCGGCGAGCTATACGTCGCAGATGTTGCCAACCACGCGGTGCGGGTGATTGACCTTGCATCAGGAGATGTATCGACACTGGCTGGAACAGGCGACCTCGGTTGGCCTCCCGAACAGGGAACGCTCGACCAGGTCACACTGAACTCTCCATGGGACGTTGAGTACAGCAACGGGTTCGTGTACGTCGCCAACGCTGGGACTCACCAAATCTGGGCGTTTGACATAGCGCGACGTCTCGCGGCGCCTCTCATTGGAAATGCCCGTGAGGGGACCGTGAACGGAGATTTCTCCGTGGCAGAACTCGCCCAACCGAGCGGCCTTGCTCTTTCCGATCGAGGCGAGCTCTTCTTCGCTGACTCGGAGTCGAGTTCCATCCGCGTTGGGCTTCTTCTTACTTCGGTGACCGCCCTCGTCGTTGGCGGAGATGCCTCGCTCTTCGAGTTCGGCGATGTGGACGGCTTCGGCAACGAAGCCCTCCTTCAGCATCCGTTGGGGGTCGCACTCAACAACGACGTCCTCTACGTTGCCGACACATACAACTCAAAACTGAAGCGCGTGAATGTCGAGAGCGGAGGCATCACCTCATGGCTTGGCGACGAGGCAGGGTGGGCAGATGGACCTGCGCCGCTGTTCAACGAACCTGGCGGGCTCTCGTTCGACGAAGGGAAGCTCTACGTCGCTGACACCAACAACCACGCAATCCGAGTCGTTGACCCTGCGACGGGTGACACTTCGACCCTTGTCCTGAAGGGCATCGAGAAGTTCGATCCTCCTTCCCAGTTCATCGGCGAGATCATCACCCTTGCCCCGATGAATGCAGCGGCGGGACAAGCGACGCTCGTCCTCGATTATCGGCTACCGGATGGGTACAAGGTCAACGAAGACGCGCCATCGTCAGTCTCAATCAACGGCGGAAGGACACTCGCGGTCCTCTCGACCCCTTCCGCAGGCGACCTCACAGGCACAAGCCTCCCAGCAGACGTAGCACTCACGCTCACCCAGGGTGAGGGGACCGTGTCGTTCGACATCAACCTCGTATATTGCGCCGAAGACGCCGAGAGCCTGTGTCTGATCGATCGAGTCCGCTATGAGATCCCGCTCTCAGTGGAACCCGCAGGCCCTACAAGCATCCTCAGTATCAGCCGAACCGTTACAGCAACCGGCTGAGCAGCAGCGCTGCCGACCTCGTTTGGGTGACGGGAGCCGACCGCATTCAATCGATATACAACCCAGAACGACATGCATTCGCACCAATCGCGGACCTCCGAGCCCGTTCAGCGCTTTGACGAGGGATAGGGTGATAGCTGCAGGCCAGAACGGTCTCACGGGCACAACGAGCCGCCATGGGTGGCAGCGAGGGGTATGCAGTGCTGGAACTTGGCGTCATCGGGTCATCACGGAAAGCCAACGAGAGACGGCTTCCTATTCATCCGGATCATCTGTCGCGCCTGTCAGAAGCGGTCCGGCGCAACCTGATCTTTGAGCAAGGGTATGGAGCGTCGCTTGGAATCTCCGACTCGGAGATTGCCGAGCACACAGGAGGCACCGCGACGCGGCAGGAATTGCTTGAGGATCTGGGCGTTGTCGTGCTCCCTAAGCCTGGCATAGAGGACCTCACATCACTCCGTGAGGGAGGCGTACTGTGGGGATGGCCGCATTGTGTCCAACAACAAGCGCTGACCCAGGTTGCCATCAATCGTCGCCAGACACTCATCGCCTTTGAAGACATGTTCGTGTGGGGGCCCGAAGGGCAGATCGGCAGACACACCTTCTACAAGAACAATGAGTTAGCTGGCTACAGCGCCGTGTTACATGCACTGCAATTGAAAGGCATAGACGGACACTACGGAGATCAACGCAAGGCCGTCATCATCAGCTTTGGTGCAGTGAGCAGAGGAGCGATCTACGCCCTCAAGGCTCGCGGGTTCAGGGACATCACCATTTGCATCCAGCGCCCAGACCACGCTGTGCGCGAGGAGGTGCTCGACTGTGAGTACGTTCGTCTTCGGTCAAACCCCGAAGGTGCTGACCGGCAGGTCGTCGTCGATCACGACGGTACAGAACGCCCGTTTCTCGACCTCCTCGCCGAGGCCGACATCATCGTGAACGGTATCTTCCAGGACCCCGATCGGCCGATGATGTTCGTCGCCGAGGCCGATACGCATCGGCTGAAGCGGGGTTGCCTCATCGTCGATGTCAGCTGCGACGAAGGGATGGGGTTCTCGTTTGCGAAGCCGACCACCTTTGATGACCCAATGTTCATGGTCGGATCAATCGACTACTACGCCGTGGATCACACACCCAGCTATCTCTGGGAGAGTGCCTCCCGGTCGATTTCAGCGGCGTTGCTCGTTCATTTGCCGACCGTCTTGGAAGGGCGCGATGCTTGGAACGGGAATGAGACGATTCGACGAGCCGTTGTCATCGACCGCGGCGTCATCCAGAAGCCAGAAATCCTGTCATTCCAACGAAGGACAGCGGACTACCCCCATGAGGTGGCGGCGGCCAAGGGCTGACCGGGTTCGTACAAAGGAGTTATCTGGCGAGTGCAACCGGGCACGACGGAGTGTGTCCACTCACGCCAACCATTGGGTTGCATCGAAATTCGACGAGGCTGGACTCAGCCCTCTTCAGGCGCTTGGTATCCGGGACACGGGCACTTCGGGACGGTGCAATTGTCAATGCGGCTGTGCTCAGTGCGGGGGTGGCCACAGCCAGTACAGCGCCGTCTTCCACCATCGATAATCGGCTTGGAGTCCTTCATGAATCCTCCTCGGACGTAGTGCCAAGCGACGACTGGTCCTCATCGAGTGGAGGGTCGGTCGGCTCGCTCTTGCGCTTACGCCGCTCGTCGTGCGCCCTTCGGCTCTCTTTGCGTCTCAGCTCGGATGCCTCGTGGTCGGCGGCTCTTTCGCGCTCGTAGCGCTCATTCGCCTCTTTGCGTTCACGTTCGTATCTCTCGGCGTCGGATGTTCCAGAATTCATCTGCGTTTCTCCCCTACCGACTCGAGGATGCTGCCTCGACGATCGAGCTGACCGAAATGCTGTGAGTCGTGTCGTCGGTGTCGACGAGGATGAACCAATCATCGTGGATTGATTCAACCCCGCCATACACACCAACGATCGACGTTCCACTTGCCGTGGTGACGGCGCACCGGGTGTTCAATATCAAGTTGTTCAGCACGTCGTTACCAAATCGTGCTCTGCTCTACCCGACCGCACTAGTCGCGTGGCTTGGCTTCGTTTACCTTGATGTTGCGGCCCTGGAGCTCGCTGCCGTCAAGGTCGCGGATTGCGTCCTGTGCGCGCGCATCCGCGGCAAGTTCAACAAATCCGAACCCGCGGGATCGACCGGTCTCGCGGTCAGTGATGACTGCGGCCGAGTCGACTGTGCCGTACTCGGAGAAGAGACTCTTGAGGTCGCCCTCGGTTGCTGAGAAAGGCAAGTTGCCTACAAATATGTTCATTGGATAATTCCCTTTGGAAAAGCGAGAGACCGTGTGTCCCTCGGAAGTGAGATGTCCGGAACCGACCCGAGTTCACAAGGTCGTAGAACAAAGAAAAGAAGGGAAGGCCGCCGATGCAGCTGAGGTCAGCATAGGCGAAGAACGCCGATTTCCGCTGCACATCTTGTTTCAGGGCGAAACGGCACCGACTCACGGTCCTTGAAACTACGTGTGTTCGACCGTTTCGTCGACACTCATGGGACTCCCTCCGCTGTCTGCAGGAACATGTACGACGGGACGAGGGCGATCCACCTGCGGCTGAACCGTGTCAGGGACCTCTTCGAGCATGATCAACTCGACACCGCCGACGATGTCTGACACGAGGTTGTAGAGGACAGCCATCAGCGTGAGCATCGCTGTGCTCCCAAGCACCACAATGATGGCGAGCATCAGCACGACTCGGAAATAGAGTTCACCATCAGGGGTGAAGGCGATGGTCAATCTTCCGAGCGTGTCGGCGAAGTCTTCGGGAATGCCACGTTGCACGGCAATCGACCAAGCAATCCACACGCCGAGGGTCGCCGAGAGTCCAACGGTCAGATTTACGACGAAGCCGACCTTCAAGACCGTCCATGGATCGATCTTGCGGATGATGCGCCGAACTCGACGAACCGCCATCACGACTCCTTTCGACAGGGCAGCATACCGAGGACCACCTGTGGTGCCCTCCTATCAGACGACGCTGGGAGCTATTCCGTTCCCTCGTCCACATCAGGGGAGACCACAGCAAGGGCAGACAACGCTGCGTCGTCGGCGAGGTTCATGACCTTGACCCCCGTTGTGTCCCTTCCCTGGCGGGAGATGGATTTGGCGGTTTGGCGAATGACGATGCCGTCTGATGATGTGACGACGACTTCATCGTCCTCCATGACCCCACGTCCGGCAGCAATCACCCCACGAACCCTCGTCAGCTTCATAGCTTTGACCCCAGATCCGCCACGTTTCTGCTTCCGGAAGTTCGACATCTTCGTTCTCTTGCCATAACCGCCGGTCGTCAAGAGCAACACGTCCTCAGCTTCGTCGGCAACGGCAGCAGCGACAACACTGTCTCCCTCGCCCTTCAGCCGTATGCCGATTACCCCTTGGGATGCTCTACCTGTCGCCCTGACATCATCTTCGCCGAAGCGGATGCCCTGACCCTTGACCGTGAACATCAGTAGATCGGCGTCTCCATTGGTCTGTCTGACGGCGACAACCTCATCGTCATCCTTGAGGTTGATTGCGACGAGTACCTGGTTGCGGCTGTCGTAGTCGGAGAACTTGGACTTCTTCACCAACCCGGCCTTTGTAAACATCACGAGGTACCGATTGGTCTCGTAGTCCCTCGTATCAATAATCGCTTCCACCACTTCGTCGGCGTCAACCGGAAGCACGGACTGAATCATGGATCCCTTAGCCGTCCTGTCCTTCCGCGGAATCTCGTGGGCACGGATGCGGTAGACCTTGCCCTTGTTTGTGAAGAACAGGAGATACGCATGCGCCGATGTATGCAGCAGATGGGTGACGACGTCGTCATCTCTCAGACCAGCGCCCTTGACTCCTCGTCCGCCACGCGCCTGCGTGCGGTAGGCCTTTGCCAACACCGACTTCACAAAGCCGGCGCTCGAGAGACTCACGACCAATTCCTCATCAGCGATGAGGTCCTCAAGAGACATCGAACCGAGGTCGGGAATGATGTGGCTTCGCCTGGCGTCTGAGAACTTGTCGCGGACCTCGTTGAGTTCCTTGGCGATGAGTGCCCTTCGCTTCGCCTCGTCAGCGAGCAACTCGTTCAGATAGGCAATAGTCGCCTCGAGACCATCGAGTTCCTCGCGAAGCTTGTCTGTTTCAAGCGCCGTCAGTCGGCGTAGCGGCATGTCGAGGATGTGGTTTGCCTGAACTTCGGAAAGCTCGAAGCGCTCCATCAGGGACGTGCGTGCGACGTCAACATTCGCCGACGATCTGATGATCTGGACGACTTCATCAATGTTGTCAAGGGCAATCAGGAGACCGCGCAAGATGTGGGCTCTCGCCTCAGCCTTGGCGAGTCGGTATCGGGACCTGCGCTCAATGACTTCAAGCTGGTGGTCGACATAATGGTGGACGAGCTGCGCGAGGTTCAGCGTCCGAGGGACACCGTCGACAAGAGCAACATTGTTGATCGAGAACGTGTCCTCGAGTTGGCTGTGCTTGAAGACTTGGTTGAGGACGACCTGAGGGTTTGCGTCCTTCTTGAGTTCGATGACGAGGCGTGTCCCTCCGCGATCGGATTCATCCCTGAGGTCGGATATCCCGTTGATCGTCTTGTTGCGGACTGCGTCAGCGATTCGCTCCATGATGCGATCTCTCGACACCTGGTAGGGGATCTCAGTGACCACGATGGCGGTCCGGTTCTTGCGAATCTCTACGACATCGGTGACCGCACGCATTTTGATAGAGCCACGGCCAGTCATGAGCGCATCGTGGATTCCCTTGTTCCCGACGATGTATGCACCGGTCGGAAAGTCGGGGCCCTTGACAAACTCCATGAGGTCTTCGACCGTCGCGTTCGGGTGGTCGAGAGCGTGAAGTACAGCCTCGCATACCTCTCCGAGGTTGTGCGGAGCCATGTTGGTGGCCATACCGACTGCGATTCCGGTGGAGCCGTTGACAAGGAGGTTTGGAAAGCGAGCGGGGAGCACCGTTGGCTCATCTCGCTCGCCCGAATAGTTGCCCTTGAAGTCGACCGTGTCTTCATCGATCCCGTCAAGCATGTGCGCTGAGAGTTTGGCGAGGCGGGCCTCCACATAACGCATCGCAGCAGGTGGATCGTCGACCGTACCGAAGTTGCCCTGTGGATCGATCAGTGGATTCCGGAGTGCGAAGTCCTGTCCCAACCGAACCATCGAGTCATAGACCGCCTCTGGTGCGTGCGGGTGGAACCAACCGACGACGTCCCCAACAACACGCGACGCCTTGCGGTAGGGAGTACCTGGCCGTATGCCGCTGTCCCACATCGAGTAGAGCACCCTTCGATGCACGGGCTTGAGCCCGTCCCTCACATCAGGAAGCGCTCGGGACACGATGACTGACATCGCATACTCAAGGAACGAGTCCTCCATCTCCCGCTCGATATCGATGGAGGTAAATGTCTCTTGGAAGTCATCTGACATGGTGGTCCTAGGTGCTCTTTCTATGCGTCGAGGAAGCGAACATCTTTGGCGTTCTGTTGAATGAAGAGGCGGCGTGCTTCGACATCGGACCCCATCAGGGTCGAGAAGGTCTGCTCGGCTGAGTACTGCTCCTCGAGCTCAACACGAAGCAGGGTGCGAACGCTCGGATCCATCGTGGTATCCCACAGCTCATCCGCATTCATCTCCCCAAGGCCCTTGAACCGCTGAATGTTGATCTTGCGGCCCTCGTTGTCGGCCTTGAACTGGTCGAGCTCCTGATCGTTCTGAATCCAGGTCGTCTTTGTCCCGATCTTTGCCGAATACAGCGGTGGCTGGGCAATGAACACGTAGCCGTGCTCGATCACCTGTGGCATGTGTCGGAAGAAGAACGTCAGCAGCAGCGTGCGGATATGGGCACCGTCAACGTCGGCATCCGTCAAGATGATGATCTTGTTGTATCGGGCCTTCTCGATCGCAGATTCCTCGCCGATCCCGGTGCCGATTGCTGTGATCAGCGATTGGATCTCGTTGTTCTGGAGAACGCGGCCGATCCTGTTCTTTTCGACATTGATGATCTTTCCCCGGATGGGAAGGATTGCCTGGAACTCTGAGTTCCTGGCCTGCTTTGCTGAACCGCCGGCTGAATCGCCCTCGACAATGAACAGCTCGGAGAACGCTGGGTCCTTCGAAGAGCAATCGGAGAGCTTGCCTGGCAGACCACCAGACTCGAGCAAGCTCTTGCGACGGGTCAAGTCTCTCGCCTGCCGCGCTGCCGCGCGTGCTCTGGCGGCAGACGATGCCTTGTCTGCAATCTTGCGGGCGTCGCCAGGGTGTTTGGCGAGCCAATCGGGAAGTGCCTGGTTCATCGCCTTCTGGACAAAGGACTTGATCTCCGTGTTTCCAAGCTTGGTCTTGGTTTGACCTTCAAACTGTGGGGACCGGACCTTTGCCGAGATGACAGCGGTCAGGCCCTCTCTCACGTCGTCCCCACCAAGGTTCTTGTCCTTCTCCTTGAGCACTCCCTTGTCCCGAGCGACTTCGTTGATCGCTCTCGTGAGTGCCGTCCGGAATCCTTCTTCGTGTGTGCCACCCTCGTGAGTGTTGATGTTGTTGGCAAACGACAGGATGGTCTCGTTGTACCCGGAGGTCCATTGCATCGCAATCGCGACCTCCCCCTCTTCAGCCGAGTGCTCGAAGTACGCGACCTGGGAGTGAATCGGCTCTCGACTCGCATTGAGGTGTTTTACAAAGTCGACGATTCCGCCTGCGTATTTGAAGGCCTCCTCGATGACCTCTTCTCCGCGCTCGTCCCTGAAGCGGATCTCGAGACCCTTGTTGAGGAAGGCCATCTCTCGCAGCCTCGTCGTGACCGTCTTGGTCGAGTAATGCGTGGTCTCCTCGAATATGTCAGGGTCAGCCCAAAATGTGACGGAGGTGCCCGACCGCTGCATCGGCTTTGACTTCTTCAGCTTCGCCACCGGCTCGCCATACTCAAAGCTCTGGATCCACAAGAATCCGTCTCGAACGACTTCCACGTCGGTCCGAGTTGACAAGGCATTGACAACCGAAATACCGACTCCGTGGAGCCCACCGGAGACCTGATAGGCCCCGGAATCGAACTTCCCTCCTGCGTGGAGCGTCGTCATGACGGTGGTCAAGGCTGAGAGCTTCGAACCAGGGTGCTTGTCGACAGGGATCCCTCGGCCATTGTCTCTGACGTTCACAGAGCCGTCGGCGCGGAGCGTGACTCCGATGCGAGTGCAGTACCCAGCCATGGCTTCATCCACAGAGTTATCCACAACCTCCCAGATAAGGTGGTGGAGGCCTTTAGGACCCGTTGATCCGATGTACATGGCCGGCCGTCTTCTGACCGCTTCCAGCCCCTCCAGGATCTGAATCTGATCCGCGCCGTACGACGCGTCAGACGAAGGTTTCGAGTTGCTCACGGGGCTCCTTCTATTCGCGGTTCAGTGGCGAAATTGAGGCTGATAACACGCTTGTAACTATAGCCGAAAACGGGCGTTAACCCTTTATTTGCATGGCTCGGCGGGTTGGTTAGGGTCGCGAAACTCTGACCTTGACTGCGGTCACAAGATCCGCTCCGAAACGTTCGTCGATTGCCCGTCGGAGATCGGTCACTTGATACTTCAACAACGACGCCGCACTGCCGTCGGAAACCTCTACAAGGAGCGTGGTTTCACGCACGCCAACAGGTCGTCCGAAGGTCACCCAATCTCCAGGCGCAAAGGCCTCCCACTCGCCAACGAGGGCACCATGTCTGACATCGATACCCACAGCGGCCTTCTCGATGATGGTTCCGAGCAGTTCGCTGATCTCCTTCGGGTGACGTGGTTCCTTCGCACCAAAATATTTGGCTCGCATCAAGCGACCTTTCCATCTCGTACCGACCACCGACGTCCCCCGATCGGTACCTCATCCTCTCGTGCGGTTGTGACAAAAACCTGACCGGTGGGCATGAGGTCGAGCACCCTGGACGCCCGATCGGGGTCCAACTCGGAAAACACATCGTCAAGCAGCAGTATCGGGATCTGATTCCGTATCTCCTCTATCAGGCGATAGGAGCCGATCCTGAGCGCAAGGGCCGTTGTCCTCTGCTCGCCCTGGGAAGCCCTCGTCCGCGTCGGTCGTCCGTCGAGCAACAGCTCTGGCTCGTCGCGGTGCGGTCCGACGGTTGTCGTCCGAATCTCAAGTTCCTTGTCTCTGCGCTGCGTGAGCGCCGTGATGAACGCCTCAGTCAGTCCTCCGGAGTCCATGACGCCGTCTGAGCCCCAGGTGGAGCGGTAGGCCCATCGGAGCTCTCCCGACCCCCCTACGACGGCGTACGACGCCTGGAGGTGCGGCTGAAGACCCGCTGCAACCGATCGCCGGTGCTGCAGCACCTCGGCGCCAGCAATAGCGAGACGCTCGTCCCATACGTCGAGCGAGACGAGGTCAGTCGACCTCCCTCCCTGCTTGAGTAGCGAGTTTCTCTGCCTGAGTGCTCGGTCATAGTCGCTCTGGGAGGCCGCAGCCTGGGGCCATAGGCGTGCGCCGAGGTCATCGAGGTAGTCCCTGCGCACCGCTGATCCTCGTTTGACGACATCGAGATCATCTGGGAGGAATGCAACGACGGGAACGGCGGTCAGGACGTCACGCATCCGTTTCGGGCGCTTTCCATTCACGAGCACGGTTCGTCGCCCCTCGACGGGGAGTTCACATTCGACCGTCGTTTCGCTTGCAGCTCCGCCGAAGGCTCCCCTCATCACGGTGGAGGATGCACCATCCCTGATCAAAGCCTCGTCCGGCACGCCTCGAAACGATCTGGTCGTTCCCAGGTATCCGATTGCCTCAAGAACTGACGTCTTTCCTTCACCGTTGTCACCAACGAGGATGTTCACAGCTGGCTCTGGTTCGAATCTGAGCTCCTCATAGGACCGGAAGTCCCGCAGCTCAAGCCAGTTGAGATACACGGTCCGCTAGAGACGAACCGGCATGAGGAGGTATCGGAAGTCGTCAGCAGACGCACCAAGAAGGAGCCCCGGCTTGAGTGGATCCGATGTCTCGATCACCACATGATCATCATCGACCGACGTGATCCCGTCCCTCAGATACCGAGTGTTGAATGCGATCGTCATGTCATCGCCCGTGTACTCGCCTTCGAGTAACTCGGAAGCTTCACCGACCTCCTGCCGGATGACGGACAGTTCCACACCGCCGCTGTGCATTGCAAGCCTGACGGGGATGTGATCCTCCGCAACGAGGGCAGCCCTATCTACGGCCTCGAGCAACGCAGCTTTGTCCAGAACCAAGCGATTCGTATGGCCGTCTGGAAGAAGTTGGCGGACATTTGGGAACGTCGAATCGATGATGCGGACGGTCAGTCGACCTTGCTCCGTGACGAACGACGCTTCGCGTTCCCCCAGTGTGACCTGCATTGAACCGGTGCCTACCGTTCGCCCCAATTCCTTGAGCGCACGATACGGAACGAGCTTCGTGCCCTCTGTCGCAACTCCTGGTACATCTTTGATGGCGAGCCGGTAGCTGTCCGTGGCGACGAGGCTCAAGCCACCTTCGTTCGCCTCAAAAAGCACGCCGGTCAGGGTTGGCCTCGCATCGTCGGCCGAAGCCGCCACACCCACCTGGGCGAGGGCTTTGATGAGTCCTCCACCGTCGAGGGCGATCTCTTCTCCCCCAGATGCGTCTGCGATCTTTGGGAAGTCCTCGACGGAGAGTTCGCGGAGTTTGAAGCGAGGACCATTACCCGTAATCTCGACATGCCCATCGGCCGAGCTCAGGGAGACAGCACCCACTGGCAACTTCCGGACCGCATCTGCCGCGAGCTTTGCGGGAATCACCGTCTTCCCTTCCTCGGTTACCTCGACATCGAGGAAGGTTCTGACCGTGACTTCGTTGTCGGTTCCGGTCACCGTCAAACGTCCGCCGCTCACCTCACACAGGAGACCCTGAAGGATCGGAAGCGGGGACCGTGTCCCTACTGCCCTACCGGCTCTCGCAAGTACATCGGCAAGGTCATCTCGTTCTGCCCTGATTCTCACTTGTTCTTCCCCTGATTCTGTTTCTGCTGTTTGAATTTTGAAAGAGTAGAGGAAGTAGTAGGCCCTGTGGATTGTGTGTAAGTGGGCCAAAAGGCAGGTTTCATCTGATTTTCCTGTCCACAGTCGTTGTGTATGAATCGCACGATATCCACCCCTGTGCTCGAATGAACCGCAACCCTGTGGATAGACATCAGGTTGTCCTCAGCTGTTGGGTGATCTCTGTGACCTGGTCATATACGGCTTTGTCAGTTTGAAGCAGGTTGGTGATCTTCTCGACGGCGTGCATGACGGTGGTGTGATCGCGGCCACCGAATGCCGCCCCAATGCGAGGAAGCGACAGACCTGTGTGTTCCCGGCAGATGTACATCGCAACCTGACGCTGTCGAGCAAGTGGTTGTCTTCGAGAAGGACCGACGAGTTCAGATCTTGGAATTTCGTAGTACTGGGTTACGGTCGAAATGATGGTGTCGGCCGTAAGGGGGGCAGCGGATTGCAGTTTGACTACGTCGCGCAGCACATTCGTCGCGAGATCGAGCGTGACGGGCTCATGGGTCAGTGTCGCAAACGCCGTCACCCTGGTCAAAGCTCCCTCGAGCTCCCGGATGTTGTCCGCCACGTTTTCAGCGATGAAGCCGAGAACGTCCTGGGGAATCGGGGTCGTGCCCGAAGCGGCGTTCTTGCGGAGGATCGCAAGGCGCGTTTCGACATCGGGGCTCTGAATGTCGGTTGTGAGTCCCCATTCGAAGCGACTCCTCAGTCTGTCCTCGATTGTCTTGAGGTCTCGAGGAGCCCGATCTGAGCTGATAACCAGTTGGTTCCCTGCTTCGTAAAGAGAGTTGAAGGTGTGGAAGAACTCCTCGAGAACCATTTCCTTGCCTTCGAAGAACTGCACGTCGTCGAGGAGGAGGATGTTCACCCTGCGGTACCTCGCCTTGAAGTCATCCATCCGTTTCCGACGAATCGAGTTGATGAAGTCGTTGAAGAAGTTCTCCGATGTGACGTACTTGACCGTCGCTGACGGAGAAAGCTCAAGACGGTGCTGGCCCACGGCATGGAGGAGGTGCGTCTTCCCGAGTCCGGACCCCGCGTAGATGAAGAGGGGGTTGTAGTGGCGACCAGGCTGTTCCGCGACAGCTTGTGCCGCGGCATGGGCAAACCGGTTCGAGGGGCCAACCACGAAGTTCTCGAACGAATAGCGGGCAAAGAGGTTGGTCGTGTCGCTGTCTGCGGGCGCCGAATCCATCCGCGTTCTGGCGTGGTCTTCAATCGTTGACTGGTATGGCTGCGATTCGGCAGGGCGCTCGTCGATTGCAGGTTGTGCGGTGACGGTGACGGCCACCTCGAACGGCTGGGGCCACACGGACGAGGAGATCTCGTTGATCTGATGGGTGTAGTTGTCCTTGACCCACGTTGCATTGAACCGGTTTGGAGCCTCAAGCGTGAGCACGCCACCTTCGTGGGTGACCTCGAGCGGCTTGATCCACGTCTCCCACTTGGCTGCACCGATGACATCGCGAAGACGGCTATGAAATAGCTCGATCTTCGAATCCACCGACCCATGGGGCGTCTGTAGAGCTCCCACTGTGTTTTCCTCCTGCACGTTCAATCCCCGCTACCACCTGTCCACACACCTATCCACAACATGTGGAGAAGATGCATCAGGCCGCGGACCCCTTCGGATCCGTTGCCATGCCCCTTAGGAAGTGCGGTCAGTGTGTCTGCCAGGAGCGGTGGCGAGCATAGGAACGAGTCTTGCAGCACATCAAGAGTGGCAAAACCGATACAACGACGGTGATCAGACATAGGGACCGAGGGCGAATTTGTCAGTGGTATCAAGGGTTGTAGCGCCTTCATCGAGAGACTCATCGTCCCACATTCCGAGTGGGTTCACCCCTCAGGGCCTTGTGGTGTCTTTCGCGACCGTCCAAGAGTTTTCGCGCCCTATGGCCGGTGTGACGGTTTAGAGGGGTCGGTCCCTAGAATGTTGCCGTTCCGTCAGCCGATGGAGCGACAACTTCGCCCAACAGGGGTCACCTCACATGAAACGTACGTATCAACCGAATAAACGTCGCCGTAAGCGCAAACATGGATTCAGAGTCCGCATGCGCACGCGTGCCGGTCGCGCCACGGTCAAGCGCCGCCGGACCAAGGGCCGCCACGAACTCTCTGCCTAGGCACGGGTTCACCCCGCTTCGATCGTCCTCGAGGTTCTCGACGATCTATCGAACCGGGTCACGGTCCCGCAAGGGAGGACTCCAAGTCCTCAGAGCACCTGGGTCCGAGGCACACACCAAGGTCGGCGTTGTAGCCGGAAGAAAGGTAGGAAATGCCGTACACCGCAATCGAGCAAAACGCCGCATGCGTGAAGCCGTTCGTCGTGTCGAGCTCCCTGCCGGCTTCGACTACATCCTCGTCGCGTCTGTTTCGGTCAACGACGCAAGCTTCGACAGCCTTGTCGGATGGCTCGCAGAGGCCGTCGAGGCGATCGAAATGAAGACGGAGAGGAACCAGGCGTGAGCGACCCGACGCGACGGCTGAACCCGCTTTCTGCACTCTTTCTGTTCCTCATACGCGGCTATCAGAAGCTGATTTCTCCGATGCTGCGGGCCAACTGTCGATATCACCCGACATGCTCGCGATACACCTATGAAGCCATTGAGATCCATGGCGCCTTCAAGGGCTCATGGCTCGGGATTCGCCGAATCGGTCGATGCCATCCGTTCCGGGAGGGTGGATTTGACCCCGTTCCCGGTTCAGACACGGCACTGCCCCATCCACCACAAGGGAGCCCCTCGTGATTCTTGCTGCATTCGCCCCATGGGAGTGGTTGTTGAGCCTGTTGGGAACGCTGCTCTCGTTCTACTACGACTTAATTCCAGAATATGGAATTGCCATCATTCTGTTGACGCTCACGGTGAGCCTGCTCCTCTTCCCCTTGACGGTGAAGCAGACGCGATCGATGAAGGCCATGCAGGAGATCCAGCCAGAGGTCAAGAAGCTGCAGAAAGAGCTGAAGGGCGAAAAGGAAGAGTTGAACAAGCAGCTCATGGAGCTGTACAAGGAGAAGGGCGTGAACCCAGCTGCGGGCTGCCTTCCCCTGCTCGTTCAGATGCCCATTTGGTTTGCCCTCTACCGGGTGCTTTGGCAAGGAAACGGGATACCGGAGGACTCAACGCTCAAGGGTGTCCTCGATGCCGCAAACCAGGCGCTGTATGTCACGGACCCATCGGGCGAGCTCACCGGCGCTCTGAAAGAGGGCGTCGACATCACTGCGAACATGTTTGAGAACGTGATCTTCCTCGGCATGAACCTCTTGGTGCGCCCATCGCAAGCCGTTGACTTTGGGAACATCGTCGGCTCGCTCCCATACATCCTGATGATCGCCGTGATCGTAGTTGCCGGATTTTACCAGCAAGTGCAGACCATGCGAAAGAAGAAGGACGACACCACGTCCGAGCAGGCACCGCAGATGCAAGGCATGCAGAACGCCATGAAGATCATGCCCGTGGTGTTTGGTTTCATCACCTGGAACTTCGTGACCGGGCTCGGTCTCTACTTCGCAACCTCCAACCTCTTCCGTGTCGGACAGCAAGCCATCATCCTGAATATGGGACACAAGGATGGCAAGGGCACTGGAAAGGGTGACACCGACGACGCGACCTCGGACACGTCCGATGAGCCGCCAAAGGGAGACGGTCCGTCACCAAACGCAAGCAAGAAGCGAAACCGCCGGAGAAGGAAGTAGCCCGATGGAATGGGTTGAAGTAGAAGGACAGACGGTCGATGAGGCCGTCAAGATGGCGATGACCGAACTCGGTATTGCCAGCCGCGATGACGCCGATGTCGAGATCATCCAGGACGCAAAGCCGGGATTCCTCGGTATGGGAGGCAAGGCCGCCATCGTCAAGGTGACGAAGAGCCCCAAGCAGCGGAAGCGCCGTCGCAGCAGAGGCCGTGGCGAAAGCCAAGGCAGCAGCAAGGGATCGCAGCGCTCAGGATCTGGCTCGTCACAGGACAAGCCAAAGACCGGCCAGAACACGAAGCAGAACAGCGGCGGTTCCCGGAAGGGAAGCAACTCGAGGGGCACTTCGCCCAAGTCGAGTGGCCGCGATAAACAGGGAAAGCCCAAGGGAGAGCAGAAGAAAGTGCAGCGCGACGATCGACCAGAAGCCGCCCCGATCGAGGAACAGGCAAAGGTTGCCGCCGCCTTTCTCACTGGTCTCCTCGAAGCATTCGGGCTTGAAGGAACCGTGGAAACACGGATCGAAGAAGAGGTCCTGTACCTCGACGTCAACGGAGAACAGACCGAAGCGCTTGTCGGAGCCAAGGGCTCTGTCATGTATTCGGTGCTTGAGCTCACACGTACCGTGGTGCAGCGAAAGACGTATGGAGCGCCTCGGATGCGCATCGACATCAACGGATATGCCGAACGTCGGCGTGAGGCCCTGAAGATCTATACCCGTCGTTTGGCGGAGCAGGTCATTGCAGATCAAGAAGAGGTCATGCTGGAGCCCATGAATGCAGCCGACCGCAAGGTTGTGCATGATGCGGTCGCCGAGATCGATGGTATACGTTCGTACTCCGAGGGTGAAGATCCTCGACGGGCGGTCGTGGTCGCCGTAGAAGAGGCATAGCCGCCACCAGACACCATATGTTGCGAAGCGGGGCCCCTCGGGGCTCCGCTTTTGCGTGCAGGGGACCCTTTTGCCTGGAACCACGGGACTTGGGGTGTTTCACGTGAAACAGAAACACTCGTCTCGATTCGGAGTTTCACGTGAAACCGCCGCTACGATGTGGTGGTGACTGACTCGTTCGACCCCGCGCTGCTGGATCCTCTGATGGACACCCTTGGCCTGACTGTGTCTCAGTCGCAGGTAGCCCAACTGCAGACGTACGCCGAGTTTCTCGGCTCCGAGGGAATCGCGACCGGTGGCATCGGGCCACACGAGGGGAGCCGGTTGTTTGATCGACATATCGCAGACTCGCTCGCATTCTTGGCCGTCATACCGCCAGAGGCAACCGTCGTCGTTGACGTTGGCAGCGGTGTCGGGCTTCCCGGAATCCCCGTGGCAATAGCCCTTCCTGATACAGAGGTACGTTTGATCGACCGGAGTCAACGGAGAACCGATCTAGCAAGGAGAGCGGTTCGGATCCTTGGGATCGGGAATGTTGACGCAGTGAATACCGATGTGGGCTCGGTGGCAGGGCCCTTCGACTCAGCTCTCTTTCGTGCATCCTTGGGCCTAGGCCAGGCAGCGACGGTAACCCAACGTCTCGTTGCGAGCGGCGGTTGTGGCGTATTTGCAGTGTCTCGACTGGCTGTTCCGCCGACGATTCCCGAGGCCCCGGTTGGTCTTCGCTATGATCTCGTCAATCCGGTCGGCGAGGTACTTGACTCCCCCGCGTGGCTCCTTAGGATGACTCCCATATGACAACACACCACGACGGATTCACTCATGACTGATGGCAGGGTCGTCGCCATCGCAAATCAGAAGGGCGGAGTCGGCAAGTCGACCACCGCGATCAATCTCGGTGCGGGGCTGGCCCTTCAGGGCGAGAGGGTCCTGATTGTCGACCTTGATCCCCAAGGGAATACCAGTTCTGGTCTTGGTATAGACCGTACCACCATTGAGCTTTCGACCTACGAGCTGCTCGTCGAAGACGATACGTCGGTCGCCGATGTCGTCGAACCGACCTCGGTCCGAAACCTCCATGTCATCCCAGCAACGATAGAGCTCGCTGGCGCAGAGATCGAACTTGTGTCGCTTTTCTCCCGGGAACAACGTCTCAAGAACGGTCTGGCCGAGATCCTCGGGGAATACGACTTTGTGTTGATCGATTGCCCTCCCTCGCTTGGGCTTCTCACGATCAACGGCTTGACGGCGGCGAACGAGGTACTCATACCCATCCAGTGTGAGTACTACGCACTCGAAGGCGTCAGCCAACTCACTCGCAACATTGGACTGGTCAAGCAGAACATCAACCCTCAACTGGTAGTTGAGGGTGTGGTTCTGACAATGTTCGACGGTCGAACGACGCTTTCGTCGGACGTCGCTGCCCAGGTCAGGGAACATTTTCCAGACGAAACGTACAAAACCATCATTCCGCGGACGGTCAGGCTGAGCGAGGCTCCGTCATACGGTGAGCCAATCGAAGCGTACGACCCAATGTCTCGCGGGGCGATTGCATATAGGGAACTGGCACGAGAATTCAGGAGGCGCCATGGCCGCACGTAAAGGAGGGCTCGGCCGCGGGCTTGACGCCCTCATTCCACAGGAACACCCAGCGAGTGGATTTGCTGAGGTAGCGACGGCGCTGGTCGATCCGAACCCAGCACAGCCGCGCACGGACTTCGACCAGGCAGGCATTGACTCGTTGGCCGCCTCCATTGAGTCGGTCGGGCTTCTCCAACCTGTTGTCGTCCGATCGTCAGGCGATCGGTATGTGTTGGTTGCTGGCGAGCGCCGGCTGAGGGCCACAAAACAGGCAGGTCTTGCGACGATTCCGGTAGTCATACGCTCTGAGACCGACGAGGAGACGAATCTGACCGAGGCGTTAGTGGAGAACCTTCAGCGCGAGGACCTGTCCGCCCTCGAGGAAGCTGCGGCCTTTCAGGCGCTAATGGAAGAATATGGAATGACCCACGAGCAGGTTGCAGAGCGTGTCGGAAGAAGCCGCAGCGCCGTTACTAATACCGTACGCCTCCTCCAACTGCCCCCGGCTATACAAACCATGCTCGCAAAAGGTCAGCTGACGGCGGGACATGCGAGGGCGCTGCTCGGGTCTGAGGATGAGGCCTATGCGATTCACATCGCTGAGCGAGCCGTTGCTGAAGGATGGACGGTCCGGCGCGTCGAGGAGGCGATCCGTCTGCGCTCGACCCAGAGTGGAGGCTCGGTCACCGCAACGCCAGAGACCGTCAGGCCTGCTGCGATCATCGAGCTCGAGGATAAGTTGCAAGAACGGCTCGGGACGAAGGTCAAGATCGACTACCGGGGAAAGGGTGGCCGCATCACCATTCGCTACGGTTCACCCGATGACTTGGAACGTATCTACCGTCACCTGTTCGAAGGCGACTGAGCTTCGTCCGGCCTCTCGAAGAGCGACGCGATGGCGTTCGCCACAACCCTGCCTGCTCGCCGGTTGACTGATCGAAGTGCAACGACCACGGCGGGAGACCTTGTTTCCTTGAGGATTGGCATTGTGCGTCCATGTGCTCTGACGCCGAGCCGCTGTGCAACATGCTCTGCGATGGCCATGCCTGCCTCTGAACGGCTGTGTTCCGAGCTGAAGTAGTAGACGCCCTCGTCGAGTTCCGTTGGCACAAAGAACCCAAGAACAAGGTCGATGTCTGACTTGTTCGCTTTCCGTGATCGCAACCTGGGGGTCGGCGTCGTGTCGATGGAGCGACTCATCATCGGATGACCTCCCAGAATTTGGATGCATTCATGTGCCTCTGTGGCGGCCAGCCACGTCGCATCACCCTCCTCTGGCGTTCGGCACTCGGGATCGAGGAAGATGCGCTGGCCTGTAATCGAGCGGGGGAGGGTTTCGAGCCATTGCCTCTCGCGTACCGCCTCTCGACCGTGTTTTTGGGTGGCACGGTCGACGAGCCGAAGTTCCTCGGCCACCGCAGGCCCTGCGATGCCGTCTTCAGCCATGTGACGGTTGTGCTGGAAGTCCAGCAACCCACTCAGTGAATCCGGCCCGAATATCCCGTCGACCTTGCCTGTCTCGAACCCAAGTGAGTTGAGGCGAGCTTGGAGCTCGGCCACATCGTCGCCCCGCATCATCGGAACTCGGTGGTAGAGCATGCGATCACCGAGGCGATAGCCAGCCTCGACAAGCGAGCGCCAGGTTTCGGGACCCACTATCCCATCAGCGGGAAGGCCTCTGGATGACTGAAAGGCATCCACGGCAGCGGCAGTGCCCTGACCAAAGACGCCCAATTGGTCGTCATCACAGGTGAACCCGAGCGCGACTAATCGGTCCTGGACATCTCTGACAGGCGCACCGCGATCACCGAGGTGGTAGAGCCTCACAGCTCAATGGTGGCAGAAACAGCGCTAGTTCGTGAATTCGGCGAGTTCGGCTGCGAGCTGGGACTTTGATCGTGCCCCAATGAGCCGGCGTTTTTCCTCACCGTTCTGGAAGACGATCATCGTTGGGATGCTCATGACGGAATGTGCGGAGGCGACGCCTGGGTTCTCGTCGATGTTGAGCTTTGCGATGTTGAGCTTGCCCGTGTTCTCTTCGGCAAGCTCTTCGAGTGGACCGTTCATCATCTTGCACGGACCACACCACTCAGCCCAGAAGTCGACGAGTGTTGGTGTATCTGACTGGATCGCGGAGGCAAAATCGCCCTGCGTGACCGTCATCGTGTGCTGACCCATGTGATGTTCTCCTTGTCCTGTTTCTACAACCAGCGGGTGGTCGTGCTGATTCCCCAAAGCTCTCTTCGAATCAGTGATGCGATTCGAGCCATCGTTCTGCGTCGAGTGCCGCCTGACACCCAAGTCCGGCGGCGGTGATTGCCTGGCGGTACACCTTGTCGGTGACATCGCCTGCGGCGTAAACACCTTCAACGGTCGTCTCTGTTCGTCCAGGTTCGGTGACGATGTAGCCATCCTCATCGAGCTCGAGCTTGTCGACGAAGATCTTCGTGTTGGGATCGTGGCCGATCGCGACGAACACACCGTCGGTCGCGAAGTCAACGACCTCGCCGTCGGTTCTGCTTTTGAGCTTCACGCCTTGCACCACGGTGTCGCCATAGACCTCGGCGACCTCGGCGTTCCAGATGACCTCAATCTTTGGGTGCTTGAGGACCCTGTCGCTCATGATCGTTGATGCCCTGAACTCATCCCTGCGATGCACGACCGTGACCTTCGAGGCGAACTTGGTGAGGAAGAGTGCCTCCTCCATGGCCGAGTCGCCACCGCCAACGACGATCAACTCCTTGTCCCTGAAGAAGAACCCGTCGCATGTGGCGCAGGCAGAGACGCCGTAGCCGGTGAGTTGCTTCTCTCCCGGCACGCCGAGCCAGCGAGCTGATGCCCCCGTCGAGATGATGATGCTGTCAGCCTCATAGAGATCTTTGCCTACCCAGACTTTGAACGGGCGTTCTGAAAAGTCGACCTCAGACACATTCGAGGTGATGATCCTTGTCCCGAAGCGTTCAGCCTGTTTGCGAATCTGTTCCATGAGATCGGGACCCATGACGCCGTCGGGGAACCCTGGGAAGTTCTCAACGTCCGTGGTAATCATGAGTTGGCCGCCGCGTTCCATGCCTTCGACCATGAGTGGTTCGAGACCGGCTCTGGCTGCATAAATCGCCGCAGTGAGACCGGCAGGTCCGCTGCCGATGATGATCATCTTTTCTGACATGTCCTACTCCTGGTGCTGTGAGCGGTCCTGGGGATAACGGCGCACCCAGATGATGGCCCCTGCGATGACGAGCACCGCACCGACGACCGCATACGCGGTTTCCACGCCCATCAGCGCACCAAGTGCCCTGAATATTCCTACGAGCAACCAGAACAACGCCATGGCGATGGCGGCGAACAAGATTATTGCGACGGCGGTCCAGGTGATCGCGGTCGCTGCGCGGTCGACGGTCATTTCCCGCACCTTCGATGCGATGAACTCCAGGTAGTCGGCTATCCGCGATGAGAGTGGTTGATTGGGTTCGGCCATGGAGGTCAGATTAGCCCTCGTTGACGTCCAGACCGTTGGTCAGAGTCGTATAGGTGCAATCGCTGAGGTTGATGGTGACGATTGCGTCGACCCCTTCCGCCGCGGAAGACAGGCCGAGATGTACGACCGTGTTCCCGTTTTCGATGCCTGCACCGATCAGATGCGCTTGGTCTGTGTCCTCGGGAAGTTCGGCGATGATCTGGTTGATGCACTTCTCAAGGTCGGCTCCATTGATCGTGAGCTCGGATGAGTAGCCAGCGACCTGCAGCCTGCTCTCGATGTCGCCAGGAAGAGTGCGCCCCTTCGTGGCGCCGAGAATCTCGTCAGGATTCGCCGAACTCAGGTCGATGACGATCACCGGTTCATCGTCGGCAAAGAGGTCGACCGTGCCGCCGTCCTCTGCGCTGGCGACCGATGGGTCTGTGCCGAGCGTCGCTGCTGGAGCTTCGGATGACTCCTGGAGTGCGGCGGTTTCGCTATTGGCGGACTCGTCGCTCGAGAAAGATCCTGGAAGTACGACGATCGCGGTCACGGCGGCCGCAGCAGCAGCTAGCCCAGCAACGGGCTTCCACCACGACCGTCTCGGTGCGGCCCTGACAACGGGGACCGGTGCGGCAACCTCGAGGTGGAGTTGCTCAGTCAATGCTGCACGGAGGTTGGACCGTTCAGTTGCTGACATGGCCACGGCGCCCGCAGACGCCAGACTGTCCCTGACGATTACTTGTTCACGATATGCGTTGGAGAGTTCAGGATCGCCCGACACGCGCGACAAAGCCGCCTCAGCTTCGTCTTCGCCGAGACGCCCGTGGATGAGATCAAGTATGAGATCCCTGTCGTGGTCGTTCATGATTCTCCGTCGTCAGCTATTAGAGGGTCGGACCCGTCTCTTAGGTTCCCGAGTTGTCTGGCGAGAAGCTTGCGAGCTCGAAAGAGTCGGCTCTTGACGGTTCCCCCTGGCACTTCGAGCGTATCGCTCGCTTGTTCAAGTGACATGCCTTGGAGATCGACGAGCACGACAACCGCTCGGAAGTCCTCGCTCAATGTGGCGAGAGCGGCTTCGATATCTGGTCGGACCTCGACCGAGTCGAATGGGTCGCTACTTGCGATATCCACAGGATCATGAGCGTCAGGCAGCCGATCTGCCCGCTTTCGTTTGGCTCGACGCAGGTGGTCGTAGCAGGTGTTCATCGTGACCCGATAGAGCCATGTAGAGAACGCAGCCTTTGCCTGAAACCGATCGGCCTTGCGGAATACGGTCAGGAAGGTGTCTTGGGTCGCATCGAGGGCTGCCTCACGATCCCTCAGCATTCTGAGGCAGATGCCGAACACCATGTCTTCATGAGCATCCATCAACTCGTTGAACGCGCCGATGTCGCCGGCGAGGTACCGGTCGATGAGTTCGACGTCAAGATGGGCGCGGTCTGTCATGCGTTGTCGAGAGTAGGCAAGGGAAGTACGACACAGCAGGCGCCGTCTGGTGTCGAGCGGTTCACCTAGGAAGCGAAGCGAACTTCGTTGATCACCGACTGATACGAGCCGTCCGGTCGTTCGGGAAGATCGATGAGCCACAACCGCCAGATACCGCCGCCACGCACCGGCAGCTGAACCCGGATCTCAGATGATTGGAGTGTTCCGCGCACGATGTGCTCCCAGCCAGCTGGGTCCTCGGGAGCCGAGACAGCCCAGCCAACGAGATAGGTCGTCTGTGACGAGCCGCGAATGAACATGGTGCCCGGGGTCCCGGCCACATCGAAGATCAATCCCACGCCATCTTTCAACTCACGGATGGGGACCGAATAGGCCTCAGTCCTCCACGATGTAGCAGGATCCCCGTCCACGACATTGACGACTTCGTCGTCGCTCTCGGTTCCGTCGCCAAGCGGGTCGTACACGGCAACCCCTGTCTCGAGAGCGTCGGTGTTTTCGGGATTGGCGACCTCTATCGGTGTCGTCGGATCTGGGCTCGATGAC
>Ga0070726_10000888_pt1 | contig 33165 bp, 27 predicted proteins | sample tdAd471_FD_67275 | JGI IMG/M metagenome (GOLD analysis project Ga0070726, IMG submission 67275) | Marine sediment microbial communities from the Atlantic coast under amendment with organic carbon and nitrate - tdAd47.1 | ecosystem: Environmental > Aquatic > Marine > Coastal > Sediment | place...
CCAGGGAGCGAGTCATGCCGGAACACGAATTTGAGATTTACCTGTCGGTGCTCAGCCGCCTGCTGAAGCTGACGCCCGAGCAGACGGCCTCGATCGAGGACGAACTGCGGGACCACCTGGAAGAACGATTTGAGGAACTCGTCCGGTCGGGCGTCGAACGCGACGAGGCGATCAAGCAGGCGCTCGACGAATTCGGCGACGCATCGGGACTGGCCGTCAACCTGACGCGTGTCTCGCAGAAACCGATCCGCCGCTGGGTGATCGGCTCGTCAATCGTGTCGGCCGCTGCACTGCTGATCTCGGCAACGGCGTTCCTGATGTTCGAACCCGACGCGGCGAGCCTGCCCGGTGCGACACCGGCCGTCGCTCAAACCCAACCTGAGTCTCCGCAGCCGATCGCCTCGCAGTCGCTGCTCCTCGACCCGCAGCCCGACGACCTGGAGCTGGCTCAGTTGTCAGAGCCGTCTGTGCTCAGCTTCCGCCCGGACATCCCGCTTGAGGAAGCGATGAGTCACCTCGCCGACCAGCACAAGGTGCCGATCGTCCTTGATCCGCTGATGCTGCTCGAGGGAATCGTGACTCCTGATCAGCCATTGAACGTGCCACTGCTCGGTCGGTCAGAGAAAACTGCTGAGGCCGAGCCCTCGCCAGGCTGGCCGCACGAACTGACGCTGTCTCAGGTGCTCAATGTCATGCTCGTCGAACTGGATCTGACCTGGTACGTCCAGGATGGGATCATCATCGTCACGACGGTTGATATCGCGAACGATCCGTCAAAGTTCCTGACCACGTCTTACGACATCGAACCGCTGATCCGTACGGGGATTTCATCGGAGTCGATCATTGAAACGATCAAGGAAAACACGAATGCCATGTGGCAGGAAATCGACGGGACAGGCGGTGAGATTCTTGTCGTCGGAGATATCCTGACGGTTCGACAGACCTACCACGCGCAGCAGGAAATCCGCCGCCTGTTGTTCAAACTCGCCCAGCCAGGAGATTCGCCGTGGATCGAATACTCGGAGGAGCGGGAAAGTCTGGAGGTTGCCCTGCGGCGCCCCTGCTCGGTCGAGTTTCCTCCCGACACGCCGCTGAGCGGATTCCTCGGAACGCTCTCCGGGGAATTGGACGTTCCGTTTGTGATCGACCCGTTGATGCCGCTGGACGGGATCGTCACGGAAGACCAGCCAGTCAACGCACCGGCGATCGCCAACGTGCCCCTCGAAGCCCTTTTGCGTCTGAGTCTTGAAGAACTCGATCTGGCGCTCGTCCTGCAGGATGGCCTGCCGACCGTCACGACAGTCGATATCGCGAATGATCCGTCGAGACTGGCGATTGGTGTTTACGACGTCGGGCCATTCGTCGATGCCGGTGTTGACACGTCAGACCTGACGATCGCCGTCAAGCGGATGGCCGGTGGGATGTGGGAGTGGATTGACGGGACTGGCGGCGCCCTCACGCTGACCGAGAACGGGCTGATGGTTCTGCGTCAGACGGACGAGGTTCACCGTTCGCTGCAGAAGCTGCTCGCGACATGGCGAAAGGGGCTGAAGGAACGCAAACCGCTGGTGCCTATCGAGGCCGGGACTCCAGTCACGAAGTTCTATCACATGCCGATCGAGACGGCAGAGAGCCTCAAGACAGTCATTCCTGAAATGGTCGCTTTCGAGAGCTGGAAGTCGGACGCGAATCCACACGGAGGAACAATTCACGCCGTCGCTCTCGCACAGAAGCCCCCTCAAATCTCATCGCCAGAGAAAAAAGACGACGATCCGTCCGACGCGGAGAAGAAGAAACGCGCGGAGGGGAGTACGGCGGCCTCGATCGGCAGACAGCCTCCGGTTGTGTTCGCGCAGTTCGGGGGCGGCGGGTTCGGTGGCGGCGGACTGGGAGGTGGTCCAAGCAGGGTCGACGACAACGTGCTGGAGTTCTACAGCCAGTCAACCGGCGTCCTGATCATCACGCAGAGTTCGGCAGTTCACCGCGAGATTGACCGCTTCCTCGCCAGCCTGCGAGTCAGCACGCGCGGCCGCAACGAGGCGAGCGACAGCGATGTCGGCAAGAGCCAGTTCGGCGGCATGGGCGGTGGCGGCGGATTCTTCTGATCGTGAACTTCGAGCTGGCGAAGTTGTGAACAAAAGACTCAGAATATCTCTGCGACAGCCTCGCGTCAGAGGCGCGGCAGCAAAGACCCTCACCTGCAGCCCGAGCGGACCATGTCGAAACACGATTTTGATACTCGGCTGCAGGTGCTCTGCCGGTTGCTGAAGCTGGATTCCGAGCAGGCGGCGGCGGTGTCTCGGGACCTGCGGCAGCAGCTTGATGAGCGTGTTGCGGAAATTGTCCGCACCGGCAAGCCACGCAGCGACGCGATTGATCAGGCGATCGAGGAGTTTGGCGATGCCGCCGGAATGGCGGCTGATCTGACGCGAGTCTCGCAACAGCTCATTCGTCGCTGGGTGATCGGTGCCACGCTGGTCTCGGCAGTTGCTCTGGCCGTTGCCCTCGGTGCCGTGCTGATGCTTGAGTGGCGTCGTCTGCCCGTGGTACAGCTTGCTGCTCCGACGTTTCAGTTTGATGTAGCCAGTGTCCCGCTGCAGGAACCCCGGCCTCCGTCACTGCTGCTCGACCCGCAGCCGGACGACCTGGAACTGCCACAGTTGTCAGAGCCGTGCTCGATCAATTTCGTGGAAGATTATCCGCTCGAAGACGCGCTGCTGTACCTGGCGAAGAAGCATCACGTTTCGATCGTGCTGGACCCGGTCATGCTGCTCGACGGGATCATCACACCCGACCAGCCAGTCAATGTGCCGCCGCTGGGACGACCGGACGAAGCGAGCGACGAAAAACTGTCACCCAACTGGCCACACGAAGTAACGCTCGCCCAGGCTCTGTCCATCATGCTGGCCGACCTGGATCTGACGTGGCAGGTCAAGGACCAGATCATCACCGTCACGGGGACCTACATTGCCAACGATCCCAGGAAGCTGATGACGCGGTCCTACACCATCGAACCACTGATTCGTTCCGGGATCTCATTACGCGACATTGAGTACGTCCTGAAATCGAACACGAATACGATGTGGGAAGAGGTCCACGGCACGGGTGGAACGACATCGTTCGTCGGCAGGAAACTGATCATTCGGCAGAGCTACCACGCTCAGCGTGAGATTCGACACTTGCTGAAAAAGCTCGCCCAGCCTGGTGGTTCTCCGTGGATTGAGTATGCGTCAGAGCGCGAAAGCCTGGCGACAATCATGAGTCGTCCGTGGTCGATGGCGTTTCCAGCCGACATGCCGCTCAGTGACTTTCTCGGGACGATCTCCCGTGAACTCAACATTCCGATTGTGCTCGACCCACTGATGCTGCTGGACGGAATCGTGACGCCCGACCAGCCAATGAATGTGCCGAACGTCGCCGACGTGCCACTGGAAGCGGCCTTGCGTCTAGCGCTTGCAGAACTGGACCTTGTCCTGATCATGAGAGATGGACTGCCAACAGTGACGACGGTTGACATTGCCAATGATCCGATGAAGTTGCCAACTGCGGTTTACGACGTCAGCAACATTCTGAGACAGGGAGCGGCATCAGACGCAGTGATCGACGCTGTCCTCTCGATAGCTGATGCGCAGTGGGAAGAGATCGATGGGACCGGCGGGTGTGTGAACCTGACCGAAAACGGCTTGCTCGTCGTCACGCAGACTAATGCGGTTCATCGATCGTTGCAGGACATGCTGGCTTACTGGTGAGTGGCTGCAGCCGCAGGGCCGGTCATACTGCTCGACGAGATCGTCACGCCCGAAGCAGACTCCAGAGCACTCGACGCGCTCCCGTCCAAAAGCCTGAACCCTCAACCCCCGGTGACAGTCGCGGCCACAGGCACTGACTTGTTTCCCCCTATGTTTCCCCCAGGCTCAGGCCATTCGTGCGCAACGCTGTCACAAACTGGCAATTCAGGCAAGGTGGAGCGAGAGAACGCGGAAAGCGGTTCCGCAGCAGAATGCTCAGAAAACCCTGTAAAACAGGCCGTTTTCGAGTCGGCAGAGAAGTACACCCGGGAGGATTCGAACCTCCAACCCCCGGTTCCGAAGACCGGTGCTCTATCCAATTGAGCTACGGGTGCGTATTTGCCTCGCGGCCAGAATGCTGGCTGTTGATGCGGGGCGGGAGTATGTCAAAGTCGATTCGCCGTCGCAAGCAGTTCAGGCCTGCGACACGACACTGAAACGATGCAGCGTTTCGAGTGGACTCCGGACTCTGGCCAGTCGCGTAATGGGTTACGATCCCGCAACGGCGATCTTGCCATAAGCTCGAAAGGTCACGGGCTCCTTGCGACCGTCGATCGTTACCGACAACTGCTCGTCCAGGGTGCCCGGCTCTTCCGGGGCGGTCACGGTCAGCGGGATGACCTGAACCCTGGCCTCTTTTGAGGGCAGACGCACCTCGAATACATCTTTCACCTTCTGACAGGTGACACTCTCAATCTTGAACGGCTTCCTGCCCTGCAGCACGACCTGCACGGTCTTGCTCTGCTTCGGTGACATCGTGCCGAGCGAGACAACTGCCGGCTTCACTTCGATGTCCGGCTTCACCTGTGCCTCGACAAGAATCGGAACGTCTGGATTGTCAGCATCGTCGGTCACCAGCGTCACGATCTCGCGCAGCATGCCGGCGGGTGCTCCGGGCTTAAGCGTGATCACGAGGTCGTAGTCCACGCGACCGCCTTCGCGCGTCGTCTCTTTGGCGACTGCCTCCAGGACTTCCGATTTCGTTGTGACCGACTTGATCTTCCAGTCGGCCCGTCCCGCGTAGGCAATCTTCAACGTCTGTTCGCTGCCCGTTTCCTGATCCACCATGCCGAATTGAGCGGAGCCGGGTTCGACGACCACATCCGTCCGAATGTACGCCGTGATGGGAATTGTGACTTCCTGATACAGCGGAGCGTCGAATGTGACGATGACGTTCGAGTCTTTTCGCCGCATGAACTTGCGCGTGTCCATTTTGATTTCGACGTACGCGTCCTCGAGGCTCTTCAGCGTCGTCTGACTGGGCTCGCCTGCTGAGCAGCCGCAGGTTGTCCGGACGTCTGCGATGTGGACGTCTTCCTTGTAGAGGTTCTTCAGCTTCAGCCGGTAGCTGACGTCCGAACCGCGAGCAACGACGCCGAAGTCATGCGACGTCTTCTCGAACATTTTCGTCGCCCAGTCCTGATCAGCTCGCGCGGCAGCTGGAACAAGAATCAATGTCGAGGCGACAGCGCCGGCCACCGTACCAGAGAGGAACTCACGTCGTGTCTGCATGTCAAACTCGCTGGGAAATCCGTGGGAAACGTGCCAGTTGATCCGGCCAGAGCCGCCAGTGCCCGCATAAAACCAGTTCCGCGACTTGCGCTGGTCGAACCGGCTGGGACTGGCGAGTCCCGAAAGCGGCCGACGGCTTAAGCAGCGGGTCCGGAGAGAATTCCCGAGTCCCATCGGCGGGGTCAGTCGCTGACGTTAGCCCTGCCTGTCAAACGAGTCAAGACTGCCAAATCGGGCGGGCAGCGAGCCTCGCACAGCCGATAATCGCGCCAGCAGGCCTCCGAAGAGCTGGTGGTTTCCGCAACAGAGTTACCGCCTGTCCAATCCCAGAGACAGGTACGATCCGAACGCTGACCGCAGCCTGACTGTCCGGGACGAAACCTCGTTTCCACACAACTGGACCCGCCGCTTCGCGAATTCCACTCCGGTCGATAAAACTCCCGCTCGACGAAGTTTTTCACCACAGAGGCACAGAAATCACAGAGCCAGACTGCTGAAGCATCCTCTCTGCGCCCCGAGTCTCTGTGGTGTTTCCCGACTGAACCGTCGACGATCGTTTTCAGGAAAAACCAATGAGCGCGCTCTGTCCACTTCCCGCCGGCTTTCAGACAGCCGGAATTTACTGCGGCATCAAGAAGGATTCCGCGAAGCTCGATCTGTCGCTGTTCGTCTCGGACCGACCCGCGTCGGTGGCCGGCGTCTTCACGCAGAACAAAGTCTGCGGGGCACCAGTCAAGGTTTCGCGAGAACGCGTGCCGCGCGGCACCGGACGGGCCCTCGTGATCAACTCGGGAAATTCGAACGCCTGCACCGGCGACCGAGGTCTCGAAGACGCTCGCTGGATGACGGCGCAGATCGCCGGCCTGCTTGGCTGCGATGCTGAAGACGTCGCGGTCTGTTCGACGGGAATCATCGGACACTTCCTGCCGAAACCGGTCCTCGAAGCCGGCTTTCCAAAAGTCGTCGAGCAGCTGGCCGCGACGCCGGACGCATTCCACAACGCCGCGCGCGGGATCATGACGACGGACACGTTCCCCAAGCAGGCGACGCACACGTTCGACGTCGGCGGGAAGACCGTTCGAGTCAGCGCTGCGTGCAAGGGAGCGGCGATGATCGCTCCCAACATGGCAACAATGCTCAGCGTGATCATGACCGATGCTGAGCTGTCTCCTGCCGACGCCGACGAGATGCTGCGGCACGCCGTTGATCGCAGCTTTAACTGCATCAGCGTTGAAGGCCATACCAGCACCAGCGATTCGGTTCTGCTGTACGCGAACGGAGCCGCCGAAGCTGGCCCGCTGGACGCCGCCGCGCGAGTCGCTCTGCAGACAGCGATCGACGAAGTCGCGATCGAAATGGCCCAGGCGATCATTCGCGATGCCGAGGGGGCTGAGCACTTTGTCGAGATCGACGTCGTCGGCGCACGCACTCGCGAAGAAGCCGCGATCATTGCGAAAGCGATCGCCAACGGCCCGCTCGTCAAGACAGCGATCACCGGCAACGACCCGAACTGGGGCCGCATCATCTCGGCGGCGGGCTACTGCGGCGTCGAACTGCGGGAAGAAGACATGAGCCTGCAGATCAACGGCGTGGAGATCTACCGCGACGGAGCCCCCACCGAATACGACGAAGCCGCCGTGTCCAACTCAATGCGAGTCGAAGATGTTGTCGCCATCCGCCTGGAACTGAAGCTCGGCGACGCGGACATTCGCTTCTGGACGAGCGACCTGACCGCCGAATACGTGCGTCTCAACGCGGACTATTCGACGTAAAGCGTTGGCCGCCCCGCAGTCGAAACGAGTCTGCCTCAAATTCCCCGAAGGCAAACGTCTGAGCATCGCGGAAAATCCCGCATTTCGTTTCGCTTGCGGAGCGAACAACGACATTGGGGCGGCCTCATTCGCCAATGGCGGCCCGCAGTGACTTCTCGTAGCCCGAACCGTCACCCAATGGAAAATCGTCGGCCAGACACGCCGGCTCGATTCGCGCGACGCCGTGGTTGCCGAACACGGTCAGTGAAATCTGATCGCTGGCTGCCCGGCTGGCTGTCAGCAGAGCGGTGCGGCCTCGATCGTCGACGCCCAGTGCGTTGATCAGCCGGTCGTGAGGTTCGCGGCGGATCGTCCAGCGAGTCAGGGTCAGACTCAGCGCAGCATCGGCCAGAGCGGCGGCGGCGAGTATCGCTTCGGCGAGATCTGCCGAGTCGTCAGCGACGTCCCAATGGACTCGCACGTTGACCGGTTCGCCAACCTGGCCGCTGGTGACGACGCCGTAGACTGCCGAATGCAGTTCGGCAAAGGAAACCGGGATTCCGCAACTGGCGGGCAAAGCACTCGTGGCGGGCGAAGCACTCATTGGCTGATCTGCATGGATTTCTGGAGGGCAGGCACCAACGCCTGACGGCTGTCACAGTTGCCGCCTGGCAGGCCGGGGGCAACCTGTCTAGGATACAGGCCACTGACGAACTGTTCGCGGCTAAGGTAGCTCGAACGATGGCCGCGATGGCTTTTTCATGCAACTTCTGGAGGCAGCACAATGGCTTACACACTCCCTGATCTCCCGTACGCTCACGACGCACTGGAGCCACACATCGACTCGCAGACGATGCAGATCCACCACGGCAAGCATCACAATGCGTACGTCACGAAACTGAACGATGCGGTCGAAGGTCTCGACGTTCCCGACTGCGTGGGCGAGCTGATCAGCGATCTGTCGAAACTTCCCGAAGACAAACGCGGCGCCGTGCGCAACAACGGCGGCGGACACGCGAATCACTCGCTCTTCTGGAAGGTGATGAGCCCCGATGGTGGCGGCCAGCCATCCGGCGCCCTGGCGGACGCGATCAACAACGATCTCGGCGGCTTCGACGCATTCAAGGATGCCTTCGCGAACGCCGCCGCGACGCGCTTCGGCAGCGGCTGGGCCTGGCTGTACGTCAAAGACGGCAAGCTGGCTGTTGGCTCGACTGCCAACCAGGACAGCCCACTGATGGGCGAAGCGGTTGCCGGCATCAGCGGCACGCCGATCCTGGGCCTCGACGTCTGGGAACACGCCTACTACTTGAACTACCAGAACCGCCGCCCGGACTACATCGCGGCCTTCTTCAACGTGATCAACTGGGACGAAGTCGCCCGCCGCTACGAAGAAGCGAAGTAGCCGACTGATCATTGAGCGAATTTCCAACTCCCGACCGGGTCTCGTTATCCGGTCGGGAGTTTTCGTTTAACCGCAAGCCGCAGGCGTGCGCGTCGTCCTGCTCGAAACCAGACGAAACGCGCGCGCCTGCGGCTTGCGGTTAAACAAAGTCAACTCCTGCGGTTCGCTGCCGATGTGGGGCGAGTTGGCTACGATGCGTCGCCCGTTGTTTCCTTTCGGTACTGCGACGTTATGCCGTACGACCATCTGGCTGAGTTTCTCGATCATCTGCATGAAGCGGGGCAGCTTGCGCGCGTGCGGGCGGCGGTTGCGGGGAATCTCGAACTGGCGGCGATTACTGAGCGGGTTATGCGGGAAGGCGATGGAGCGGCGCTGCTGTTTGAGAACGTCGACGGGAAACGGATGCCTGTCGTCGCGAATCTGCTCGGCACACGGGACCGGTTGCTGGCGGCGCTGGGTGCTGAATCGCTCGACGAGATCGCTGACCGGGTGACGGCGATTGTGCGACCGAGCCTGCCGACGGACTGGCTCCAGGCGTTGCAGCTTGTGCCCAGGTTCGTTGCTGCCGCCGAGTGGCCTCCGCACGTGGTGGACTCGGCTGTCTCGCAGCAGGTCGTGCTGATGGGCAGTGATGTCGATCTCGACGCGTTGCCGATTCCCGTCTGCTGGCCCGGCGAGTCACTGCCGACGCTGACCGCCGGGCAGGTTTACGTCGAGAAGCCGCCTCAAGAATCGACGTCGAAGCCAGCAGGCGCGGCTGAAGGTCCGACGAGCGAATCCGCCGCTCCGATCAGGCTACGGCTCGGCTCGCGAGTGCCCGTGCAGATCGTCGATCGCAACACCGTGCTGACTCGCTGGACGCCGCACGACGCCGAGTGGCATCTCGCGAATGAGGCCGCGGCGAACGGCCAGCCGCTGCCGGTCGCGATTGTGCTCGGCGGTGATCCCGTACTGACCTTCGCGGTCGGACTGCCACTGCCGGACTTCGTCGACCCGTTGGTCATTGCCGGCTTTCTGCGACAGAAGAGCGTCGCCGTCACGAAGGCACGCAGCGCCGACATGCTCGTACCGGCGAACGCCGAGATCGTCCTCGAAGCCCTGATCGATCCGCGGCAGGCGTTCGACGACGCTCCGCCGACGGCGTCAGCAACGGGCTTTCTCACAGATTCTGAACTCGTCGTTCGAGCGACCGTGACGGCAGTGACTCACCGATCGAATCCCGTGCTGCCGGTCATCGTGCCGGGCCGACCGCCGGGCGAAGAGGCAGTGCTGGCAGAAGCCGCCGAGCGAGTTCTGCTGCCGCTGCTCCGGCTCGCGATTCCAGAACTCGTCGACCTGCGACTGCCAGCTGCGGGAGCACACCGGAACATCGCGTTCGCGAGTATTCACAAGCAGTACGCGCAGCAGGCTCGCAAAGTGATGAACGCTCTGTGGGGTCTCGACCGGCTCAGCACGGTTAAACTGCTGGTCGTCGTCGACTCCGACATCGACGTTCACAATGACGAAGACGTCTGGTTTGCCATCGGAGCGAACGCGCATCCGGGGCGGGACACGATTTTCTCGGAAGGCCCCGCCGACATGCTCGACCACGCCACGCCGCAACGTGGCATCGGACATCGCATGGGTATCGACGCGACCCGCAAGCTGCCGGAAGAGAATCATCCTCGCGCGTGGCCGGAGAGACTGCAGGCCGACGACGAAACTCAGAAACTGATCACCAGCCGCTGGGCCGAATACGCCCTGCCACTGGGATAGCCCATGTCCGTAGCTACGCTCGCCAGAGCGTGGATGTCCGCCGTCTGGCGACGGCAGCTACTGACACAATCGAGTTCCAAAGTTCGACGAATTAGAAACTTCGACGCATGACGACGACCTCCGAAGTCCCGAACGAGACTCAGACGAGCGACGAATCGCCTGACGCCGTGGAGTCGGTCGACAAGACCGGGCAGCGGATTCAAAAGATGTTCGGTGAGATCTCTGGCCGCTACGACTTCCTGAATCACTTCCTGTCCGGCGGCGTCGACATCTACTGGCGCTGGCGGACGGTCCGCCGCGTTCGACCAAACACCGACGCACCAATTCTCGACGTCTGCACCGGAACCGGTGATCTGGCCATCGCGTTCTGGAAGAAGGCTGGTCGTCGGCTGTCGGTCGTCGGCTCGGACTTTACGCACGAGATGCTGGTCATCGCTCGCGAGAAAGCCGCGAAGCTGACCGCTCCAACCCCAGACGCCGCACCGATCGAATTTCTCGAAGCGGACACGCTGAAGCTGCCGTTCGACGGTGACTCGTTTCAGATCGTGTCCGTCGCCTTCGGACTGAGGAACGTCTCCGACACACTCGGTGGCCTGCGCGAGATGGCTCGCGTCTGCCAGCCTGGCGGCCAGGTCGCGGTGCTTGAATTCTCAATGCCGACGAACCGGCTTTTCGGAGCCGTTTACCGCTGGTACTTTCGCAACGTGCTGCCACGCATCGGCCAGTTGCTGGCGCGGAATCAGGAAGCGGCTTACAACTACCTCCCGCAGTCGGTCTCGCAGTTTCCGCAGGGCGAGGAACTCTGCTCGCTGATGCGCGACGCCGGTCTGAACGACGTGACCTTCACACCGCTGACGTTCGGCATTGCCACGCTGTACGTCGGGCGAAAACCGTAACGTTTCGTCATGACCCGATCATTGGGTAGCTACCGTCGCCAGACGGTGGGACACCAACGATCTCCACGCTCTGGCGAGCGTAGCTACTCGAATCACCAATACGAGGACTCAGCATGAGCGACACACCGGAAGCACGCCTTGCAGAAATGGGCATCGAAATTCCGAGTGCACCAGCCGCCGTCGGAGCGTACGTTCCGGCAATTCAGTTCGGAAATCTGGTCGTGACGAGCGGCCAGCTTCCCATGCGGGACGGCGCGGTCGCCTACACCGGGAAGCTTGGCAGCGATCTCGATATCGAAACCGGAGCCGAAGCCGCGCAGCTCTGTGCGCTGAACTGCCTCGTGCAGATCAAAGGCGTGATCGGCGACTTGAGCCGCATCAAACGGATTGTTCGCGTCGAGGGCTTCGTCAATTCGGCGGACGGTTTCACGAGCCAGCCGGCCGTATTGAACGGAGCTTCGCACTTTCTGGCCGACATCTTTGGCGACGCCGGCAGCCACACACGATTTGCCGTCGGCTCCAACGAACTGCCTCTCGACGCGGCCGTCGAAGTCGCCATCTGGGCCGAGATTGAATAGCGGCAGGACGCAAGCCCTCCGGTCAATTGAAGATCAGGGACGACATCGAACGGTCTGAATTGCCACCAAAAGGCACAAGAAGCCAAGAAAAGAACACGCCCATTCTGTGTTCTCATTCTGTGTTCTCATTTTGTGGCTTCTTGCGCTTTTTCGTGGCCAGCATCCAGGCAGATACGCGGTCGGATGGCCTGCGCCGTTCCGCTGCCTGACACAGCATCTCGATCCTCGACTGCGATCACACGAGTTCTGAAATCAACTCGCGGCGTTCGAGTACATAGCGGGGGCGACCGGCGTTATCGAGGAACGTGGCCTGCGAGTCGATTCCCAGATGACGATACAGTGTCGCCAGAACGTGTTCCGGGCGGTAAGGCTGATCGACCGGCTCGGACCCCTGGCTGTCGGATGAACCGATCACCTGTCCGACTTTCAAATCGCCGCCGGACATCACGACGCTCATCACGCGGCCCCAGTGATCGCGACCGGCGTTCTTGTTGACTCGCGGCGTGCGACCGAACTCGCCCATCGCGACGATCATGACCTTCTTGTAGAGCCCCGTTTCGTAGAGATCGCTGACCAGAGCCGCGACTGCCTGGTCGTATCCGGGGCCTTTGTCCTTCATTCGCTTGGCGATGCCGTTGTGGTCGTCCCAGCTGCCCAGCGAGTTGCAGCGCACGGTTACGAACGTCACTCCGCGTTCCACCAGACGTCGAGCCAGCAGGACGTTCTGGCCGATCGAATTGCGACCGTAGCGGTCACGCGTTTCGTTGCTCTCTTCGTCGATTGCGAAGGCCTGGCGAGCGGCGTCGCCTGTGACCATCTCGAAGGCCTGGCGAGTGAAGTCGTCGGTCGCTTCGGCGGCGCCGCGGTTGTCGACGATCGTGCGAGCTTCGTCGAAGCCGGACAGCAAGGCTCGACGATCGGTCAGCCGTTCGTCGCTCAGGCCGCTGACCAGCGTCAGATTCGGAACCTGGAATCGTTTGTCATCAGCATTCCGGCCCGTCTCAAACGGATTGAAGCCTTTGCCCAGCCACGCGGCTCGGCCAAACCGCATGCTGTTCGGAATCGAAACAAAAGCCGGCATTCCGTCCGCGTTGGCACCTCGAATTCGAGCCGTCAGAGAGCCGATGCTCGGCATCTCGTTCTCGCGGTTCTGGCGATCTCTCAGGTAGTAGCCGCTCTGCGTCATGTGAGCGCTGGTGCCGTGGCTGCCCGAGTCGTGCCAGATCGAGCGAATCACGGCCAGCTTGTCCGCGACCTTCGCCTGCTCGGCCATGTACTGGCTGAAGTTCACGCCCGGCAGGCAGGTCGAGATCGCGTTGAGCGGGCCGCGGTACTCAGCCGGAGCCAGCGGTTTTGGATCGTACGTCTCATGCTGAGTTGGTCCGCCGGCCAGTTCGAGGTAGATCACAGCGGTGTCGGAAGGCTCTGCTCCCTCGGCCGCTTGAGCCCGCAACCGCAGCAACTCGGGCAGCGACAGACCGATCAGTCCGCCAAGCCCTGCCTGCAGCAGGGATCGTCGGGAAACACCGTCACAGCAGTGAAACTTGCCTTGCCGCGTCATGACATTCTCCAGCCGGGACGCCGCCTTGCACGAGCAGCGTCAGATCAACTTTCAGACATCTGTCAGCCTAAACCATCGGATGCGATCGTCAAACACGCCATCGCGAAAGCTTCCTCTCCTCCGAGTTGTGGAAACGAATTCAGGTAATGCATCGCTTCGGGGGAGAGGGAGCCTGTGCGCGTCCAGTGGCACGCAGCCAATCAGGCTGTTCGTTGATGTCCCGTCGGTCGAAGCTCTGGCAACGATCTGCTACAGGTTCCCGCATGACTGACGCGATCGACAAATCCGGCCCGACTCCGAAATCCTGCTGCACCCCGAGTGCCGAGCCTCGCGATGTCGACTCGTCGCTCGTCGAGCTGTCGCTGCCGAATGCCGCTTCCAGCGCACCGTCCACCGAGGGCATGGTCAGACTCGCGGGCGGGACGTTTCTGATGGGCGGCGAGGGGCCGGAGATCTGGGAGCAGGATGGCGAAGGCCCCGTTCGCGAAGTCAGCGTGCGACCGTTCTGGATCGATCCCAGCACGGTCACGAACCAGCAGTTTGCCGACTTCGTTGACGCGACCGGTTACGTGACCGTCGCCGAGCGCTTCGGCTGGTCGTTCGTGTTTCACCTGCACCTGACAAAGAAGCAGCGTGAGGCTTTGCGGACCGACCGCGCCGTCGCGGGCCTCGACTGGTGGCTGTCCGTGCCTGGAGCGAACTGGAAGCAGCCCTTCGGACCGGGCTCGACAATCGACGACCGGCTGAACCACCCGGCGATTCACATTTCGTGGCACGACGCAGCGGCCTACGCACGCTGGCGAGGCTGTCGGCTGCCGACGGAAGCCGAATGGGAATTCGCAGCGCGCGGCGGTGTCGAGCAGACGCTCTGGCCGTGGGGCAACAAGCTGCTCGACAAGGGCCGGCATCGCTGCAACATCTTCCAGGGGACGTTCCCGAAGAAGGACTCCGGCGCTGGCGGCTACAAAGGAACGTGCCCGGTCGACGCGTTCGAGCCGAACGGCTTCGGCCTCTACAACGTCGTCGGCAACGTCTGGGAATGGTGCCAGGACTGGTTCAGCCCCAACTACCACCAGGCCCGCCCTGACCTGCGCGATAACCCGGTCGGCCCTCCAAACGGCAAGAACCGGGTCCAGCGAGGCGGCTCGTACCTGTGCCACGATTCCTACTGCAACCGCTACCGCCTCTCAGCGAGAACGAGCAACACCCCCGACACCTCCGGCAGCAACACCAGCTTCCGCTGCGTCCGCGATGTATGAGACCAGCCCCGCGATGTATGAAACCAGCCATCGGAAACAAGGATGCAGAAACCATTCCACTTGAGCCAACCACGAAAAACACGAACGACACGAAATCCTGCAACGACTTTTTCGTGTCGTTCGTGTTTTTCGTGGTCGTTAAGAAGTCATGGCCAAAAGCCAGTGGCCCGGCAGTCGTGGCAGTATCGATCGGGAAGCGGGCTGTTCTCGTCGCTGTTTGGCATGTACGGTGGCCGCCTCTGATCTCAGTTGAACCGGAGTGTTGAACGATGGCTGGCATACTTCCCTCGAATGATGGTTCTTCGCGGCGGACGTTTCTGGTGGCTTCTGCCGCTGGTGGTGCGGGGTTGGCGTTCGGGAAGCCGGCGCGTGTTGCTGCGGAGAACTCGACGGCGAAGAGCGGGCGGGCGAAGTCGACGATTCTGTTTTTTCTGTGCGGAGGCGCTTCGCATCTCGACATGTGGGATATGAAGCCGCAGGCTCCGCTGGAGTACCGCGGGCCGTTTCAGCCGATTGCGACGTCCGCTCCGGGCGTCACGCTGTCCGAGCATCTGCCGCTCCTGGCGAAGCAGGCTCATCATCTGGCACTGGTGAACTCGCTCAGCGCGTCGGTCAACACGAACGACCATCACGCCGGCTATTACTACAACCTGACGGGGCACGAAGCGGACGTCACGTTCCGGACGCAGGGCAACAACCGGCGACCCTATCCCGACGACTGGCCATACATGGGTTGCGTCGTTGGCTCGCGGCGGGAACGGCATCCGTCGCTGCCGAACACGATCACGCTGCCGCACATGCCCAGCCGCAAGCCGTACACCCGACCGGGCCAGTTCGCGGCTCGGATCGGCGTCGAGCATGATCCGCTGTACCTGGAAGCGACTCAGGAAGAACCGCTGAAGTTTCACGCTCCGTCGCTGACGCTGCAGGCGGGGGTTGATCGGCCTCGATTGACGCGACGCGGCGAACTGCTGGCGTCGATCGACTCCGCGCGACGCAGCGTCGACCAGGCGGCTCAGGTGCAGACCTGGGACCGGCAGACCGATCGAGCGATTTCACTGCTGGCATCATCCGAGACCGCGACCGCGTTTGATGTCGCGTCCGAACCGGAAGCCGTTCGTCAACGCTACGGCACGTCGGTCAACGCGATGAGTCTGCTCCTGGCCCGGCGGCTGGTCGAAGCCGAAGTGCCGTTCATCACCGTCTTCTGGCGCGGGAAGGGCATTGGCACTCCGCTGGCGAAGAAGTGCCGCAGTGCCGGGAGCTGGGATACCCACGGCAACAACTTCAACTGCCTGAAGGATGACCTGCTGCCCGAGTTCGATCAGTGCTTCTCGGCCCTGGTGGAGGACCTCGCAGATCGCGGGCTGCTCGACGAAACGCTGTTGCTGATCACCAGCGAAATGGGTCGCAAGCCGAAGATTGGCGACCCGCGTTCCGGCGGAACTTCCGGCGCCGGCCGCGACCACTGGACGCATTGCCTGACCGACGTCATGGCTGGCGGCGGTATTCGAGGCGGCCAGGCGTTTGGCACCAGCGACCGATTCGGCGAGTATCCCGCCGACAACCCAGTGACTCCCGCCGACGTCACGAAGACGGTCTACGAGCTGATGGGCATCCACAATCTGGAAGCGTTCGATAATCAGAATCGACCGTACAACCTGCTCGCCGAAGGGGCGCCGATCACCGAGTTGCTGTGATCGCCCGCAGCTGGATTCGCAGGAATTCAGACTCGTCAAATTGGACCGCGCACGTCCCGCAGTTTTCGTGACGCGAGCAACTCGGCTGAATTCTCGTGCGAATCCAGCTGCAGGCAGATGCTGTTCTGCTGCCTGATCGCGGCGTGCTTCAGCTTCAGCCTGCTCTTGTCGACAGTACAAGCTGCACGCCGTCCCGGCTCATCTCTGCGTCGAGCACTCTGCCTGGCCCCAGCTGCTCCGCCATCTCCGGCTCGACGACCAGGACGATTCGGCCGGCGTACTCGTACGCCTCGTCATTGGGCCGGCGACGATCAAGCCGCAGTTCGAGATCGTCACCATTGAGCACAAAGCGGAGCACGGCTCCGGGAGGCACATCGTCAAGCATCGCGTGAAGTTCGGCAGACGCGGACGGCGTCACTCTGAGCATGGAACACCAGCGTTCCGTGATAGAACAGACATCTGAACTGCGCAAGTCGATCGTCGGCTCCGGGTGGGAATCCAGCGACCAAACGGGGGCTGCCCCGGAAGCTAGCTGCACGGGGCAACTATTCCTGATCGTCCGAGGACTCGCTGTCCTTGTTGCGAATGGTGAGCTGCTTGCCGGCAGGACTGTCCTCAATGTCGAGGACCCTGTTCGAAAGCGCTTCCGCCATGGGCGGCTGGACGAGCAGGATGATCTTCTCGCCGAAGCGATACGCTTTATCGTCCTCGCGGGGATGGTCGAGCCGCGGTTCCAGCGAGTCACCATTGACGGCAAAGCGAATCGCCGCATCGTCAGGAGCCTTGGCCTCGGTCAGCATCTCGGACAACTGCTCAGCAGCGCGTTCAGTCACGTCAAGCATTTCGGTTCCTTTCGAGAATTCAGAAACTCGCCGGAAATTACTTCCCGGAGATCGCGCCTGAGGTTGGATCAGGCCAGAGGTCTGCACGGGATTTTCCGTCGTAACGAGCACAAAAACTCTGCCGCCAGTCCACACTGATGCGGCGGACCGGCGGCAGAGTTTTATCGGTATCACAGCCAAACCCCCGAGCTGAAGCACGGGGCACATGAATCACCATTCCTGATCGGGAAGTGGCATCTGACACGTCCCTTCGTCTGGTGCCCAATCTGTTCCTCAGCCCGCCACTCGGGACATCGCGTCGGCCACTGAGACTTCGACAGCAGCCGCAGCGTCTGGCTCGATCCTTGTGCCGGGCCCGTCGGCAAACGTGTTACGAACCCACAGCCGAACATTTCCATCGCGGGCGACGCGAGCGGCCTTGTCATGCAGCACCTTTGCTCCATCGGCAGCGATCTCAAAGGCTTCTTCGTGGGTCAGCGATTCGAAACGCGTGGCACTGGCGTTGGCGTTGGGATCGCAATCGTAGATGCCGTCTGTGTCGGCCTTGCAGAGTTCGACGCGGGCATCCAGCACCGCTCCGAGTGCAACTGCCGTGTAATCGGAACCGCCGCGTCCGAGTGTGCAGAGCCGGCCATCAGGAGCCCGGCCGGTGAATCCGCCAATGACGGGGATGATCCTGTTCCGCAGACGTTCTTCGACGGGCTCGATCTGAACTTCATCAATGTCAGCATCGCCGAAATCACCGTTTGTTTCGAAGATCTGCCAGGGCGGAACGACTTCCGCCCGACGACCGGCAGCCGTCAAGGCAGCGGCCATGAGAGCCGCACTCTGCTGCTCACCCGTGGCCAGCAGTGCGTCCATCGCGTGAACCGGCGGCCGTTCCGCGAGGTCACGCATGGCTGCCGTCAACTGATCTGTCATGCCGGCCTGAGCTGACACGACGACGACAATGTCTTCATCGTCCCGTTCCGTAATCCGTTGTGCGATCGTGTGAAAGTCCGTCGCGCAGGACAGACTGGTGCCTCCAAACTTGACGACAACTGTGGACATAACGTTTTTCTGCAACTCCTGAATGTGTGAAGTCTGAGTTCATGAATGTCACGCAGCGGGAAACCGGACAGCCTCATCAGGGGTCGGCTCTTCCCGCCAATTGTCGACGCGACCAAAGCAAAGCCGGTGCCATTCGCCCGAGCCACTGATCTGCAGGCTCAATGACGAACGCCGCACGACAGAGCTGCCTTCAGGTCCGACAAACTGTCGCAGCCTGGTTCAGCACCGACGTCAATCTGTCGCACTGCCAGGGAGGGATCGGCGGACTGAGATTCCAGCCTGTTGCCTGACGCGAGCCGAACGGTTATTGACCTCTCAGAGGTCATGAAATGAGTTTGCGCGATCGCGACGTCCTGTTTCGTTCAACACTGACTGCCACGGTGTGGATTGCCGTGGCGATGCTCGCCGTCCTGCTGATTGGACTGTGGGGGGCTCGCCGGGATCTCACTGACATCCGGGACGCCCTGTACCGCGCCGAAATCGAGCGGTTTCAATCCCACGGTCTCCGAACGGTGGCCCGGATTGAGCAGGAACTCCGGCAGGATCCCTCCAGCGAGGACCAGCAGAAGCTCGGCACGTTTGACTGGCTGGCAAAGCTCTGGGCTCAGAGTTCCGCGAACGAGCCACAGCGGCTCTATGCCGCGGTCGTTGATCACGACGGACATGTCATTCAGCACTCAGACCAGGATCTGACGGGCACCAGGCTGAAGGACGGCTGGCCGATCTCCCTGGACACAAAGCAGGATCCACCGGTCAACGTCTCAACGCTGACGGACAGCGCTCTCTCCGACGGTCGACCGGCCATTGAGGTCGCGATCCCGATTTTCGCGGACGGTACTCCTGCCGGAACTTATCACCTGGGAATCGACCGCCGCTGGTTCGAACGGGAAGTCGCTCGGCGGCAGGCCCCGATCAAGGCGCGCTGGACCGTCATCATCGGTCTGATGTTTTCCGTCGTGCTGCTGGCAGCGGTCTCGGTTTATCGCATCAGCCGGCGAGCCTCAGCTTTGCAGCACGCGATCAGCATGGCGCACGTCAAACAGTTGTCGGATCTCGGTCGGGTCGTCGGCGCTCTGGCTCATGAGATCCGTAACCCGTTGAACGCCATCCGCCTCAATCTGCACGCACTGCGAAACGTTCTCCGTGGCAAGGCGTCGTTGTCGGAAGACGAGATTGAACAGGCGATCGATGAATCCAACCGGGAGATCGAACGACTCAGCGAACTCATGAAGACCATGCTCGGTTATGCGCGTCCCGATCAGGCGGTCGTCAGCGAGGTGAACCTGAACTCCGAGATCGAAGGCATGGCTGGCTTTCTGATGCCGATCATGGACCGTGATCGGTTGAGCCTGGAGATCAAACTTCCTGAAGAGCCAATTGTTGTCTCCATTGATGGAGACCGGTTCCGGCAGACGCTGCTGAACCTGCTGAATAATGCGCGCGAGGCTGCCGGACGCGGCGGCCGCGTCGAGCTGCAGATGGTGCGGCACTTCGGCAAAGTCGACATCATCATTCGCGATACCGGACCGGGCGTTCCTGCGTCGGACCGGGATCTGATCTTCGACGCGTTCTACTCGACGCGGGATACGGGAACCGGCCTCGGACTGGCACTGGTGAAACGCTTTGTTGATGAAGCAGGCGGGACGGTCGTCTGCGAAGCGCCGCCCCTCGCGGACAGCGACGTCGGCGCCGTCTTCCGCATCACCCTGCCGTGTGCGGAGTCGTCCGAGCCCGCGACCTCCGAGAGCGTGGCGTCCGAGCCCGCGACCCCAGAAGCCACAGCGTCCGAGACCGCGCCCCCAGAAGCCACAGCGACCGAGACCGAGACCGAGACCGAGACCGAGACATCGGACACGGAACCGGCCACTGGCGAAGACTCCGCTTCCAGGAACGATCCCGCCAGCGCAGCCCCGTCTCGATCGACAGCCACCGACTGAACGACAGGACGTTCCCAATGATAGACACCCCGAATCGGATACTGGTCGTTGAAGACGAGCAGGCGGAACGCGACGCGCTGTCGCGCGTGCTGCGGATGGAGGGCTTCACGGTTCAGGCCGCGGAGGATGTCGAGTCGGCACTGCCCTGGCTGGAAAAAGAAGTCGACGCAGTGATCTCCGACCTGCGACTCGGTACGGGACCGAGCGGCGTTGAGCTGCTGCGACTCTGGCGCGAGCGGCACCCCACGGCGCCGTTCATCCTCCTGACAGCTCATGGCGACGTCGAGTCAGCTGTCAGTGCGATGAAGCTGGGCGCTGACGATTATCTGACGAAGCCCGTGGACCCCGAGGACCTGCTGTCACTGCTCCGTCGCTGTCTCGAAGAACGATCTCTGCACGTTCCCCAGCAGGACGGCTTCGAGCAGATCGTGGCGCAGTCGCAGGCCATGCTCGACGTCTTCAATCAGACACGCCGGGCCGCTCAGACAGACAGCACGGTGCTGATCATCGGCGAATCCGGTACGGGCAAGGAGCTGATCGCCGAAGCGCTGCACCGCAACAGCCCGCGCAGTTCGGGCCCGTTCGTCACCGTCAATATGGCTGCCATCCCGGAAAGCCTGACCGAAAGTGAACTCTTCGGCCATGTGAGAGGCTCGTTCACCGGCGCGGCAGTCGACCGCGAAGGTCGCTTTCAGTCCGCGGACGGCGGCACACTGTTCATCGATGAGATCGGCGACTTCGAACTGTCGTCTCAGGCCAAGCTGTTGCGCGCCCTGGAGAACAGCACGGTTTCCCCCGTGGGCAGCAACGAAGAGCAGGTGGTCGACGTCCGGGTCGTCGCCGCCACCAGCCGCGACCTGTACGAGATGCTCAACGAAGAGACGTTTCGCGAAGACCTGTTCTACCGATTGAACGTCGTCACCATCGCGCTGCCCCCGCTGCGGGACCGCCGCGACGACATCCGCCTTCTGGCACAGTCGTTTCTGAATGAGTTCTGTGAGCAGCAGAATCGACCGCTACTGCAGATCGGCCCCGACCTGATGCAGTTTCTGGAATCGTTCGACTGGCCGGGCAACGTGCGTCAGTTACGAAACTGTGTTGAGAGCATGGTCGTTATGGCCGCGGGCGATTCGTTGAGAATGGCCGACATCCCCCAGCATCTCGAACCCCCCACCACAGACGACCTGGACCTCGAGCTGCCCCGAGATACAACGCTGGAAGAACTCGAACGGGAAGCCATCCGGCAGGCGCTGCACCGCTACCAGAACAACCGCACTCATGCCGCCGAGTCACTGGGCATCAGCGTGCGAACTCTGCAGCGCCGCCTGAAAGAGTGGGGCATGGAAGACGACCACTGACGAGCACGACCACGAATAAAAGACAACCACTGACAGCGCGAAACAGGCAGGAGTCCGCGAACCAGGCCGGCCGTCAATAGATTCCGAACGGACCTTCCATCAGCCGAACAACTCCATGATGGGATGGCCGCTCGTCAGGGAACGTGAGATTCCGCTGGCGTCCAACGGGTCGTTGATCGGGATGTCCAGCGCGTGGTAAATCGTTGCGGCGAGTTCTTCGGGGCGGACGGGTTTGTCGGTCGGGTACTCGCCCAGGCGATTCGTCTTGCCATACACGTTGCCGCCCTTGATGCCCGCCCCGGCAATGATTGACGAAAAGCACTTCGGCCAGTGCTGACGGCCAGGAGGATCCTGCTTCAGAACGTAGGGCGTGCGACCAAACTCGCCGGTGACGACGACCAGCGTGTCGTCGAGCATGCCTCGATCTTTCAGATCGGACAGCAGTGCGGCCAGAGCCTGGTCAAGTCGCGGAAGACAGAAGCCCATGCCGTACGAGCCCTTTCCGAAGGCGTTGCCCATGCCCATGTTTCCGCCGTGCATGTCCCAGCTGCTGCTTGGCGGCCCCTGCTTGTCATAGTCCGCCTGACCTGCCCAGCCGTTGACGGTGACGAAGCGAACGCCCGATTCAACCATGCGCCGGGCGAGCAGCAGGTTCTGACCGAGCGGGTGCATTCCGTACCGCTGGCGAACCGCGTCAGGCTCACGATCCATCTCAAACGCCTGGCGGCCTTCCGAACGAGTCATCGCGTCGTAGGTCTTCTCGCGCAGGTTCGACCAGTCCTTGACCTTCTGGTCGCGGTCCAGACGCCGGGACTCCAGACCGCCCAGCAGCTGCTTGCGTTGTCCAAAGCGTTTCTCGTCGTACGAGTTGTAGATTTCGGGCGGCTTGAAATCAGGCATCGCCGGATGGTTGCTCGCCGAGCCAACAAACAGTGGGGCGTACGCTGATCCCAGATAGCCACCAATGCCAATGTTGGGCGCGCAGAAAACGGGCGGGCCGACGCATTTGATGAGCCACGCATTCGAGACGAAGTTACGCGTGCTCGGTTTGTGTTTAGCGACGAACGAACCGAGATAGGGATGCTCATCCGGAACGCCCTGCTGCACTCGTTTCTCCGACTGGCCACTGAGCAGATTGTGCATCGCGTCGAAGTGGTTGCTGATCGCGCCGGGATGCGACATCGAGTTAATCAGCGTGAACTGGTCCGTCACCTTGGCCAGTTCCGTGTGCATCTCGTTGATGCGCATCCCCGGCACTTTCGTGTCGATCGGTTCGTACGGACCGCGATAGTCCAGCGGAGCGTCAGGCTTCAAATCCCATGTGTCAACGTGGCTTGGTCCTCCACACAACAGGACGAAGATGCAGGACTTGTCGGAAGCAACCGCGTTTCCATCCGTGTCGACCGCGTCGCTGCCCATGACGGCGCCCGGCATGCCAAGGCTCATCGTCCCCAGACCACTCGCGATCAGTGCCTGCCTGCGATTCATCTGCAAATCGTTCATCAAACCGCTCCCACGCCTTGCCTGACGTCATCGTTCGAGAAGTTCACGCCGGATTTTCCGACGGGAGTTCCTTCCGGAACCGACAGCAGCTTCGGTGGGCAGAGGAGACCTTCAACCCATTCGTCACTACTGATTGGCCGGAGAACGGGAAGCCTATCGAGCGTGGGCGTTAATGACGATCGCGTTCCCGTCAAAAGCGCGGAGTGCGCCCGCACCGACGACCTCGCGTCCCGGAAAGAGCACGCCGAAGAGAGAACGCCGGAGCCGGTCGGGCCGGCCTATTCGAGAGCTGCCGTCGCGGTACTGGCTGAGATTCGCTGCCAGAGCTTCGGCCGAGTGTCGCTCAGGATCTCGCTGATCGCCTGCCGGTCCGACGCCTTCAGATGGGCGAAGTCCTCGGAGTCGTCCTTGCCCGAAAGGATTTCCGCCATGCGACCTTCGACGTAGGAGCGCACGGCGACGGGCAGCAGATCGAAGGCTTCCGAGTAGATCAGATAGCTCAGCGGATAGCGGAACATGCGAGTCTTCAGGTCGAAGTCACGCAACGATCGCCCCTGTCTGTCGCGCGGGCCGCGCTTCTGAAAATCCTCGACGAACTCCGACGTCCCCGCGACCGGAGACTTGAGCGCGTACTCATCGCAGTAGAACAGGTACTGAAGCAGACGATCGCCTTCGGACTTGATGCGTCGCTGCGTCACGTCGCTGCGGAAGTCTGGTTCACGATCAAGCGCCGCGTTCATCACCGAGTCGTAGTGCAACGCGCGACGCGATTCGTACGACGCCCTCGTGATGACGTTGTGCATCTGCGACTGATACTCAAGCACCATCAGCGAAACGAGGTCGCTGCCGGGTTCCAGGTACGGCTGCACGCGAATCAGGTGATCGAGTTTTGAAAGGTTGGCACCGGGCTCTGGGTCGATCGGATCATCGAGCGTGTCGTCGGCGATGGCGTTTCCCCGGTGCCGCATCGAGCCATGACGGCCCGTGACGTACCAGCCGCCGAAGCGCTCATCGAACGGTGTCGTATGGTCGGTCGTAATCGTTCCCAGACCAAAGTGCGGCTGCCCGCTTTCCGCCGGAAAGACCGAGCGAACCAGCAGGCCGGGAACGCCTTTCGTGCGCGTCGACGCATGGCAGACCAGACAGTTGCCCTTGTCACGGCGAATATCCGGCGGCTGATGGTTCGTCTGCTTCAGCGTATAAAAGATCGTGCCCTGAACCGGATCCACCGCGCCGAGTTCCACAACGTCGCCGCGCTGGACCCAGCCGACGTAGGTATCGTCGTTGTAGTAGAGGGCTCGCGGACGATGCGTCGAGATCCTGCTGAGCTGCAGACTGGTCTTCGAGAAGACGAGCGTCTGCGACGAACGCGGCACATCGAGCTGATCCAGCATCGAAGGCAGCCAGCCGTGAGTTTCATCCCATGTCAGTTGCGCTTCACCTTTTTCCAGCGCGGTTATGAGCTGAGCGATTCGATCTGTCGTCGGCGTTGTGTGGTAGTTGATCGGCTCGTTCTCAAATTCGAGCTGCGCAGCGAGCCGCGAGGTCGAGACCAGAACGAGAACAAGAATCGTCAGCAGTCGCGTGGCGGCGGCGGGAAAGGTCAGCTGTTTCATGGAGATGCTCCGAAGGCCCGAAGGTTGCGGCCATGCCCGAAATTTGAAGCCATGCCACGGATTGAAGCCATGCCACGGGAGCAAAAACGAGGCCGAATGCGGTCAATCATGGAACGCTCAACGAGCGGCGGGCGGAGCTGCGCGCGGCAGCGTCACCTGCAGTGCAAAACCGCTCGCGACTGACCGGTCCAGGCTGATCGTCCCGCCATGAACTTCGATGAGACGTTTGACGATCGCCAGTCCGAGACCGGTGCCGTGTGTCTTCGTGGTGAAGAATTCGTCAAAGACCTTTGCCTTGGATTCTGGCGGCAATCCCGGCCCGTTATCCTGAACGTAAATTCCAAGTCCCGCGGCACCGTTGACTGTCGCATCGGTCAGCGTGGCCGTGATTTCGACCGGGTCATCACACGCGGCCAGTGAGTTATCAAAGATATTCCGAAAGACCTGGCGGATCAGAAACGCTTCGACCGGACATTCCGTGCTCTCAGTCTTGACTGAGATCAGCAGCGACGATTTGCGGCCTTCGCGCTTAACGATCAGTTCGTCCCACGCATGCTGCAGCAACTGGTCGAGCTTCGCTGGCTGCGGATTCACCTGAACCGGACGGGCATATTCGCGAACGTCCTCGTAAAGCCGATGCAGATCGTCCTGGGCCGTCTGGATCCGCTCGATGAGTTTCATGGCCTGCGGGTTGTCGTAGAAATCGGCAGCCAGCATGTCGAGCGATGCCTGAGACCGCTGCAGGGCGTTCCGGCTTTCGTGCGCCAGCCCCGTCATCGCCTTGCCAATGGCCGCCAGCCGTTCGGCCTGCAGCAGCTTCATCTCGGCATCGCGCCGTTCGGTAATGTCCTGCCCGATCACGAGAACAGCGGGCGCGCCTTCGTAGTCTTCAAGCCGTCGCGCATTGCAGACCAGCCAGTGATGGCGATCGTGTTCGCAGATGACCTCAAGTTCAAACTCGGAGACATCCCGCCCCTTAAGAATCCGACGGAACAGTGCTTCGAACGGACGAAGATCCTGATGGCTGAGGAAGGTGTCGAAGCAGTCGAGCCCGATGACGGCGTCTCGCGACCGGCCCGTCATCTGTTCGCCGTACGGGTTGATGTAGGCGACGCTGCGATCCGGACGAAGGATGAGAATGATGCTCCCGGCCGATTCGACAAGATTGCGAAACGCGGCTTCGCTCTGACGCCGGGCGCGTTCGAGCCGTTTGCGGTCGAGGCAGCGATCGATGGAGGCGTGCAGAGCGTCCGGATTGACGGGCTTGATGAGGTAGTCCGACGCGCCATGACGCAGCGCGCCAATCGTTCCGTCGAGATCGCCATAAGCCGTCGCGATGATGACACTGGCCTCGGGCGCGACCTCACGAAGCTGTGGCAGCAGATCTTCCGCAAGAATGTCGGGCAGCCGCCGGTCGAGCAGAATCACGTCGACGGATTTCAGTTCGGGATGTGCAACCGCCTCGGCGGCACTGCCGACCGCAAAGGGTTCAAAGCCGAACATTTCGAGGATATCGATCAGGTTCGATCGCGTATCCGGTTCGTCTTCAATGATCAGAATTCGAGCGGAAGCTGCAGTCATTCGGCCTTCTGTGCGACATTCAGCACCATCGTGAAAGTTGTGCCGTGACCAGGCAGACTGCTGACGTTCAGTTCGCCATCGTGGCGTTCCATGATCGCCCGAGCGAGTGCCAGTCCGAGCCCCAGGCCCCGCGTCTTCGTCGAGAACAGCGGCTCCATAATCCGCTGCAGATCCTCCGGTCGGATTCCGCAACCAGTGTCCGTGACCGACAGCGCGAACCGTTCGGAAGAACCGTCTGCCGGGTCGTGAGGCCCGGTTGAGGCTGCGTGAACATTCAAGGTGAGACGACCTCCGTCCGGCATCGCATCGCAGGCGTTCCTGATCAGATTTCCGAGCACGATCTGCAGTTGCTCGGCATCCCCCGAAACCTGCGGCGCGTTATCGGGACAGTCCAGTTCCAGCTCGACATTGTCCGGAAGCGGATTGACCTCCAGCGACTGCCGCACAAGACCGCATAGCTCAACGGGAGAAACGTTCGGCACCGGAAGCCGGGCAAAACGCGACAGGGCCGTGATCACTCCGTCTGAAATCCCAACCTGCCGATCGATGCGCTGCAGGTGTTCGCGAATCTTCTCGTCCGTCGCGTTCCGGGCATTCAACAGGTAGTACACCGACGTCTTGACGGCGTTGAGCGGGTTCCGCAACTCATGAGCGATCCCGGCCGCAACCTTGCCGAGCGTCAGCAGCCGTTCCTGCCGCTGCTCGCGCGCCGTGAACTCAAACTGGTAAGCGTACTCGATCATTGTCATGTCGAGATCGAGCAGCCGGTTGAGCGCGATGATGGTTGCCAGGTTCTCCTCTTCCGAAGCCACCTGCCGCTGCCCGAGAGCTTCCAGGAGGCGGACCCGCATCCGCGACAGGGCAACCTGCGTGTAGAAAGCTTCGAGTCCGATCTCGACATGTCGCTGCCCAACGCGAAACCGCTTCAGAACGAACTGCTCGTCATAGGGCCCGTTGAACAGATCGGTGAGCCATGCCAGCAGAGTCCTCTTCAAACGCTCGATCTGCTGATCACCGCCGGTGATGACTCGCGCGGCGGACGGATGCCGGACGATCTCCGCATAAAAGTCGTCGATGATCTCTGCGAAGACCGGGCTGACCGCATCGCGCGCCGCGGCAATCCGCTGAGCATCGGCGTCTTCCCAGCCGACATAGCTCTGCAGTTCCTGATAGAGCTGGAAGACGTGCCCGGGTTCCATTCGACTCGATCCTGATCGGCATTCAGTAAACGCAGTTGTCGCCACTGACGAGACACGGCAGTTGTGCGGCAGGACGGGGAAGTCCTGCCCGCGACGCATATCGGGTGCCAGTGATTCTCGAAATCTGGAATCGCCCTGAATCACCCGCTCGTACCAAACCACAAGGCGACTCTCACACCGCACACGCGCGCCAGAATGCACACTCTGACGTGCATCAGCTCCCAGTGCATTGTCAAACAAGGATTCCGGGATGCGCTCAGTAGCGAAAGTCGCCGAGACTTTCGGCAGTTGCGAGTGACCGAAACTCCTGGCGAGTCGTAGGGTGCGTGCAGCAAGCCTTTTCAGGGCGGTGCATTACGTCGGCAACCACGACAATTCGTCCAACACACTCTGTATTGAGCGCAAGCTGGCTTGCGCAACGCACCAGGGCAAAAACGCCGACTCCACGCACCCTGCGGGAATAATCCGGGCTGGAGATTGCGCCGCCAGCAAGTGTTGTTTCCGTCAGAAGGGAAACTCGCCCTCGTAGCCCTGAAACATTGTCTGCGTCGCCCGATCGAGTGCCCGCTGCCACGCTTCCGTGAGGTCGTCGTCCCAGTCTTCGGCCTGCGCCGCCCGGATTGTCTCGATCAGACAGTCACGAAACGAAGGGAACAGCTCTCGCGACACACCCGCTTCGCGATGACGATCACCGAGCACATGCAGATAATGCTCGACTGCCGGGTAGCTGTCCCGCGAGTACGCTTCGACGACGATCAGAGCCATCGTCAGCATCAGCGACTGCTTCTCAAGGTCGACACCGGCAAACAACCGGCGAGCGTCCGGGCGCTCGGACAGAAAGCGATCGTAAAACCGACGGATGATCGGTTCCTTGTGAGCCAGCACGCGTTGCAGGCTTTCCTCAAGCTGCATCATGAATTCCGCAGTCGCAGTGTGAGCGGCAGTTCAAACGGCTGGTCAGTATGCGCGACCCGGCAGAGCCTCGCCACGCCACGCCTTACGGCTGCTGAATCGACAACATCGCGGCCAGCAGAACGCCGCCGATCACATGCAGCAGCCCAATCAGAACGCCGACGCCGACGATTGTGCGAATGCCATCGTCCGTCCGCAGGCTCGCTTCCGGCTTGCCTCGCGTGATCATTCCGCAGACCCACGTCCAGTGCAGCATGACGTGCAGGATGATTCCCGCCGCCAGCACGCACAGAATCCCGAACTGCACCGCCGCGACGTCTTCGTACGTCAGTCCCCAGAGCGTCCAGCCTGCCGCGAGACTCGCCGCCGGAAACGCAAACTGCAGCACCGCAGCGACCGAGCACAGAGCGACGAAAACTCCCGCCAGAATCAAATCCAGCCAGAAATTGACAACCGACTTCGAGAAGCCGCGGCGTTCCGTGCGCCGACTCGGTTCCTTCTTCCCGGTAAGAGATTTGACGATCTCTTCAGCAGGCACCGTATTCTCCTGAGAGGGTTTCGCACTTCGAATTGATGCCAGCACCGCTTCCGGTTCAGCAACTGACGCTTCATTACTGGGGTTCTGAGTAATCATCGTGAGAAACTCGCAGCGGACTTCAAGGACGAACAACAACTGCCCTTCAACCTAGCACGCAGTGTTCCAGTCACACGTCACCGCAGCGAACTGTGAGGGATTTAACGAACGGCTGCGGGCTGCTCCGCGCAGAAGGGGCACGCCGGTGTTTCGGCATCTGACGGTGCGGTCAGATCCGCCAGTCCCCGCGCGCCGGTCAGCACGCCGGCTCCGACCAGACAGATCGCCGCGACGCGCAACAGCCGCCGTCGCATCGCGAGGCTCAACGTCGATCCGGACAACCCGACCAGCAGCATCAGCGGAATCGTTCCCAGACCGAACGCCCCCATCGTTGCCGCTCCGTACAGAACGCTGCCCGAACTCAGAGCCAGCGCCAGCACGCCGTAAACCAGTCCGCACGGCAGGAAGCCCGTCGCCAGGCCGGCGACAAACACGTTTGCCAGGCTCCTCGACTTCAGTAGAGCACGAAACTGACCGACCGCCGGGCACGCGGCCAGCTTCTGCAGCCAGCGATCCGCTGACGGCAGCAGCCCCGACGTCGCGAGTCCCATCAGAATCAGAGCGGCAGCCGCAATGAGTGACAGGATTGCCTGGACACTCGTCAAAGCCCCAAGCCGCTGCTGCATCCACTGCCCGCCGAAACCTGCCAGCGCTCCCAGAAACGCGTATGTGCAGCACCGGCCCAGACTGTAAATACTCTGCCGCAGCAGATTGACCGCCGGGCGCGACGTATCCCAGCCGATCGCGATCGCAAAGGCGCCGCACATCCCGACGCAGTGTCCCGACCCCAGCAACCCGCCCATCAGAATCAACGGCAGCTCAATCACGATACCGCCTCCTGCGTCTCCAGCAGCCGAGCCTCACGATCAGATTCGTCGGCACCGTCAGTCGCATCACTGCCTGAAACCTCGCCATGACCCCCGCGTCTCAAGGCCCGACCGTCTTCCGAACTGCCGACCTGTCGAGTTTCCGCGCCCTCGACCTCATCGGCCAGTTCGTGACCGGCCGCCAGTCCGGCGACAGTCTCGTGACCCAGCGGAAATCCCGCGAGCCGGCGCGAGTTGCCGAGCACGATCAGACTGCTGAGAAACATCAGCCCGGCCGCGATCATGGGATTCAGAACGCCGGCCACGGCGAGCAGCATTCCAACAAAGTTGTAGCCGAATGCCCATGTCAGATTCTGGCGAATGATTCGTCGCGTCTGACGGCTCAACGCGATCACCCACGGCACTCCTGCAAGATCATCGTGCAGCAGACAGACCCCCGAAACATCGCGGGACAAATCCGTACCACCGGCCAGCGATGCCGCCACGTCGGCTCCCGCCAGAGCCGGACCGTCGTTGATTCCGTCGCCCACCATCAGCACCGGGCCGAACTTCCGCCGCGTTTCTTCGAGCACCGACAGCTTGTCGCTCGGCAGCAACTCACCGGCCGCCGCAACTCCCAGCCGCTCACCCAGCTGCTCGACACGAAACCGCCGATCGCCGGACAGAATGCCAACGTTGAGGTCCAGATTCCGACAGTCATCAATCGCCGCTTCTGCCTCCGGGCGATCCGTTTCCCGCAGCACAAACGCGCCACGGACGGCCCCCTCCCAACCGACCAGCACGACCGAGTGCCCAAGCTGCTCATGGTCGACCAAAGCGGATTCCAGCGACTCGTCAGGAACGCAGTTCTCTGCGGCCAGAAGCCGTCGGCTTCCCATCCAGACCCGCGCGACTCGAGCGTCCGACTCTTCGTCAGAGGATCGTTCACCAACTGGCAGTCGGCAGTCCGCTTCGAGTCCCAGGCCGGAAAGCGTTCGCACGGACGACTCGATCAATGTCGTGGACCTCGCCAGAAGTCCCGACTGCGTTGTGCTCTGAAACTGTGCCTCCTCGCGTTGTCCACGACCTGCAGTCAGATCGGCTGAAAACAACGAGCCGGTTTTCAAGGGACTGCAGGTCTGGCCTGAGGCATCGCTTGACGAGAGGGCTTCATCGCGGCCCGCCCACTCAACAATCGCCCGCGAAAACGCGTGTGTCGAACTTCCGGCCAGCGCCGCGGCGACGTCGCGAACGACATCTGCGGGCACACCATCCGCCAGCAGCAGATCATCGACGGTCGGATGGCCCGTCGTCAGCGTGCCCGTCTTGTCAAAGCGGACGGCTCTCACCGAGGCGAGCGTTTCGAGAACCTCGCCGCTGCGAATCAGCACGCCGCGCCCCGCCGCGCGCTGCAGCGCCGTCCACACGGCCATCGAAGTCGCCAGCCCAAGCGCACACGGACACGCGATCAACGTCACCGCGAGCGCCGCCAGCAGCCCGGTTCCAACCTCTGAAAGGCCACCCTGCAGAAAGAAGGCGGCAATCGCGAGCACGGCAACGAGCGGCACGAACCACGTCGTCGCGCGGTCGGCCAGACGCTGATAGCGGCCCCGTTCCTGACGCGCAGCCTGCACGGCGTCCAGGATCTGAGACAGCGTTCCCTGATGAGCCGGTCGAGTGACGCGGACAACCACTTCGCTGTCGAGCGGCACGGTTCCGGAAAACACGTCATCACCGGAACGTCGCAGGACCGCGTCGCTTTCTCCGGTCAGAATCTGCTGGTCGATCGAGACCGACTCGGATGAGAGCAGCACTCCGTCCGCCGGAATTCGTTCGCCGCACAGAACGCGAATGACGTCGCCCGGCTGCAGCGCGTCCGTCGCGACATCACATCCCTCGCCGTCGCGAAGGAGCCTGGCGGTTTCGGGCAGCAGTCGGTCCAGCGAATCCAGCAGCCGTCCGGCACTGACTCGCCCCCCCGCTTCGATCCAGCGACCGAGCGTGATCAGCACGAGCACCATGCAGGGCACTTCAAAGTAGACCGCCCCTCCGCCAGTCATCAGCGACACGACGGAAAACGCGAACGCCGCGGTCACTCCCGCCGCGACCAGCAAGTCCGACGTCACTCGACCACGCGTCAGGTCGACGACTGCAGAGGCCGCAACGGGAACCCCCAGCAGAAACAGAACCGGCAACGCACCAATCAGACACAGCCAGCGAAACAGTTCCGTCAGCGTGTCGCCAACGGCGCCCAGGTCTTCTGTGCCGTAGACATCACGGCTCCACAGAGCCATCGTGAAGACCATCACGGCCATCGTGAAGAAGATCGCCAGTCCCAGCCGAGTCAGAGTCCACTGCACCTGGCCGGACTCGCCGCGATCCTGCGTGACCTGAGCCGCGAACCGGCAGCCGAAACAGCAGTATTCGTCCTCGACCGGTTCGTCCGGAGTCTGCCGGCTGGCCCCGCCCACCGGCAGGCCGCACCAGGCACAGCAACTCCGCACCACGTCATTCCTCATGGAGGCGAAACCAGTTCAACCTGCATGGCCGGCATCAGCCAGACCACAACGTAGTAAATCGTCAGGATCCAGAACCCCAGCCAGATCAACCGCACGTACCACGGGATTTCGTTGCTGGTGTAATGGTGGTACCGATGATCCTCTTCGGCGGATGTATTTTTGAGGTGATCCATAGTCTGCTTCCTGACAGATCAGGCTTTCATGATTGACGTCGTGTCGAACAATCGCAAACAGAGAACGCCAGAGACTTGAGACAGGCCGGTCGCTACGGCCTGCCTGCTCCGTCTTCTCCCGGTCAGGCCGCCTGCTGTTCCTTCTCGTCGAGTTTCTCTTCCTGTTCCAGCAGGTCGAACTTCGGCGCTTCGATGTCGTGAAACATGCCGTTGGCCGTTGCCCATAACAGCAGGAAAAAGAACCCCGTGCTGGCCAGCAGGTAATTCGCCACCGGTGAGATTGCGAAAATTCCATCGACATCGCCGCGCACCAGCGCGATGAACTCGACCAGTTTGCTGCCGAATCCGTAGATGCTCGGGATCAGAATCAGCACGGCGAGAATCCCCGTGATGATACGCATTGCCTTCTGTTCGGTGCGGGTAACCATGACGATGACCGTTCGATCGGAGGACGTTTTGTTGATCAGGAATCTGCTGTTCGAAAGAGCCGGAACTCTACTCGGCCGAATCCGCTTCCTCGCCCTGGTCCGGGCCTTCACCCGCTTCCGGGCCTTCGGCGGCCGGTTCGCCCAGCGGTTCCGCCTTTGACGAGTCATAATCCGGGTAGCTCTTCAACCAGGATCCCAGCCACTGGATGTAGGTCATCAGAGCCAGACCGCGGCGGTTGGGCTTCGACGGGTCGCCCTCAAAGAACCACGGATACTCCGGCATGGGCGACTTGTACGAAACCATGGTCGGCTTGAAGAGATGCACGGCATGCCAGTCGTTGGAACGGCGACCGCCTTCGCGCGACAGGTCCGGCCCAACACGCCGCGTCCCGAAGAGCACCG
>Ga0070726_10000889_pt1 | contig 33123 bp, 34 predicted proteins | sample tdAd471_FD_67275 | JGI IMG/M metagenome (GOLD analysis project Ga0070726, IMG submission 67275) | Marine sediment microbial communities from the Atlantic coast under amendment with organic carbon and nitrate - tdAd47.1 | ecosystem: Environmental > Aquatic > Marine > Coastal > Sediment | place...
GGTTGTGAACCTCAGCGTCCGCTTCGTCGGCTAAGCGGCTTCGGCTGCCTCGGCCCCGGTCGATCCGTCCTCGGCCGAGCGCAGCGTCTCCAGCGACTTGGGCTTGAGGGTCGCCCACATGAAGTCGTAGACGTCGAGCAGGTCGCGGGGCTCGAGCCCGGCGTCCGTGAGCTTCTGCTGCACCGAGGTCGCCAACGCGCGGTAGCCCTCGTAGAGGTGCGGCGTGGGGTGCTTGCAGTAGGCGAGCTGGGGGCGGAGGACCTTGGCCTGGACCTTGAACGAGCTCGGACGGACGCAGGTGTGCTCGCCCGGGTGGACCAGCGCCAGGTGGGCGGTGGCCAGGTTCCAGGCGGGGGAGGAGCCCAGCTCGTCGACGTAGCGGCGGAAGCGGCCGGAGAAGTCGAGGGGGTCGCCGTAGAGCAGGTCGCGCAAGGCCTGGGCGAACCGGCGCGCGTCGGCCTCGTCCTTGTCTTGCAGCTTGCGGCGGTGGCTGGCGCTGACCAGGTCCGTCGCGGCGAGCACCGTGCCCGCTCGCTCGAGCACGACCTCGAAGTCTTCCGCCTCGATCAGCAGGTCCAGGGCGTCCTGGGCGAGCAGCTCACGGGCGAGCTCACTGGCCGGCTCCCGGTGCCGCTTCAGCGCGCGCTTGCCGCTGCGGGTCGCCGCCACCCAGGCTTCTCCCTGGAATCCCTCGGGGAACAGCTCGCGGAACAGCGCGACCTGGTCGTCGAAGGTGAAGGCCGCCGACTCCACGGTGCGGCGTCCACGGGTCGTGGTCTCCGGGTCGCCGCCCAGCAGGCGCACGAGGGTCGCGCGCCGGCTGCGTGCCTCCTCCGGAGGCAGCTTGACGGGGACCATTAGGTGGCAGAAGTCGCGGTGGAAGGTGCGCAACGCGCCGTCCTCGAACTGGTAGCCGCGGGTGCTTCCTCGCGACCAGGCCTCGACCGCGAGGCCCCACTGCTGACGGGTCTTGTGTTGATACAGATCTACGGACATGCGTGCTTCCTTCATGTGCAACTGAGCGGTGCGCGTCGTGGGCTGGCCCTCCCCGGCCGGCGCTGAGGCGGCGCGGGAACAAGAGGTCGCAGCCGCTGCGGCTTCGACGCGCGAGAGACGGGTCCCACAAGCCGCAAATCAGCAATACTTTAGAGTGGCAGCAGCGTTGACGATTTGCAAGTGATTGATTTTCAGTGAGCTACGTGGAATACCGGCAACGGGGGGAGCAGGTGAAGTGTGTAAGTCCACGCACTTCAGTCATTGGGGCGTAGTCTTTGACGATCCTGAGGGCGGGCCGGCATGTCGGTTGCAGTGTGCCTGTCATGCCCAAGCGGATCCTGGTCGCGATCGACTTCGACGAGCACATAACTCGTGCGTGGAGGCTCGGGGTGCTCCTGCAACACGAGCGGGAGGCCGAGGTCGTGGTCGTGCACGCGGTGCCTCATGGGTCAGACTTGTCCGAGGAGGAGCTCGACGGCGTGGTGGCCGGCCTGGTACGCGCCTCACCCGATCATGGGCTCGGGGTCGCGGGCGTGATCGTGCGGGTGGGGCGCCCGGCGGTCGAGACGATCCTGGAGCTCGTCAATCGGATGCGGATCGACTTGCTGGTCTGCGGCGGGGCAGGCGAGACCACCCGCGCCGTGCACGAGCAGAGCACGGTGCCGATTTGGACCGTGGGCAGCGGGTCACGCCGCGAGCGCGGGCGAGCGCGGAGCAGCCTCGAAGAGGCGCAGAGCTTGCGCCGGCGCCGGCGGCCCTCCGCCTAGCTATTTGCTGAGCTGCAGCCCGTTCGGCACCAGCACCCGCTCGAGGATCCACAGCAGGAGATCGACCAGGACCGCCAGCGCCGCGGCGGGCAGGGCCCCACAGAGGATCAGGTAGCTATCGTTCAGCTGGAGGCCGGTGAGAATCGGCTCGCCCAGGCCGCCGGCGCCGATGAACGCGGCGAGGGTCGCGACCCCGACGCTGATCACGGTCGAGGTCCGGATCCCGGCCATGATCGTGCGGGTCGCGATCGGCAGTTGCACCAGCCTCAGGATCTGGCCGTTCGTAAGGCCCATGCCCTTGGCAGCCTCGACCAGGTCGGGGTCGACCTCGCAGATTCCGGTGTAGGTGTTGCGCACGATCGGCAGGACCGCGTAGAGGAACAGGGCCACGACTGCAGAGCGCCAGCCGAGGCCCAGGCCGGGGATTGGGATCATGAACGCCAGCAGCGCCAGGCTGGGGATCGTTTGAATGACGCCAGCGCAGCCAAGAACGGGCATGGAGAGGACCGGGACCCGGGTGCAGAGGATCGCGAGCGGGACGGAGACCACGATCGCGATGAGTACCGCGAGCAGGGTCAACTGCAGGTGCTGCCAAGTCAGCTCGAGCGTTTGGCTCCAGCGCGAGCGGAACAGCGTAAGGAACCCTTGCTTGCGCGCGCTAGGGGCGCGCTGCGCCTTGGGCTTGGCGGCGCCCTCGATCAGGCCTTCCTTCTGGAGGAACTCGCGGGCGACGCCGGCGAAGGGGCGCTTCTCCTCCTCGACCTCGTAGTTCAGCCGCTGCATGCGCGCGTCGGGCAGGCGCAGGGCCAGCTGCTCGAGCAGGGGGCGCAGCTCCGGGTAGCGCTTCAGGGTCTCCACCCGGATCAGAGGAGCGGCGTGGTACATCGGGAAATACTGCTGGTCGTCCTCGAGCACCCGCAACTTGTAGCGCAGGAGCTTGCCGTCGGTCGAGTAGGCGTCGACGAGGTCGATCTCGTCGCTCTGGATCGCGGCGTAGGCCAGCCCGTGCTCCATGCCGCGCACCTCGGCGCCCTCCAGCCCGTAGGTCTCGACGAGGCCTGGCCAGCCGTCGGTGCGGTTGAGGAACTCGTGGCTGACCCCGTAGCGCAGGGTGTCGGAGTGGGCGGCGAGGTCCGAGATCGACTCGATCCCCAGCTCCTCGGCCTTGGCGTCGGACATGGCCATGGCGTAGGTGTTGTTGAAGCCGAAGGGCCCCAACCACTCGAGGTCGAAGCGCACGAGGAACTCGCGACGCACGCGCACGAAGGTCACCAGCGGATCGGTGATCGGCTCCTCGTGGAGCATGGTCACCAGCCCGGTGCCGGTGTACTCCGGGTAGAGGTCGATCTCGCCCGTCTTGAGCGCGTCGAAGCAGATCTTGGTGCCGCTGAGACCGAAGCGCCGCTCGACGGGGATCTCCGTCTTGGCTTCGATCAGCTGGGCCATGATCTCGCCCAGCAGGCGCGACTCGGTGAAGACCTTGCTCCCGATCACGACCGGAGGCTCGACCTCGTCCTGGGCCGCGAGGTGGGGGGCGCCGATCAGCAGGATCGCGAGGAGGAGGTGCTGGAACTTCACGCGTGCAGGTGACTCTGGAGGAAGCTCTCAACGAACTCGTTGGCCGGGCGCTCGCGGAAGTCGGCCTCTACCCCGAGCTGGACCAGCATTCCCTTGTCCAGCAGGGCCACCCGGTCCCCGAGCTTGAAGGCCTCGGCCATGTCGTGGGTGACGAGCACCGTGGTGGTCTTGACCTCCTCCTTGAGCCGGAGGAACTCGTCGTGGATCTGGTCGCGGGTGATCGGGTCGAGGGCGCCGAAGGGCTCGTCCATCAGAATGATCTCGGGGTCGAGGGCCAGGGAGCGCGCGACGCCCACCCGCTGCCGTTGGCCGCCCGAGAGCTCACCCGGGTAACGGTGGCCGTGCTCGGCGAGGTCGAGGTTGACCAGCGCCAACAGCTCCTTGACGCGGGCTTCGATCTTGGCGGGAGGCCAGCCCTCGAGCTTGCAGAGCAGGCCCACGTTGTCGGCGATGGTGAAGTGGGGGAACAGCCCACCCCTTTGGATCACGTAGCCGATTCGCCGCCGCAGGCGCACGGGGTCGAGCTCCTGGACGTCCTGGCCCTTGATCTTGACCGTGCCCGTTGTCGGTTCGATCAGGCGGTTGATCGTCTTCATCAGGGTCGTCTTGCCCGAGCCGCTGGTGCCGATCAGGCACAGGGTCTCGCCCTCCTTGACCTCCAGGCTGACCCCTCCCAGGGCGACGAAGACCCCACCGTCAGGGGTCGGATACTCCTGACGGATCTCGATCAATTCGATCAGCGGTGACCTCCCCTGCCCTCGCTGGGCGGGCAGGGTAGGGTGCCGAGAGGGATCGCGCGACTCGACGCGCGTTCGCCTGGCCCAGGATCGCGCCGCTCGTCGCTGCTGTACGCAGCCAAAGGTCCCCCTGAGGGGCGCCGAAGCAAACGCTGCTCCCAACCCGCATGTCGTCTGCCTGTGCCCACACGAAAACCTCGCGAGACACTCGTGTCCCGTCTAAGGTCAGTGATTGGGACACCCGTGTCCCTGTTAGGCGCCCGGCGGTGGCAGGGTCAGCATGCCGAGGACGCGTTCGTGTTTGCGGATGCGCGCCCAGCGGCGTTGCTCACGGCGTTTCGCCTTGCGGGCTGCCTTGATCTGTTTGCGCTCGAGTTTCCTCTGCAGCCGCCTGCGGGCGTCGCTCGGCTTCTCGTAGAAGCGGAGCTCCTTGACGCGGCTGCGGAGGCCAGCGCGTTGGCATTTGCGGCGGAAGCGGCGCAGAGAGCGTTCGATCGGCTCTCCCTCGCGGACGGAGACGCTGACGTTCGTTTGTTTCGACATGCTGAGCTCCATGCAAAGTGACTGCCAGAATGCCGGCGAAGCTTGGCCCAGTGTTTGCAGAGGTTCTTGCAGCACCCGTTCACCGCGGATCGCCAGAGCGCCCCGCCCCCCTTTCGAACCCCCGCGAGGACCATGCACGTTTCCCGACGCCGAGGACCCTTGAAGACCTGCAACGCCGCTGGATGCACCGCCACGACCCGCTCCGGGAAGCCCTACTGTATCGAGCACGTCGAGTTGAACCCCCACGCCCGTCGCGTGGCCGCCGAGCTGGCCCACGCCGGGGCCGAAGGCGAGCCCGGCTTCCGTTCCTGATCGACGAGACACTCCTGTCCCACACCACGCACCGAGCGCCTCCGCACCAGCGGGGCTAGGCTGATTCCGTGCTCGATCCAACCGCAGTCTTCTTCCACGAGGTTCAACTCGAATTCAAGCCGCTCTACGAGTGGGCGTTCGGGGAGCGGATCGCCCACCCCGAGACCACCGCGAGGGCGGAGAGCATTCTCAGGGCTCTGCGCGAGGACGAGCGAGGCTATCGGATCCTCGCGCCCAAGGAGGTCCCGCTCGGGGCGATCCGGCAGCTGCACAACTACAACCTGCTGACGCTCTACACCACCGCGGCGGGGCTGCCCAGGGACCAGACCTTCTACCCGAGCGTGTTCCCCAAGAGCGAGCAGGCGCGCCCTGACCCGACGAACATTCAGCACGCGGGGTGCTTCTGCTTCGACTCGGGAACTCCGCTGAACGCGATGACCCTCGAGGCTGCGTCGTGGAGCGCGGCCTGCGCCCGCGAGGCGGCCGTGGCGCTTCGGCGCCAGCAACTCCCGCTGGTCTACTCGCTCTCGCGTCCCCCGGGGCACCACGCGACCCGCAAGCTGTTCGGCGGCTACAGCTACTTCAACAACGCCGCGATCGCTGCCCGCTACCTGCGTCGGCACGGCCGCGTGGCGATCCTGGACATCGACTTCCACCACGGCAACGGGACGCAGCGGATCTTCTACCGCGACCCGAAGGTCCTGTTCGTCTCGATCCACGGGGACCCGCGCGACTACTACCCTTACTTCTCGGGCTACTCGAACGAGTGCGGTGCGGGCCAGGGCGAGGGCTTCAACCTCAACCTCCCGCTCCCTGGTCACTGCGACGGACCGAGCTACATGGAGGTCCTCGACCGGCACGCGATCCCCACGATCCAGAACTTCGGGCCGGACTACCTGGTGATCTCAGCCGGGCACGACACCTACGCGCAAGATCCCGTGGGGCACTTCGCGTTGGAGGAGCCCGACTTCTTCGAGCTGGGTGAGCGCCTGGGCAGGCTCGGCCTGCCGACCCTGGTGGTCCAGGAGGGTGGCTACGCCAGCGATCAGCTGGGGGGGCTCGTGCACCTCTACCTCGAGGGCATGCGGCAGGGCGTGGGGCGCCCACCCCTCAAGCATATGATCTGAGCCTGGCCCAGCCTACGGGGCGGGCCGGTCCCAGGGGTAGGCTTCGCCCCAGCTGCGGCGCGCGAGCTGGGTGATCGCCTCGACCGTCGGCCGGGGCACGGCGAAGGCGTCGCCCTCTTCGTAGGGGTTGTAGTGGAAGGCGTAGAGCCGCGAGGCGAACTCAGCGAAGGGCAGCGAGCTCTCGCCCTCTTGCTCGCCGCGCCCGGAAATCGAGGGGCGGATCCCCTGGCCCCAGTCTTGGCGACCTTCGTTGTTGGGGTTGAAGAAGTAGGCGCGCAAGACGCCGTTGCCGTCTTCCTGGATCCGCTGCAGGGCGACTGCGTGCAAGCCCAGCAGGCTGCCGTGGGCGTTGGTGACGAACAGGCCGACCGGGTTGGGATAGATCAGCTCGTAGCCGTCGTTGAACGCCGGGTGGTGGGTCGCGTAGAAGCGCCGCACGAAGCCCTCGTAGTTGGTGACCACCCCGGTCTGCTTGTCGAGTAGCGAGGCGAAGCCGTGAGGGACCCAGCGTCCATAGAGCCCCGGGTTGGCCCACTTGTGCCCGTCTTCGCTGCGGCCCGCGACCCGACGCATGATCTCGTCGTAGAGGCGGTCGAGGTGCGGTGTGAGGATCAGCGACACCGGGTCGAGCTCGGGGTCGATCTGCGGGGCCAGGCCGCCGGTGAGTTGATCCGAGCGCAGCACGTCCTCCTCGAAGCGCAGCTGAACCAGGTCGTCGCGCGCCGCGCTCGCGACCAGCTCCAGGAGGAACCCCGGCGCGTGTTGACTCCAGAGGCTGATCCCACGCGCCGCCTGGCACGTCGGGTTGCGGCCCTGGCCGATCCCCAGCGGTTGGCCGAGGACGCTCAAGGCGCCGGCGACGAGGATCGAGTTGGCGGTCACCCCTTCGTGGGGGCTGCTCTGGGCGAGCAATCGCGTGCGCGTGGTCTGCGAGAGGTCCAGGTCCACCAGCCGGCGCAGACCCCCGGCCACCTCGCTGCGGCTGAGGAGCCCGCGCTCGAGGGCGAGGGCGAAGCCGTAGATCGCCTGGGAGCAGGCGGGGAGGATCGCGACCTTGAGCAGCTGCTGAGCGAACTCCAGGTTCTGCTCGAGCTCGGCCTGCCCCACGCCATTCAGCGCCAGCGCCGTGCCCAGCAGCTGGGGCGCCTTGGCGCGCAGGCGGCGGAGGAGCACCGCGTGGTGCCGGCTGCCGAGCCCCGTCGCGCGCAGCGACGCTCCGAACGCCGCCGCCTCCATTTCCAAGGCCGAGGTGTCGAGCCGGTTCAAGCAGGCCCGGTAGTCCGCGAGGGACGCGTTCGCCTGGGAGAGCTCACTGGGGCCATCCACCGCAGCGACGTAGGCCTGCAGCGCAGTGGAGTCTGCCTGTGCGCTCTCGGGCAGTCGCCCCAGCATTCCCAGGATCTTGCGCACGGGGCCGGTCATGATCGGCCGCTGAGCGCACACCGCCTCGACCTCCTCGACCAGCACCCTGCCCAGGTTCTCCAGGCCCAGGACACGACCGACGAACCCCACCAGGCGCTGCGCGCGGGGGCGCCACGGCGCGAGCACCAGGCGCTCGGCCTCGGTCTCGCGCGGGAACAGGAGGTCCAGGTTCAGCGCCAGCACCTCCTCGAGGAAGTCGCGGGCCTCCTCGGCGGACGCGCGTTCGCTCTCGGCAGCCCCGGTCGCGAGCGCCAGCATGCGCAGCTCGCTGAGCCCTTCCACCACGGGATAGACCCCGCCGGCATCCAGCGAGCCGCGCACGAGGGGTGGCTGCAGGCGGGCGGGGTCGGCCCAGCCGCCGCCCGAGAAGACGCCCGCGCTCTCGAAGCGCGGAGCCCGGGCGTAGAGCTGCTCGAGCCCCTCGTCGCTGCCGAAGAGCGTGTCGGCGACCTGAAACAGCGGCGTCTGGTAGGTCGCCTTCACCAGGGGCTTTGCCGCCGCGAGCCGGTCGAGCGCAGCGTCGAGCTTCTCGACGTTGCGCGCCAGCCGGGCAGAGAGACCGACGGAGTTGCTCATGAGGTAGGCTTTCCGGGGTGGTTCAGGAGTAGAAGTCGTACTCTTCCCACTTCCAGAACAGATCCTCCATGCGTCGTGGGTCGTCGCCGGCGAAGAAGATCGTCCCGTAGTGGTTGCCGTAGCCGACCCGCTCTTGAACCTTGGGGGTGGCCGGGACGAAGAGGTTGTGGTGCTCGAAGTAGGGGTCACCCTCGAGCTCCGCCGGCACCTCGAGCTTGCTCGCGACCTTGCCGCGGGGGTAGACCATCAGGCAGCCCGCGCGGGTCTTGAACTCGCTCTCCGAGGGGAAGAACGCTTCCAGCTCGGCCTCGGTGGTGTTGGGGTCGCCGCAGAGCGCGAAGGCGGCGAAGGGGTTGAACCCGTAGGCCCGCTGGATCAGCTCGAAGATGTGACCGCCAGGTACCCGGGCGGCGACCTCGCCGAAGTTGAGCTTGCCGTCGGCGGTGACGAACCACTCGGGGTGGATCATGCCGTAGCGGACCTCGAACGCGTCGATCAGGTCTTGCACCGCGGCGCGGATCGTGTCGCGCTTGGACTCCAGGCGATCCGAGGCGGGGACGAAGTTCGAGTGCCCGAGGTGGACGTACTCCGTGATGTTCAGGAAGCGGATCTTGCCGTCGTGGACGAAGACTTCGCAGCTGAACTCTTGCCCGTCGAGGTGGCTCTCGAGCAGGCAAGGGAACTCGGTGAGCGGGATCTCGTTGACGTCGTCGTCGCTGCGGATCAGGCGGTGGCCCACACAGCCAGCGCTGGCGAACGGCTTGAGGTGCACCGGGTCGGTGGTGTCGCCGTCGAGCTTGAGCAGCGCCTTGTTCACCCGCCCGAGGAACTTGCGCACGTCCTGATGGGTCTCCGCCTCCTCGAACACGCCGACGCGGATCCCTGAGATCTGCGCCTTGCGCTTCATCATCGCCTTGTCGCGGAAGAGGAGCGACTGGTTGAACAGGCGCGGCGCCTCCCAGAGCACCGAGTTCACCGCGCCGGCCCAGGTCACGCACTCCTCGTAGAGGGGGATCGCGGAGCTGACCCCCCGCTCCTGAAGCGGCTCGACGAGCTCGTGGGAGTTCTCGTTGCGGCGCTCGAAGTCCCAGCTGAAGAACTCGAGGTCGTGTTCTTTGGCGAGGGCGCGGAAGGGCTCGGGGGCGACGACCACGAAGGGGCGTCCCAGCTCCTGCATGGCCTCGAGGGCGTGCAGGCTCCAGCCGAGGAGAGCGATCGGTGCGTGTTGACTCATGGGGTCCTTGGTGGTGCAGAGGAGGGCAGAGAGCGCGGGTAGTGAGCGGTCGCCGCGGTCCTAGCGACGACCCTCGGGCACCATCCAGTAGACGTAGAGCTGGAAGCCCTCCTCGTAGTAGTCCTTCAGCGCGCCGTCGTTCCAGGCGAGGACCTGCTCGCGGTCTTCAGCGACGAGTTCGAAGCCGAAGCGGGTGTAGGCCTTGGTGGCCCAGGTGGCCTTGGGGTGCGCGATGAGGGCCACGCCCTTCATGCCCTTGCGCGAGGCCACGCCAGCGGCGAACTCGAGCAGCTGGCGACCGTAGCCGCGCCCTGTGTGGTTCGCGTCGAGGTAGACGTAGCCCACGTAGGCGAAGTCGCCGAAGTACTGGAGCGAAATCGTGCCCACGGCCTCGTCGTCGCACGTGCCAATGTAGAAGTCGCGGCGCTCGTAGTTCTCGTGCTTCCACGAGTCCGGGACGTCGTGCTCCGCCATGTCCTCCTCCTCGAGGAAGGGCCGGTACCAGTCGGCCGTCGAGCGGAGGAAGTTGGCGACGGTCTCCATGTCCGTCCACTCGGCGGGGCGGATCTGGAGGTCTGTGGTTTGGGTCAAAGTGGCCATGGCGGCGCTCCTCTTCTGCTTAGGTGCGGTAGTTGGCGTTGATCGAGACGTAGTCGGCGCTCAGGTCGCTGGTGAGCACGGTGACTTCCGCGCCGCCGTCGCCGACTTTCAGCTCGGCGCGGACGCGGTCGTCTTTGAAGCAGCGTTCGGCGAGCTCTTGCTCGTCGAGCTGGGGGTGCCCGTCGGTGAACACCAGGTGCCCACCGAGGCGCAGCTCGAGGGCGTCGAGGTCGAACTCGACCCCGGCGTTGCCTGCGGCCGCGATGATCCGGCCCCAGTTGGCGTCGCCGCCATGCAGCGCGGTCTTCACGAGTGGCGAAGCAATGATCGCGCGCGCGATCGCCCGCGCGTCTCCCGGCCAGCGCGCACCGTGGACGCGCAGCTGGAGCACCTTGGTGGCGCCTTCCCCGTCGGCGACGATTTGTTCGGCGAGGTCGGCCGCGACCTGACGGAAGGCCTCCTCGAGGTCGCGCACCTGAGGAGAGCCGTCGTGCAGCTCTCCCTGCGGATCGGTGGGGGCGAGGGCGAGCACGGCGTCGTTCGTGCTCGTGTCTCCGTCGACCGAGATCTGGTTGAAGGTGGTGGCGGTGATCCGGCGCAGGACGCCGTCCAGCGCCGCGCTGCTCACGGGGGCGTCGGTGGCGAGGAACGCGAGCATGGTCGCCATGTTGGGGTGGATCATTCCCGAGCCCTTGGCGACGCCGCCCACGTAGGCCCAGTCGCCGTCGGCCAGGCGGACGCGGCGCGCGGCCTGCTTGGTGCAGGTGTCGGTGGTCAGGATCGCCTGGGCAAACGACGTGGTGTCCGCGCCGAGCTGGGCCTTGCAGCCGGCCAACCCGCTGATGATTCGCTCGCGGGGGAGGGGGACGCCGATCACTCCGGTCGAGAGGGGCAACACGGGCCCGCCGAAGTGGGCCTCGGCGGCCTCGGCGACGGCTCGGGCGTCCTCGTCGCCCTGAGCGCCGGTGAGCGCGTTGGCGTTGCCGCTGTTGACGACCACCGCGCGGCAGATGCGTTGCTTGGCGAGCAGCTCCTTGCAGAGGAGGATCGGCGCGGCCGCAGCCTGGTTCTGGGTGAAGACCCCTGCGATGTTGCAAGGAGCGTCCGCGACGATCACGCCCAGGTCGAGCTTGCCGTCCGGCTTGATGCCGGCGGCGATCCCGCTGGTCTTCAGGCCGGGGACGACCTCGAGCCCTCCGTCGAGGACCTCGATCTCGATCTCACGGGGACTGGGGGGGGCAGGCATTTGGGCGGTCATGCGCAGGCCTCGCTGAGGGGCATGGGGGAGTGACGACGGATCAAGGCGCAGCGCGAGGGGCCACCACGGGCGACGCCTGCGCGCTGGGGGACGACGTGAGCGGGCAGACGCGAGAAGCCGAGGCCCTCGAAGAAGGCCGGTTTGCGGCTGACGCAGAACAGCTCCTCGCCCGCGGCGAGGGTCCGCGAGATCGCGCGCTCGACCAGCAACCGGCCGACGCCGGCGCCTCGCCAGTCGGGGCGCACGGCGACGCAGCGCAGCTCGGTGCGCGCTTCGGAGCCGTGTACCGAGGCGCAGCCCACGACCTGTCCGCTCGGCGAGCGGGCGACCTCGAACTCGCCCAGGCGACGGGCGATCTCTGCCTGGCTGAGGTGAATGCAGTCCTTCCCGGCGAGCTCGAGCAGCTCGGCGATCGCCTCCGCGTCGCGGGGGAACGCGGGACCGACGTGCAGGCCGGGGCGGGCCAGGTGGGCGGCGAGCAAGATCACGCGTTGGCCGCCAGGTGCTCGAGGGTCTCGCCGAGCAGCTGGACCGCCTCGCGCAGCTCGTCGCGGGTCACGTTCAGCGGCGGGATCAGGCGCACCACGTCGTCGCGCGCAGCGACGAGCAGCAGGCGCCGGGAGAAGGCTTCGGCGACGGTCGCCTTGGCCGGGGCCGCCACGCCAGGGAGGTTCAGGCGCAGCCCGAGCAGCAGCCCCTGGCCGCGGACCTCCGCCACCTGGGGCAGGGCGGCGAGCAGCTCGCGCACGAAGTCTGCCTTGGCGCGGACCTCGGCGAGGAACTCGGGCGCTGCGACGTGCTCCACCACGCGCGCCCCCACGCTCGCCACCAGCGGACCGCCGCCGAAGGTCGTCGCGTGCAGGCCGGGGCGGAGGCTCGCGGCGACGCCCTCGCTGAGGAGCACTGCGCCCATGGGGAGCCCGCCGGCGAGGGGCTTGGCGACGGTCAGCAGGTCGGGGGTCACCCCGGACCACTCGTGGGCCCAGAGCTTGCCCGTGCGCCCGAGGCCGACCTGCACCTCGTCGAAGATGAGCAGCGTTCCGGTGCGCGTGCAGCGCTCGCGCAGACGGCGTAGCCAGCCGGCGTCGGCGGCGCGGACTCCCCCTTCGCCCTGGATCGGCTCCACGATCACGGCGCAGGTGGTCTCGTCGATGCGCTCGAGCGCCGCGGGGTCGTTGAAGGGAGCAAAGGCGCGCAAGAGGGTGACGTCGAACATGCGGTGGTGTTCCGGCATGTCGGTCACGCTTAGTGCCCCGACGGTCCGCCCGTGGAACGAGCCGCGGAACGCGACGACCTTCTTCCTCAGCGGCCCGCCGTGGATCATGGCGAACTTGATCGCGGCCTCGACGCTCTCGGCGCCGGAGTTGCAGAAGAACACCCGGTCGGCGAAGGAGTGCTCGACCAGCAGCTCCGCCAGGCGCGCGGCGGGGCGGGTGTGGAACAGGTTCGAGGTGTGGATCAGCCCGTCGGCGGCCTCGCGCAGGGCCTCAGCGATCAGCGGCGAGCCGTGGCCGAGGGCGTTGACCGCGACCCCGCTCGTCATGTCGAGGAAGCGCTCTCCCTCGGCGTCGTAGAGCGCGCTGCCCGAGCCCGAGACGAACTCCCGCGGCGGGCGCGCGTAGGTGGGGGCCAGCACGCGCTCCGCGCGGGTGACCCAGGTCGAGGGCTGAGTGGGGGCTGGTTGGATCGCTGCACTCACAGCACCACCTCCGTGGCTAGGTTGGCTTCTAGGCTCGTCAACGAGCCGATTCGCACGCGCCCCACCCCCGCGCTGACGGCGGAGAGGGAGGCTTGGAGCTTGGGGATCATTCCGCCGCTGACTTCGGCCTCCTCGAGGAAGTCGGCCAGCTCACCGCCGCGGATCCGCGGGCGTACCTTGCCGTCGGCCTCGTAGACCCCGGGCACGTCGCTGACGAAGTCGAGGGACGCGGCACCGAGGGCGACCGCGACGGCGTGGGCGACGGAGTCGGCGTTGACGTTCAGCAGCCCGCCGTCGGGTGCCAGGCACACGGGCGCGATCACGGGCACCACGTCGAGGCTCAAGAGCCGGTGCAGCGCGGCGGCGTCGACCCGCGGCGGCCCGCCCACCCGGCCGAGCTTGGCCTGGTTGAGGAAGCGGCTGCGCATCAGCCCGAGGTCGACTCCGGAGAGACCGAGGGCGGACACTCCGCGGGCGACGAGGCGGCCGACGACCCAGGCGTTCGCGGCGCCGCGCAGCGCCATGGCGACTGCCTTCATGCTCTCGGTGGGGGTCGCGCGGAGGCCGCCGTGTTTCTTGGTCTCCAGGCCGAGCTGCTCGTGGAGCTCGGTGATCAGCTCACCCCCGCCGTGCACCACCACCAGGGTGCGCTCCTTGGCGCGGCGGGCGACGTGATCGGCGAGCTCGGCGAGGGCGGCGTCGTTGACGACGACCGCGCCTCCTACCTTGAGCACCTCGACGGGACGATCCTGGGTGGCGGTCAGCATGGGGCACCTACGGCGACGGAGGGGGTGGGCGCCGGTGTGCGGCTGGGGAGCCCGAGGGCCTCGGGCCAGCCGACCATGGCGTTGAGGTTCTGCACGGCCTGCCCGGCCGCGCCCTTGAGCAGGTTGTCGATGGCGCAGGTGACCACCACCGCGTCGAGGTCGGCAGCCGGGTGCAGCCCCACGACGGCGTCGTTGGTCCCGGCCACGGCGCGGATTCGCGCGCTCTCGCCCGCGGGTAGCAGACGCACGAAGTGCTCCTCCGCGTAGCGCTCGGCGTAGAGGGCGCGGAGCGCGTCAGCGCCGAGCTCGACTCCGTGGACGACCGCGGTCACGAGGAGCCCGCGCTCGAGGGGCACCAGGTGCGGGGTGAAGATCAGCGGAGGGGCGCCGGGGGTGAGCCGGTTCAGGTTCTGCTCGATCTCCGCTATGTGCCGGTGCACGCGCCCGACCTTGTAGGGGCGAACGTCGTCGCTGACCGAGCAGAAGTGGGTGGTATCCGTCGGCGTCGCGCCCGCGCCGGAGACGCCGGAGACCGCGTTGACCACGAGGGGACCCCGGCCCAACAGCCCGGCTTCTGCGAGGGGGGTGAGGGCGAGGGTCGTGCAGGTGGGGTAGCAACCGGGGTTGGCCACCAGGCGGGCGCCGGGGAGCTCGCTGCGGACCAGCTCGGGGAGGCCATACACAGCCGACGCCGCCAGCTGCTCGTCGCGTGGGCTACCGTAGACCTCGGCGTGCAGCGACGGTGCGCGCAAGCGGAAGTCTCCCGAGAGGTCGATCACCCGGGGGCATTCGCGGAGGACCCGGGCACTGGTCTCGGCCGAGGAGCCGTGGGGCAAGCACACGAAGACCGCGTCGACCGCGCCCAGGTCGGCCTCGCGCGGGTCGCAGAGGACGGCTGGAGGGGCCGCGGGGTCGAGCTGGTCCAGGCGCTTCCCCGCGCTGCCGCGGGACGTAGCGAAGGCCAACTCGAGCCGGGGGTGGTGGACGACGAGGCGGCACACCTCGCGGCCCGTGAAGCCGCTCGCGCCGAGCACACCAACACGGAGGGTGCGCTCCGGACCGGCCGGATAGGGGGTGGGGTCAAGGTTGTTCATGGGATAGGGCGCCCATTAGCACGCTCTAGGCCAACACGCTTTCAAACGGTTTAGCTCTTGAGGATCTTCACATCGGCCATCAACGACTTGAAAATCAGTCGCGAGTGACTGACACTTCGGATGCACGTGACGGATTTGACCGCTAACGACCTGGGCTCTGGCTCTGGGGCCAATGACTCGCAGGGCGCCGGCGCTGAGGCCCGGACCGTGTTGGCGATGGGCTGTGACGAGGCTCGCGCAGCCCTCGAGGATCGCGGGCTGCGCGTGGCGAGCGCGTCGAGTTGGCTCGAGTGTGTGCAGCGGCTGCACGAGCACGACGTCCGCGCGCTCGTCCTGCGGGGAGAAGACGGCGCCTTGCTGAGCGAGTCGGTGGGCAGGGCGCGACAAGAGGCGCCCCTCGTCGACGTGTTGGTGTGGGCTCCCCAGGGTTCTGGGGAGGACGTGCGGCTCGCGTTGCAGCGAGGCGCTGCCGACGTGGTCCTGGGACCCAGCCCCGAGAAGTTGGCCCGAGCCGTCTACCGGACCATCGAGCGCCAGACCTTCCTCCCCCGGTTGCAGCGCTTCCAAGCGGCGCGGGCGGGTCAGACCCGGTTCGAGGGGTTGATCAGCAAGAGCGCTCGAATGTGGGAGCTGTTCGAGACCGTGGTCAAGATCGCGCCCAGCGGCGCCGCGGTGCTGATCCTGGGCGAGACCGGCGTGGGAAAGGAGCTGTTGGCGCGCGCGGTGCACGCCTACTCCGGCCGGGGGGGTCGCTTCGTCGCCGTGAACTGCGGCGCGATCCCCGAGAACCTCGTCGACTCGGAGCTCTTCGGGCACGAAGAGGGCACCTTCACCGGCGCGACGCGCAGCAAGCCCGGGCTGTTTCGCACGGCGGACGGCGGGACGCTGTTCCTCGACGAGATCGGCAACTTGCCGCTGAACAGCCAATACAGCATTCTGCGCGCGCTGCAGGAGGAGGCGGTGCGCCCGGTCGGAGGGTCTCAGGAGATCCCCGTGGACGTGCGCGTGATCGCGGCGACCAGCGTGGCCCTCGACGACGAGGCTCGCCGCGGGCTGTTCCGCGAAGACCTGCTGTTTCGCCTGGACGTGATCCGCCTGGTGGTGCCGCCGCTGCGCGAGCGCCCCGAGGACGTGCTGCACCTGTTTGGTCACTTCCGCCGAAAGCTTGCCAAGCAGTATCGCCTGACCCCACCGACTCCGGCGGACAGCTTCCTCGAGGCGTTGCTGGCCTACGATTGGCCGGGAAACGTGCGCGAGCTGGAGAACATGACCGAGCGCTTGGTGCTGACCCACCACGGCAAGCGGATCACCAAGCGCCACTTCGAGACCCTCAAGCGGCCGTATCGCAATCGCGGGCGCGCCGTCGAGCCCGGGGCGGGGATCTCCGATCGCCTGACCCCGCAGCGCGACGAGCCGACCTTCGACTTGACCAAGTCGCTGCGCGAGAACCTCGACCCCATGATCGAGCAGTACGAGCGTGGCTACCTCGAGGCGGCCTTGCGTAAGAACGCGGGTCGGATCGCGGAGACCGCCCAGCTGGCCGGCGTCAGCCCGCGAACCTTGCTGCGCAAGCTCAAGCGCTACGGAATCCAGAAGCGCGAGTTCAAGGCGCGCTGACCCCCCCCTGTCGCTGGTTGCTGGGCCGTGGTTGGATGCGGCCTGGGACCCGCGCCCATGGCATGGCGAAGCCAGGAGGCTCCTTGCCCGACGAAGTCTTGAAGACCTTCCTGATCGACTGCAAGGAGGCTCGTGGCCCCTTGGAGAAGCTCGGGATCAAGCTGCGCAGCTTCTCCTCCCTCGAGCGGGCGCTGCACGCCCTCCACGCGCAGGACGCCGGAGCGGTCGTGCTCAGCGGACGCTGCCTCAAGGGGCGTGACGTCCCCGACACGCTGCAAACGCTTCGGCGCCGGGCACCGCGTACGACGATCGTGGTGTGGGCGCCACGCATGCGCTCCGGGCTGGTCCGCGCTGCGTTGATGAACGGGGCCACCGACGTCGTGCTCGACCGCTCGGCGAGTGCCCTCGCCGAGACGCTCGAGACGACCCTCACGAAGCACCTCGTGCTCCCGCCCCTCGATCGCCTGCGGCGGACCCGCGAGCGCGGGCGGCCGTTCCACGGTCTCGTGAGCCGCAGCGACGCCATGTGGGACCTGTTCGAGACCTGCGTGCGCGTGGCCCCCACCGACGCCACGGTCCTGATCCTCGGCGAGACCGGGACGGGCAAGGAGCGCCTGGCGCGCGCGTTGCACAAGCTCTCGCGCCGAGCAGGGCGGTGGGTCGCGGTCAACTGTGGGGCTGTTCCCGAGGCGCTGCTGGAGTCCGAGCTGTTCGGCCACGAGAAGGGCGCCTTCACCGGGGCCGCGCGGGCCAAGACTGGGCTGTTCCGCCACGCCGACGGGGGGACCTTGTTCCTCGACGAGGTGGGGAACATGCCGCTCGAGGCCCAGTTCAGCCTGCTGCGGACGCTGCAGGAGGGGACGGTGCGACCTGTCGGTGCGCAAGACCAGATCCCGGTCAACGTGCGGATCGTGGCCGCGACCAACGAGTCCCTCGAGGCGTCGGTGGCAGACGGCAGCTTTCGCGAAGATCTGCTCTACCGGCTCGACGTGATCCGCCTCGTCGTCCCGGCGTTGCGCGAGCGACGAGACGATATCTTGCACCTGTTCAGCCACTTCTCGCGCAAGTTCTCCAAATACCACGCGCGCGAAGTCCCTGAACTGAGCGCGGCCTTCACCGACTGCGTGCTCCAGCACCGCTGGCCCGGGAACGTGCGCGAGCTGGAGAACTTCGTCGAGCGCATGGTGCTCACGCACCGCGGGAAGCCGCTCGATCGTCGTGACTTCAACCGGCTCTGCCGCGGCGTCGTGCACGAAGAGACGTCCCCGCCCCTCGCGGCGGCGCAGCTCGACACCAGCAAGACCCTGGCCGAGGTCCTCGAGGCGACGGAGCGGCAGTTCGTCGAGCGCTGCCTGCGCAAGCACAAGGGACGGATCCAGGAGACCGCCGACGCCCTCGACGTGAACCGGCGGACTCTCCTGCGCAAGCTGAAGAAGCACGGCCTGGATAAGCGCCGGTTCCGCCCCGACTAGCACGTCCCCATGGGTCATGGCTGTCCCGCGCTTGGAGGGTAAGTCCTTGCCAAGGCTTGGGCACGGGCTTCGCTCCTTCCCTGTGCAGGAAGGATCCCCATGCAGACCACCGTTGCCCCCCCAGAGCCCCTCTCGACCGCCTCCCGCACGGTGCGGGTGGCCGTGCTGGGCGCGGACACGCCCCGCGGCCGCGAGCTGACCAGCCTGTTGCGCCTGCACCCCCGCGTCACCGACCTGCAGGCGATCGCCCGAGATGGCTCGCTGCGCCTCGGACGAGACGCCGCAGCCGAGCCGCGCTGGAGCTCGTCCACGCCTGACCCCCACCGCGTTGACCTCGCCTTCGTGTGCGGTGCCACCCCCGAGATCACCCGAGCCCGCGAGACCTGCACGGCCTCCGGCGCCCGCGTGATCGAGCTTGGCGGGGCGCTGAGAGAGGCTGGGCTGCGCCTGGCCCGCGAGCTGGGGGACGTCGACGCCGCCTACGGCTTGCCCGAGTTCGCCGGCGACGACCTCAGCGAGGCGGACCGAGTCGCCACGGCTGGCGGGCTCGCCACATGCGCGACCCTCGCCCTCGGCCCCGCCGCGAGAGCTGGTTTGCTCGCCGCCCGGATCGACGTCCGGGCGAGGGTGGGCGTCTCCGACGCGGCGCCCCAGCGTCCGGTTTGCCTGCAGCAGGTCCAGCGTGAGCTGCAGGCGAACCTCGACAGCCTGCACCGCTGCGCGCGGAAGCCGTTGGTGAGCATTCAGCGCAGGATCGATCCGCTGCAGGCGGGCGTCTACGTCGCCGCCACCCTCAACGACCCGCAGCTCGACGCGAGCCGGGTCCAGCGCCTCTACAGCGTGTTCTACATCGACACCCCGTGCGTGGAGGTCCTGCCCACCGGGCTCCCCACGCCGGGAGCGATTCAGGGGACCAACAAGGCCCAGCTGGGGATTCGGCAGACGTGCGGCGGCGTCGAAGTCGCCTGTGCCCTCGACGCGTCCCTGAAGGGGGCGGTGGGGCAGGCGATCCAAACCATGAACCTGATGTGCGGCTTCCCCGAGACCCTGGGGCTGCCCGAGTTCGAGTTCGAGTTCGAGTTACCCGGGACCGGGCTCCGCCCCGTCCCTCGCCCGCGGCTCTGATCGCAAGACAAGAAGGAAGGATTGCACCCATGAATCCCCTAGCACGAACCCAGCCGACGCTCGACGCCGGCTCCCTCGTCCACCTCGCCGGAACTCCGGTGACGCCCTACACCGTGCGCGTCGTCGTCGCTGTCGAGCCCGACGGCAGCTGCGTCACGGCCTATGCCTCGCCTGCGCCATGGCTGACCGAGTCCGAAGACCGGCTCTACCGCGACAGGCTGGCCGAGCTTCGTCCGGTGGATCCGGAGCTCGCCCGCGCGCTGAGGTTGGTGTGCGCATGAGCCGCTTGACCTCTCCTCGCCCGTCTCGCTTCGCTCCCGACTGGCGCCTGCGGCGTTCGCTCGAGTTCCTCGAGGCCACCGTAGACACGGTCCCCTCACTGAATCGCGCCGTGCGCTTTTGCGACCGCTTGCTGGCGCACCTGCGGCCGCTCGAGAACGCCCTCGGCGCGACGCACTCCCACGATGAGCACCTCCTCGCTCAGGTCGCCAAGGACAGCCCCGCGCTGGTCACCCGCGTCGTGCGGCGCCGTGACGTCGGCCAGCGCTTGCTCGAGCAACTCGACCAGCTGCGCGCCGAAGCGACCCGCGTGCGCAACCTGCCTGCGCGCGGTGAGCGTCTGCCCTTCGACCAGGTGGTCAGCCTGAGGAACCGCGCTCTGGCTTGGATCAACTCGTGCCGCGCGCACCAGCGGGCAGTGACCGCCTGCGTGCAGGAGGGGCTCCTTCGCGACAACGGCGTCTCCGGCTGAGCGCCAGGAGCGCCGGAGCGAGACGTGGGTGTCCCGTGAGGCGGACTCAAACCCCCAAGTTTCGCAGGCACGTTGCTTGCAGCCTAACCCTTGACCCTTCCCCCAGGAGTTCCCCATAGACCAGGAGTCCTCATGACCGATTTCCCCCGCATCTTGCCACCGTCCCCCCTCGTTCGTCGCGGTCCCGCGCCGGCCAAGACCGGCGTCGCGCGCAGCGTCTCAGCGCTGCGGAACTTGCGGCCGCTGGCGCGTATCGCGCCCAAGAACAAGGCTCAGGTCGTCGCGCCCGACGCGCGGCACCTGGTGACCGAGCTGCACCAACTGCGCAAGCGTGAGCTCTACCAGCGCGCTCGCGAGATCGACCTCCCGGGCCGCTCGGCCATGAACAAGGACCAGCTCGTGCTCGCCCTCGCAGCGCATGAGCGTAAGCGGCGCGTGAACGCCGAGGCGGTCGAGGCATCTCGCGCGAAGGTCGTCAACGGATCGCCTCAGCCGGCGCCGACGATCAAGCACCCCCCCGCATGGCTCGGCGCGCCGTTGAGGGCCCTGCGCCTCTACTAGGCCTCCCGTAGCCACCCACACCACTCCACCCCAACAAACACCCCAACAAAGGAGATCTCGAACCTTGCCGGCACTTGCCCAAACCGCAGCGACTACCTCTTTCCCCAGCAGCCGCCCCGCGCGGATCCGCACCCAGGTGACCGCAGACGTCCCGATCACGAGGACGGTCCCTGACGGACGCCTCGCGCACTGGGAAGTCAGCGAGCGCTCGCCAGCGACGACGACCACGTCCAGGCTGCGGGTGCTCCCCCTGCTCGAGCGTCCGCCTGCCCCCCACGACCGCGCGCCTCCGGGCGGACTGATCGTGGTTACCGGCCCTCCGCTCTGCGGGAAGCGGACGTTGGGGCACTACCTGCACGAGTACCTCCCGCGCTCGGTGCACCTCGTGCTCCCCGACCCCGCGCTGTTCGAGCTCCGCGGTGAGTCGCCCCGTGACCTGAGTGAGGTGACCAGCCGGCTGAGGAGCGAACTCTGTCAGGGCAAGCGCGTCGTGCTCAGCGCACGCTTGGCGCAGCCCGCAGCGCGCGAGCGCGTCCTGCGTGTTGCGCGCCGGCTGAGCGTGCCGACTCTGATCGTCGAGGTTGAAGGCACCGACGCCGTGGCCCTCGAGCGCGCCACCGAACTCGCAAACACCCTCGCCGACCTGCGCAAGGTGCTCGCCAAGCTCTGTGAGCTGCTCCCCCCCCGGAGTCCGAAGGCCTCGGCGCAGGCTCGCGTGCCCACGGTCGTGGTCCCCGCCGAAGCGCCGGTCGAAGACCAGGTCAAGGCCGTCCTCGACGGCTGGGGCAAGCTCGGCGCCGTCGACTAGGCCCGATCGACCCCCCGTCCCCGACCTCACCCCTCCCTCAACTCCCTCAACCCCGCTGCGAAAGGTGACATGAAGAACGTCTCGCGATTTCTCCCCTTGACCCATGACTCGACTCCCGAGCCAACCCACGACCCGACGCCTGAGCTGATTCGTGCGACCGGCTTCCCGTTGCCGGCTGACTACGTACGCTTCACGGAGCTGGGCCTGTCGGGGCTCCCGCCCTGGGAGCTGCTCAGCGGTGAGTCGTTCCTGCGCCGCTATGGCGAACTGAACGCTCCCCGCGGAGCGTCGGAGGGATCGAGCGAGGCGAACCGGTTGCTCGTGCCCTTTGCCGAGCGGCCGGACCGCAAGCAGGTCGCCTGCTTCTGCGCGGTTCCCCGCTCACCGCAGGTGATCATCCTGGGGGTCGGCGGGAGCTTCGACAGGCGATTCACCCAGCTCCCAGACTTCGGCGCCTGGGTGCGCCTGGCCATGGAGGACTTCCTCGCTCGCGGCGTGACCCCCTCGCCGGAGGCGGAGCTGCCGGATCCTGGGCTCGAGTCCAGTGCGAGGTCTCCGCAGCCCTTGCCGCTGGACAGCGAGCCCCAGCCCGCGAAGGACTCCAGGACGACCACGCGCAAGCACCTGATGCGGGTCCTGTGCGAGTCCGAGCTCGACCTGGGGTTCGTCTCGGTGGAAGCCGGTGACCAGCCGTTGCGTTCTGCGTCGATGCGCAGGCACCACGAGCGGGTCAAGCGCGAGCGCGGTGAGCGTCTCTACGCAGACATGCTCTTCGTGCTCACCCAACACCGTTACCCCGAGCGCATGGCCAGGTGGCTCTGGAAGCGGATCTTGCGGCACAAGCAGGAGTTGGGCGAGCGCCTCGGGCGACCGGTGGAGGTGACCGTCGCCAGCCTCGACTACCTCAACAGCCATCAGGATCTGGTTGAGGGCTCGCTGGTGCTCTGCAGTGAAGACGAGCTGAGTCAGGCGGCCGACGTGGCCCTCCGCGACGGGCTGACCGGCCTCTTCGACCAGGCGACACTCAAGCTGCGCCTCAAGCGTGAGATCGAACGCGTCAAGCGCTATGGGGGTCAGCTCTCGTTGATCCTGCTCGACCTCGACCGCTTCAAGGCGCTGAACGACGAGCACGGACACCTCGCCGGAGACGGTGTCCTGGCGGAGCTCGGCCAGCTGATCGAGGGGCTGGCGCGCTCGGTGGACATAGTCGCCCGCTACGGCGGCGAAGAGTTCGCCGTCTTGCTCCCTGAGACCAGCAGCGAAGACGCGTGGCAGTTCGCCGAGCGGGCTCGGCTCGCGATCCAGCGGCACTTCGCCGAAACCTTCAAGGTGACCGTGAGCCTCGGCGTCGCGACCTACCCTGGCGACGGCCTGGGGCCTACCGACCTGATCTCGGCGGCGGATGACGCGCTCTACCGATCCAAGCAGGGGGGGCGAAACCGGACCAGCGGCGCCTTCCGCTGGCCCATCCCCGCCGGCTCTCGTGCGCGGCGATAGCGTCGCTCGCACGCCACATGAACCTTCGAAGCAAACAGAAAGGAACCACATGAAGATCGACATCGGCATTCCCAGCCAAATGCGTGAACAGATCGCCGCTGGCCTCGCCGAGGTCCTCGCCGACAGCTACACGCTCTACCTCAAGACCCAGTCGTTCCACTGGAACGTGACCGGTCCGATGTTCAACACGCTGCACACCATGTTCGAGCAGCACTACACCGAGCTGGCCCTGGCGGTCGACGAGATCGCGGAGCGAATCCGCGCCCTGGGGATCTACTCCCCCGGCAGCTTCACTCAGTTCAAGCAGCTCTCGAGCATCGAAGAGGAGACCGGTGTGCCCACCGCGGAGCACATGATCATCCAGCTGCTCGAGGGCCATGAGACCGTGGTGCGCACCGCGCGGAAGGCGGTGAAGACCGCCGAGGAGGCCGCCGACGAGGCGACCGTCGACCTGCTCGTGGGTCGGATGAAGATCCACGAGAAGACCGCCTGGATGCTGCGCTCGCTGCTCGTCGAGAGCCCTGTGCTGCTCCCGGTTGGCTAAGTCACTCCGAGCCGCTTGCGATACGAACGGGCCCGCAGCCGTGGGCCCGTTCCCTTGCGTGCCCAAACCCCGGTAGGCCTCAACGAACCCGGTTGATCCATCGTCGACCGAAGCGACTGGGCTCAGGGCAAGGCGTAAGTGACTTCCCGCAGTGGGTTTAGGCTTGACCTGGCGCTGCGATTGGGGTAGACTTGAAGGAGTCGGTTTGGGCCCGGAGGTCAGCCTCCGTCGTCTGCACTGCGTGAGCCGCAGGCGCTCTGGATTTGCGCTGCTGCTCCGCGAGGCGTCGCCGAATCGACGGCGTCCCGCGCCCGCGAGACGCTCGACTCGCGCCTGCCAAAAAGGAGGAATCATGCGCGTGGACTCGCCCACCGCCTACCCCATGCCCCGTCGTACCTTCACTCCACCTGCTCCCCGGCCGTCACGCCCCGCTGGCGATCCCTTCGCCGACCAGGTCGCGCTGTTCTTGGAGCAGTACCCTCGCGGCTTTCGCGATCCGCGCTGGCTCGCCGATCAGCGTGGTCAGGGGGCCACGAAGCGCCTCAAGCGCCACCGCGACCCGGCGCTGCGCGACGCGCAGGATCTGCTGGCCCGGGTCGACGCCGACCCGCTCGAGCTCACCGCTGCGCTGAGCGAGGTGCTGAGCAAGACCACCCTCGTCGGTTCGCGTCACGTCAAGCGCCTCCAGCAGCTCCCCGCAGATCGCGCTCGACGCCTGGGCAAGGGGCTGCAGCACTTGCTACGCACGGGATCGTTGGTGGGCTACGTCCGTGCCCTCGCCGAGGCAGGAGTTCCTGCGAGCTGGCCGCTGGTCAGCGCGCCGCTCGCGTTGGCGTGGCCTCAGGCCGAGGTCTACGTGAAGCCCAAGCTGCTCGCGCGTCAGGCCAAGCGGATCGGCCGCAGCGTGGACCCGGGCGCAGCCCGAACCGACCTCGACTACGTCGTCTTCCGCGGCCTGCTCGCGGAGGTTCGCAAGCGATGCGAGGCCGCGGGCCTCGAGCCCCAGGACGGCTTCGACGTGGTCGACTTCGTGTGGACCACCCTCAGGCCGATGGCGCAGGCCACCCTGGCTGGCGCGCATCAGCGGCGTCAAGCGCGTCGCCGGACAGAGGAGGCCGCATGAGCAGGGCGAAGGTAGACGTCGGGGTCGTGTATCGCCGTGGGGAGCGGCTCTTCCTCTCCCTCGCGGAGAACGTGCTCGTCGCGGGCGAGGGCGGCGAGCTGCGCCGCTATCGGCCCCGCCGCTCGGATCGTCAGGTTCGGGGGATTACCGTGGGGGACCTCTGCGAGCGCTGGGGGGTGGACGTCGAAGCGATCGACGGTCTCGCCGAGGCGCATCTCGACCGACCCCACCCGCGAGAGGCCCGCGGAGGGTCCTCGCGCCGGCGCTCCGGCGGCGTCGACTGGCAGCGCATGCGCCTCCAGACCCTCAGGACGCGCTGAGCGCGAAACCCGGCAGGGCGCCGCCGAGCGAGGCTAGGGGCGGAATACGCCTCGGGTGAAGACCACGTCGCAGGCTCGCGGGTGCGCGGCCGTACGGTGGGTTGCTGGCGAAGTGCCCCGGGGCAGGCCAGGAGAGGCTTTACGCCCGCTTGCGGACTTCGATCCGGCTGCCTGCGACGGAGACGACCTCGACCTGGCTGCCGGAGTCGACGTGCTCGCCGGCGGTGACCACGTCGACGCGCAGGCCGCCGATCTTGGCGATCCCGCCGGGGCGCAGGGGCGAGACGGCCTCTCCGGCCATGCCCACCAGGTGCGAGCGGTCGGTGGTGCTCGTGCCCTCGGCCAGATGCTTGCGGTGCGAGAGCCGGTCTACGCCGAGCTTGACGAAGACAGCGCCCGCGCCGAGGGAGCCGAGCAGCGCGATCGAGCCGGCCAGAGGGCCCTCGTAGATGAAGGTCAGGCCCACCGCAGCCGCGATCAGCAGGGCTCCGATCGCACCCAGGATCGCGCCGGGGAGGAACAACTCGAGCGCCAGGAGCGCCAGGCCGCCGCAGAACAGGAAGACGAGGATCAGGACGTTCATGCGCTCGCTCCTTGATCCGCGGGCGGCTCGCCCTGGACCTGGGTGGCTTCGGGTCGGCGGGCGACGATCGCCTCCGAGCCGCGGCGGCCGATCACGACCACCGCGTCGCCGGGCTCGACGAACTCGCCTTCGGCGACGGCGCCCAGCACCTGCTCACCGATCTGGATCTTCCCCACCGGACGGAGCACCGTCAGGGCGACGCCGAGCGCGCCCTCGGGGGCCACGGTCTCGAGGCGGGCCGAGGCCGAGCCCTCGCCCGCGCCCGCGGAGAGCACGTGCTGGTGGACCAGTCCGCCGAAGAGCCGCGTCTTCGGCAGGAAGCGCATCGCGGCGAAGATCCCGAAGAACGAGAGCAGCGCCGCGAACAGGGTCTTGGCCGCGCTTGCCTCGAGGGTCGCCCACTCGTAGCCCGTGTTCGGCCACACGAAGGACTGGTAGCTGAGCACGAGGGACGCCAGCAGGCAGGCGATCCCCGAGATCCCCAGCAGGCCGAAGCCGGAGACGAAGAGCTCAGCGATCAGCAGCCCGATCCCCGCCAGCAACAGCAGGACCTCGATGTAGTCCGCGAGGCCGAGGAGGTAGGAGCCGCCGTAGACGAGCCCCAGGCACATCACCGCGAGCCCCTCGGGGAGCCCGGTGCCGGGGGTCGCGAACGCGAACAGCAGCGACACGAGCCCCACCACGAACAGCAGGCTCTTGACCGGCCACCAGGTGACGAAGCGCACGAACTGCGTCCAGGGTGGAGCGCGCTCGACGGTGCGCTCGAGGGGGCCCGTGGAGAACTCGTGCTGCAGGTGCTCCATCAGCTGGTCGAGGTCCCGGGAGGCCCAGGCGCAGAAGCCCATGTCCTGGGCTTCGAGGGCGTTGATGCTCAACAGCTTGCCCGCGGCGCACACCTCTTCGGCGGCGAGCACGTCGTCAGGGCGGCGCAGGCGCAGGTCCTCGAGCTCCTCGGCGCTGATCCACTTCACGTCGACGCGACCGCGCTCGACGTCGCGCAGCTCGACACGGTGCACGCTGAGGGTCGGGTCGACCATCGCCTCCGCGCACAGCGGCGGGTAGCTGGGGTGGGCCTCCGCCAGCGCTCGGACGTCGGCGCGCACCGGTGAGATCTGCTTCTCGGCGAGCTCGACGCTGCCGTCCTGGTAGACCCGCAGCGGCATCACGTCGCCGAGTTGGCCGCCCGGGCCGAACACGATCAGGTCGCAGCCGAGGGCCGCGATCGTCGCCCCCGAGAGCGCGCGGCCCCGCACGTAGGCGACCGTGGTCACGCCCTCGATGTTGAAGAACGTGAAGCCGATGTTGCGCGAGGCCTCGAGCTCGCCGCCGGGGGAGTCGATGTCGAGCACGAGGAAGCGCAGCCCCTCGACCTCCTGGGCGGCGGCGATCTGGCTGAGGAGCACGCGCTCTGTGAGGTGATCGATCTCGCCCTTGAGCTCCAGGACCCTGACCTGCTCAGTGGGGAGGCCCGCGGGCGCCTGCGGTTCTTGCGCGACCGCGTGGATTGCGGCCAGGCAAGCGCAGAGGATCACGGCGCGAACGGACATGGTGTCGAGGCCTCCTAGACCCCAGTCTAGCGCGCGTTGGGCCGGATCGCAGACAAACTACCGCCCCCTGTGCCATGGGCGTTGACACGGCCATGGGGGAATGGTCGAATCCCGCGGCCAAAGGGATAGCGATGGAGTCCTCTGACCCCAAGAGCCTCCTGGTTTACTCCCATTTCGGCTTGCAGTTCGCAATCTCGATCGTGGTGTTTACGGGTGGAGGGTACTGGCTCGATCACACGGTTGGATCCCTCCCGGCGTTCACGATCGTGGGCGCATTCCTGGGCTTCGGATTCGGCTTCTACATGCTCTACCAAGAGGTGTTCGTGCGATCGGACTTGACCAAGCGCAAACCCAAGCCGCCAGAGTCCGAGGAGTAGGCGCGTGCCTTTGTTCCTGGCAGAAAAAAGCTGGATCGCAGAGCACCTGCTGGACGTCGAGCCGATCGCGGGCGGCCTGGGGCATCTGGGGATCTCCAAGCACGTCCTGGGTATGTTCGTGGCCGCGATCGGCCTGATCCTGCTCTTCGCTCCGTTCGGCCGCTCCCTGCGTCAGAGCCCGATCGTGCCCCGCGGGCGGGTGACCAACCTGCTCGAGATCCTCCTGATCTTCATCCGCGACGACATCACGCGGCCCTTCCTCGGCAAAGCCGGGGACAAGTTCCTCCCGGTGATCTGGACGCTGTTCTTCTTCGTCCTGTTCTGCAACCTGATCGGGCTGCTGCCGCTGATCCCGCCGTTCTACGTGCCGGTGGTCGGCCACGACGGCGCCACCCACTGGAGCTTCTTCGGCCTGGTGACCCCCACCGGTCAGATCTACGTGACCGCGACACTCTCGGTGATTGCCGGCGCGTGGTGGCACCTGCTGGGGATCAAGGAGCAGGGCCTCGTGGCCTACGTGAAGAACATCGTCCCCGGGGGCTTGCCCCTGTGGCTGATCCCGATGCTCTTCGTGATCGAGCTCGTCGGCCACGTGATCAAGATCGTCGCCCTCGCCTTGCGTCTGTGGGCCAACATGACCGGCGGTCACGCGGTGCTCTTCGCGGCGCTCGGCATGGTGATCATGTTCGGGCACCTGCTCGGCGGCTGGATGACGATCCCCATGGGGGCCGTCTCGATCATCTCCGGGACGATCGTCTACTTTCTCGAAATCTTCGTCGCCTTCCTTCAGGCGTATGTGTTTACTTTCCTGGTCACGGTGTTCCTGGGCATGGCCCTGCACCCTGATCACTGATCTTCACCGCGTCAGGACAGACGACGGTTAGGGAGTCAATCATGGATTACATGCTGCTGGCAGAAATTGGCACGGGTGCTGGACTTGCTGCGGTGGGCGCTGGCCTCGCTGCGATCGGCGCGGGCCTGGGTATCGGTCGCATCGGCGGCCAGGCGTGCGAGGGCATCGCGCGTCAGCCCGAGGCTGCTGGCGACATTCGCGGAAGCATGATCCTCACCGCGGCCCTCGTCGAGGGTGCCGCGCTGTTCGGGATCGTGATCGCGCTGCTGTTCTGGACCAAGTCCGGAATGGGCGGCGCCTAAGTCCCCACGGTTCGACGCGTCCCGGCCCGTGTGGGCCGGGGCACTAAGTTCCTTTCACTCGTCACCTTGGGGTTCTTATGAACATCCTCTTGCTGCTCGCCGAGTCTGGCGGGCACTCCGAACACCCTGCGTGGTGGCTCGATCCGCACGGGCCTGGGCTCGTGGTGTGGACCGCGGCGACCTTCGCGGTGGTGCTGATGATCCTCTACAAGCTCGCCTGGGGCCCCTTCGTGGACGCCCTCGACAAGCGCGAAGAGGCGATCGCCGGCGAGGTCGAGAACTCTCGCAAGGTGCGGGCCGAAGCCGAGGCGATCAAGCAGCAGTATGAAGCCCAGCTCGAGGGCGTGCGCCAGGAGGCGCAGCAGATCATCGACGAGGGCGAGGCTGACAAGAAGCGGATCATCGCCGACGCCCAGTCCAAGGCCAACGCCGAGGCTCAGGCGATCCGTGATCGCGCAGAGCGCGAGATCGGGCTCGCCAAGCAGAAGGCCCTGGCCGAGGTCCGCAAGGACGCGGTCTCGGTCGGGATGGCGATCGCCGAGAGGGTGATCGACGCCGAGGTCGACGCCTCGCGGCACCAGAAGATCGTCGACGACGTCCTCGCCGCCTACGAGCGAGCCTAACCATGGCGGTGCGGGAAGAGACGATCGCCAAGGTCTACGCCAACGCCTTGCTGGACCTCTCCTTCGAGAAGGGGGTCCACCGTGAGGTGCTGGCGGAGCTGGAGGAGTTCGCCCGCATCCTCGAGGGCGAGGAGCAGTTCTCGCAGTTCCTCGGCGCACCCCAGATCCGTCCTCAGATCAAGAAGGACGTGCTGGAGAAGGTGTTCGGCGCCGGGATCTCCGAGATCACACTCAACTTCCTCAAGATCGTGATCGAAAAGCGTCGTCAGCACGCGCTGGCGGCCATGATCGAGGCGTTCGTGAGCGGCTACCACGACCGCATGGGCGAGCTGGTCGTGAACGTGGACACCGCGGTCCCGCTTCACTCGAAGGCGCGGGAGCGGCTGCTCAAGACGCTGCGCGCGAAATTCAACAAGGAAATTCTCCTGCAGGAGCACGTGCGTGAGCACTTGCTCGGGGGCGTCGTGATCCGCGTAGGCGACTCGCGGATCGACGGGTCGCTGCGCTCACGCCTGCAAACCATTGGCTCCAGGTTGGACTCGATCCGACTCCAGAGCGAGGACTACTATGAAGATTAAGGCCGACGAGATCTCCTCCGTCCTCAAGCGCGAAATCCAGGATTACGCGCGAGACCTCGACCTCGACGAGATCGGTTCGATCCTCGAGGTCGGCGACGGTATTGCGCGGATCTACGGACTCAAGAACTGCATGGCCAACGAACTGCTGGAGTTCCCCCACGGGATCTTCGGCCTCGCGTTGAACCTCGAGGAGTCCTCGGTCGGTGCGGTGCTCCTGGGCGACTACAAGATCTTGCGCGAGGGCGACACCGTGAAGCGCACGGGCAAGGTCATGTCGGTCCCCGTGGGACCGGAAATGATCGGCCGCGTGGTCACGCCGCTGGGCGAGCCCCTCGACGGCAAGGGCCCGGTGCAAGCCAGCTCGACCCGTCCGCTGGAGATCATCGCGCCCGGGATCGCGGCGCGGCAGCCGGTCACCGAGCCGCTGCAGACCGGAATCAAGGCCGTCGACTCGATGATCCCGATTGGCCGCGGCCAACGCGAGCTGATCATTGGCGATCGCCAGACCGGCAAGACCGCGATCGCGATCGACACGATCATCAACCAGAAGGGCAGCGGCGTGATCTGCGTCTACGTCGCCGTGGGTCAGAAGGACTCCACCGTCGTGGGCCTGGTCGACAAGCTGACCGCCGCCGGCGCCATGGACTACACGATCGTGGTCAATGCCGGTGCCTCGGACCCCGCCCCGCTGCAGTACATCGCGCCCTACGCGGGCACCGCGATCGCCGAGTACTTCGTCTACGAAGAGGGCGGCGCCACGCTCTGCGTCTACGACGACTTGACCAAGCAAGCCGCCGCCTACCGCGAGCTCTCGCTGCTCCTGCGTCGTCCGCCCGGTCGCGAGGCCTACCCTGGCGACGTGTTCTACCTCCACAGCCGCCTCCTCGAGCGCAGCTGCAAGGTCAAGGACCTGTGGGTGATCGCCAAGAAGAGCGACGCCGAGGGCACCGCGAACCCCGTCGACGGCCAGATCTACGAGCGCCACGAGGGCAAGGACGTCGCCGAGAAGATGATCTCGGGCTTCGACGGCGAGAAGGAAGAGGCGCGCGAGATCACCGAGGACGACGGCTGCCTGCCCGGTCTCTTCGGCAAGTGGGCGATCTTCGAGAAGGGCCACAAGGTCCCGCTGGCGCACACGGTCTTCGACACCAAGGAGGCCGCGCTGAAGGCCTTCGGCGGGCGTGACGACAAGGCCGACGTCGAGGTGCGCAAGAAGATGCCCTCGGGTGGCAGCCTGACCGCGCTCCCGATCATCGAGACGCAGGAGGGCGAGGTCTCGGCCTACATTCCCACCAACGTGATCTCGATCACCGACGGCCAGATCTACCTCGAGCCGAACCTGTTCTTCTCAGGCATTCGCCCGGCGATCAACGTCGGTATCTCGGTGTCGCGCGTCGGCGGTAACGCCCAGACCAAGGCCATGAAGGGTGTCGCCAAGTCGCTCAAGCTCGACCTCGCGAGCTACTGGGACCTCGAGGCCTTCGCCCAAATGGGCACCGAGCTCGACGCGGCCGCCACCAAGAGCCTCGAGCGCGGCAAGCGCCTGGTCGAGCTGCTCAAGCAAGGCCAGTTCAAGCCGCTGCCCTTCGAGGAGCAGGTGATCATGGTCTACGCCGGCAACGAGGGCTACCTCGACGAGGTGCCCGTCGACAAGGTCGGTGAGTTCGAGCGGAAGTTCCTCCCCTACGTGCGCGGCGCCCACAGCGAGATCACGACCACGATCCGCGAGAAGCAGAAGCTCGACGATCAGACCGAGACGAACCTCAAGGGCGTGCTGCAGGACTTCGTCGACCAGTTCAAGCAAGGCAAGACCCCCGATCCGCGCTCGGCGCAGAAGAAGGCGAACGCCTAGGTCATGGCGAACTCCCGGGATATCAAGCGGCGGATCAAGTCCGTCGCCAACACCTCGAAGATCACGCGCACCATGGAGCTGATCGCGACCGCCAAGTCGCAGCAGTGCCTGACGCGGATCAAGGAGGCGTTGCCTTACTTCCACGCGCTGGCCGAGATCGCCCACGAGGCGAGGAAGGCCGGTGGCAGCGAGGACGGTGAGCACGCGCTGCTCGAGCAGCGCGAGGTCAAGCGCGTTGCGATCCTGGCGGTCGTCGCCAACCGCGGCCTCTGCGGTGGCTACAACGGCAACGTGATGCGCATGACGCGCAACCGCCGCGCGGAGCTGATCGCCGAGGGCAAGGACGTCAAGATCGTCGCCAGCGGCAAGAAGGGCATCAGCTGGCTGAAGTTCAACAAGCTCCCCTACGAGGAGCAGACCTACGACCAGTTCGAGGACAAGCCCGCGTTCAGCGACGTGGAACAGGTCGCGGCGCACCTGATCGGGTTGTTCCTCGACAAAGAGGTCGACCGGGTCGAGGTCGCCTACACGCACTTCGCCTCCGCGGGTCGCCAGTACCCGGTGCTCGAGACGCTGCTCCCGATCAGCAGCGAAGAGCAGAAGCATGAGGAGGAGCGGGAGAAGGCAGCGGACGCCGACGCCGCGGAGTCCTCGATCGCCAAGGGCAAGTGCCCGCCGAACTTCGAGATCTTGCCCGACGCGGGCTCGATCCTCGACGCGATCTTCCCCCTGCAGGCCAAGCTGCACCTCTACCGCGTCTACCTGGAGGCCGCGGTCTCCGAGCAGATCGCCCGTCGGATCGCGATGAAGAACTCGACCGACAACGCGCAGGAAGTCGGCAAGGCGCTGCGCATGGCCTACAACCGGGCCCGTCAGAATCAGATCACCAAGGAGATCCTCGAGGTCCTCGGCGGCGCCGAGGCCCTCGCGTAGGAGGCACCATGAGCACCACCGCTACCCAAGCAGGCCAGATCGTCCAGGTGATCGGCGCCACGTTCGACGCCGAGTTCGAGGAGGGGCACCTCCCCGATATCTACCACGCGCTCGAGATCGAAATGGACTTCGGCGGGGTCAAGTCGACCCTCGTCGGCGAGGTCCAGCAGCACCTCGGCGGCAACCGCGTGCGCGCGGTAGCCATGGGCGCCACCGACGGCCTCGTCCGCGGGACCAAGGTCACCGACACCGGCGGCCCGATCTCGGTGCCCGTCGGCATCGAGACCCTCGGCCGCGTGTTCAACCTCCTCGGTCAGGCGATCGACGAGGGTGAGCCGGTCGTGACCAAGGAGCGCCGCGCGATTCACCAGCCGAGCCCCGACTACGACGACATCGAGGCCAAGACCGAGGTCTTCGAGACCGGGCTCAAGGTCGTCGACCTCCTGACCCCCTACACCCGCGGCGGCAAGACCGGGCTGTTCGGCGGCGCCGGGCTGGGCAAGACGGTGTTGATCCAGGAGCTGATCAACAACGTCGCCAAGCAGCACGGCGGCTACTCGGTGTTCGCGGGCGTGGGTGAGCGCACCCGCGAGGGCAACGACCTCTGGCTGGAAATGAACGAGTCGGGCGTGCTCCCCCGGACCGTGATGGTCTTCGGCCAAATGAACGAGCCCCCGGGCTCGCGTCTGCGCGTCGCGCTCTCGGCGCTGACCATGGCCGAGTACCTCCGCGACCTGGGCGGCACCGACGTGCTGCTCTTCGTCGACAACGTGTTCCGCTTCAGCCAGGCGGGCTCCGAGGTGTCGGCGCTCCTCGGCCGCATGCCGTCGGCGGTGGGTTACCAGCCGACCCTCGCGACCGAAATGGGCGCGCTGCAGGAGCGGATCACCTCGACCAAGAAGGGCGCGATCACCTCGGTGCAGGCCGTCTACGTCCCCGCGGACGAC
>Ga0070726_10000891_pt1 | contig 33095 bp, 24 predicted proteins | sample tdAd471_FD_67275 | JGI IMG/M metagenome (GOLD analysis project Ga0070726, IMG submission 67275) | Marine sediment microbial communities from the Atlantic coast under amendment with organic carbon and nitrate - tdAd47.1 | ecosystem: Environmental > Aquatic > Marine > Coastal > Sediment | place...
GGCTTGAGCGAGCTGGGCCGCCAGGCGGTCGCTGAAATGAACCGGCTAGGCATCATGGTAGATGTTTCCCACCCATCCAGAGACGCCATAATGCAGATGCTGGATGTCAGTCGGACACCGGTTATCGCATCCCATTCCTCGGCCCGTGCTCTCAACAATGTCAGTCGCAATCTGGATGACGAGCAGCTGTTGCGAATTCGAGATGGTGGCGGCGTGGTACAGACCGTCGCTTTTCGTGGTTATCTGAACTCCGAAAAGAACGATGCTTACCTGGCAGCCCGGGACAACCTCTACGACGAGCTTGCCCGGCAGCTCAATTTTGAGATCCTGGAACGTAGTGCCCTGGTAGAGCTTGATGCTGCTCAACGCGAATTATATCAGCAGAACATGGCACGAGTACGAGAATTGTCAGAATCGCGCATGGATGAAGTGCACGCCCTTGCACCACCCGTCGATGTAGCGGATTTTGTCGATCACATTGACTACCTTGTCGAACTGATTGGTCTGGAGCACGTGGGGATTAGTTCGGACTTCGACGGCGGCGGAGGCGTTGAAGGCTGGAATGACGCATCGGAAACTTTCAACGTCACCCTGGAACTGGTGCGCCGTGGTTACAGTGAAGAGGAAATCGCTAAACTGTGGAGCGGCAATCTGTTGCGTGTTCTCGACGAAGTGCAGCGAATTGCCGCAGAGATTCAGGCCGAGGATGACTGAATATTCGGACGACGTGTGTCCCAGTTCACTGCTGTTTCCAGTTGACGAGCAAGTTGCAGCAACTCGCTATCAGCACCCCAGCGTGCGGAAAACATAACACCAATTGGGAGGCCGTCACTACTATGGTGAATCGGTAGTGAGATACTCGGCTGGCCGGTAGCGTTAAACAGGGAACTGAAACCGCTGTAGCTGCTGAACCGTTGTGCATAGGTTCTCATGTCGTCACTGTCCATATCCAGCCAACCCAGCGGAGCGGGTGGCTGCGTCATGACCGGTGATACCAGAATGTCATAGTTGCCGTGGAACGACGCCATATCTTCTGCGACCTGATGAATCCCATCTACTGAATCTACATAATCCGACGCCGAGAGCTCCGCACCGCGTCTGGCCATGCGTCGGGTACCTTCTTCCAGCAGTGGAGTGTCCAGTGTCTCTCCGCGTTTCTGCAGTTGCGGCAGGATGGACTGGGCAACATGCAGATTTATAATGTTGGCAGTGAAACCGCCCAACTTTCGATAATCGACTGGCGGGATGGCATCGTTAACCTGGTGTCCAAGTTGCGTCAACAGTTCGCGAGTCAACTCCATCGCCTGGCTGACCTCGGGATGTATCTCAGCGCCAAAAGGGTGTTCGCCCTGGAAGGCAATCTTGAGTTTTCGCGTTGATTCAAGGTCCCGAAGATAAGATTGAGGGCCATCTGGCAACGGGTAAAGTACAGGAGCCTGCAAGCGTATTGCGTCCAGCATGGCAGCGCTGTCTCTTACGGTTCGGCTGACCACATGAGCAGCGCTCATACCACTCCAGCTGGCAGCCAATTGCATGTCGACAGGGGTCAGGCCACGGCTCGGTTTCAGACCAACCAGTCCACAACAGGAGGCCGGTACTCTTATCGAGCCGCCACCATCTGTGGCATGGGCAACAGGTACGATTCCAGCCGCTACCGCAGCTGCCGAGCCGCCACTGGAGCCGCCAGTGGAATGCTGAAGATTCCATGGGTTACAACAGGGTCCTGTAAACTTCGACTCAGTGGTAATCGTCAGGCATAGCTCAGGTGTGTTGGTTTTGCCCAGAGAGATTAGTCCGGCTTGATTGAATGCCTGCACTATCGGGGCATCATGGTCAGCGACTTCCCCTTCAAATAAGCGACTGTGACAAGTCTGAGGCATGCCGGCAACAGCACTGATGTCCTTGATCAGAAAAGGTACGCCCGCGAACGGGGCATCTGGGAAATCATTGCTGCTATCCAGCCTGGTGGCGTGCTCGCGAGCCTGTTCGAACGTGTCCCAGGTTATGGCGTTAAGTTGGGGATTAAGGGATTCGGCGAGGATTATGGCGCAGTCAATGATCTCTGTTGCGCTGAAGCGTCGGGAGCGAATACCTTCGACAATCGCGAGGGCATCGAGCTGTCGGTAGTCATCGCTATGCACCCGGGACTGCCCTCAGAATAAGGCTAGAATTTTCGCTCTTCCTGGGAAACCAGTGACAAAATACCTGTGTCGTCATCTTTTTCCTCGGTGAACATTTCGGATTCCGCTTCAACGCCTTCGCTGAGCTGGATACGCAGGCGCAGATTGTTCTTGGAATCGGCATTCTTGAGTGCATCGTCGTAACTAATTCGGCCCTCTTTATAAAGCTGAAACAGAGCCCCGTCAAATGTCTTCATGCCTTGCTGCTCGGATTTCTCCATCACTTCCTTCAGCTCCTCGATCTTACCCTGTTTGATCAGATCGTGGATACGCGGTGTGCCAATCATTATTTCCACTGCTGCAGTTCGTTTGCCGTCTGGTGTCGGGACCAGTCGTTGCGAAATGAAAGCCCGCAGGTTAAGAGACAGGTCGAGCAGCAGCTGCTTGTGCCGATCTTCCGGGAAGAAGTTGATGATTCGATCCAAAGCCTGGTTAGCATTATTGGCGTGCAATGTAGACAGGCACAAATGACCGGTTTCGGCGAACGCAATAGCGTGCTCCATGGTTTCGCGGCTTCGAATCTCACCGATGAGAATGACGTCCGGTGCCTGTCGCAAAGTATTCTTCAGGGCTTCATCGTAGCTGTGGGTGTCCATGCCCACTTCCCGCTGGTTGACGATGGACTTCTTGTGGCGGTGAATGAATTCCACCGGGTCTTCGATGGTAATGATATGACCATCGCTGTTCTTGTTACGATGATCAATCAGTGCCGCCAATGAGGTTGATTTACCGGAACCGGTACCACCTACGAACAGGATGATACCGCGCTTGGACATGACCAGGTCTTTCAGTACCGGTGGCAGGCCCAGTTCGTCGAGTTGCGGAATGTCGGTCTTAATGTGACGAGCAACAATGCCGACTTCGCCACGCTGTTGGAAAATATTGACACGGAATCGACCTACGTCCTTTTCCTGGATCGCCAGGTTCATCTCGGGACTCTTTTCGAACTCCGCGATCTGATCTTCGCTCATGATCTGGTAGGCGATTTTCTTGGCAGCGCCCGGTGGCAATCTTTTGTCGGTGACCGGGACTAGTTTGCCATGTGCCTTGATAGTCGGCGGCGCATTGGTGGTGAGAAACAGGTCGGAGCCCTCTCGCTCAATGAGCAGCTTTAGTAGTTCTTTGAATCCCATAACTTACAATCCCGCCATAACTGACTGTTTTGGTTATACAAATTGGAACCTCCGGTCAGTATACCAGCCAACGTCAGTTGAAGTATCGTCTATTTTGTGAACCACATCTAAGATCAGGGCAAATAAGGCCATGCGAATCAGGACCCCGTTATCAGTTTGTCGAAAGATGGCCAGTCCGGGATTCTGATTGAGATCATTGTCCAATTCGTTGGCCTCTGCACGGGAATCTCGCGGAAGTGGGTGCATTATCACAGTTTTGGGTTGGCAGTAGCGGGTGTATACCGCCTGGTTGAGCCTAAAGCGTCCGCGGTAGATGTCCGCCTCCATTTTGGAGGTGAAACGTTCTTCCTGGATCCGGGTCAGGTAAACGATATCGTTGCCAGCCAGTCCTGATTCCATGTCTTCGGTTTCTACTACGTTATGGCCACGAACTTTCAATGCGTCGACGATGTCGACGGGCATGCGTAATTCCTTGGGTGAAATCAGGGTAATATCCACATCGTTATAGAGGAGAAACAGTTGGGAAAGGGAGTGCACTGTTCGACCATGTTTGAGGTCGCCTACCATCGCGATCTTCATGCCTTCGACAGTGCGATTCTGATCAGCGAGCTCCTTTTTGATGGTGTACAGGTCCAGAAGTGCCTGGCTGGGGTGTTCATTGGAACCGTCACCGCCATTGATAACGGGCACCCGACTGGCGCGGGCAAATTCATCCACCGAGCCAGGCTGTGGGTGGCGCATGACTATGACATCGCTGTATCCGCTGATGACACGGGCTGTGTCGTAAAGAGACTCACCTTTGGTGATGGATGAGGCTTTGACGTCGGTTGTCTCCCTTACGTGTCCGCCAAGCAGGTTGAAGGCACAGCCAAAGCTGACTCGTGTTCGGGTGCTGGGTTCGAAAAAGTTACTGCCGAGGATCGCGCCATCAAGTGCTTTGGAGAGCCGCTCTCGGGCAGCATAGGGACGCATGCTGTCGGCCACCCGGAATACTTTCTCCACATCTTCTCGCTCAAATTGCTTGACGCTCAGAATATGGGAACCGGGGAATTCCATCGTGTGATTTATCGTGTTGTCGTGGCTGCCTTGGAACTGCTGTCATAGTACTACAATTGCCCTGCGGTTAGAACTTGTTACTGGCTCATGTTAAATTGCACCTGGGGCGACCTCTACACGAACAACAACGAAAAATTTCAGCCTGCCTGTGAGTTCGAAAACAATATACTGGTACGACTATGAAACCTTTGGCGTTGATCCAAGACGTGATCGCGCCGCCCAGTTTGCCGGCATTCGGACCGACGAAGATCTCAACATCATTTCAGACCCGCTGGTTTTATACTGCAAACCAGTAAACGATTTCCTGCCTTCTCCCCAGGCGTGTCTGGTCACCGGTATTACTCCGCAGGTAGCGCTGGAGAAGGGGCAGAATGAAGCGGAATTTATTCGCCGCATACACCAGGAGTTCGCCCGGCCGAATACCTGCGTCGCGGGTTATAACAGTATCCGCTTCGATGATGAGCTGACCCGACAACTGCTGTATCGAAATTTCTACGATCCGTATGCCAGGGAGTATAAGGACGGTAACAGTCGCTGGGACATTATCGACATGATGCGTCTGTGTGCTGCCGTGCGACCTGAGGGTATCAACTGGCCGACTGGCGCCGACGGTAACCCGGTTTTCAAGCTGGAACAGCTGACCGCCGCCAACGGGATTTCCCATGCCGATGCGCACGATGCCAGGGCTGATGTGCTGGCGACGATCGAGATGGCGCGCCTGGTCAAACAGAATCAACCGCGTCTGTATGATTACGTCTATCAGTTGAGATATAAAAAAAATGTTGAACAGCATCTGGACCTGCACCAAAAAAAGCCCGTGGTCCATGTGTCCTCCATGTTTCCAGCCAGCCATGGCCGCTTGGCGCTGGTTGCGCCGCTATGCCGACAACCGGGCGACTCTAACGGCGTCATTGTGTATGACCTGCGGGAAGACCCGGAGACCTGGTTAAACGCCAGTCCGGAAGAAATCCGCCAGCGGGTTTTTACCCGGGCGGAGGATTTACCGGCCGGAACCCGACGTATCCCCCTGAAGACATTACACATCAACCGGTGTCCGATCGTTGCGCCATTGTCGATACTGTCCGAGCAGAAAGCCATCGATTTCCAGATTGATCTGGAAGCCTGCCACCGACACTGGCAGACGCTGGCGGAAGTCAGCGATCTCCCGGCCAGATTACACAAAGCATTGCAGCCGGAGCGTAGTGATTCAGAGTCCGATCCGGATTTTATGATTTATAGTGGCGGGTTTTTCAGTGACGGCGACCGGAAACTGATGGATGTGGTGCGGGAAAGCACTCCCGAACAACTGGTAATGCTGAACTTGCCGTTTCGAGACAGACGTCTGCCGGAAATGCTGTTCCGCTATCGTGCCCGAAATTTTCCAGAAACCCTGGATGACCTCGAACAGCAGCGCTGGGATGCGTTTCGACAAACCCGACTTGATGAGCTTCACTGGCAGCAGTTCCAAGACGCCATGGTGGAGGCGGAGAGTAGTAACAAGGACAGCGACAGCGAACAGATTCTGGCAGCCGTGCGCAGCTACGGCGCCGAGATATGCTCGGTGTCATAGCCTGTCCGAGTAGCCATTTCAATCCTGGAGCAGCATCCCAACTCGCTGAAAAATCTACAAAAATGGCCTTCCCGAACTGGATTTCATGTTGTTTTGGCAGGTCAATGAGGCTAGAATTGCCGCCCATTCTGAGCGCTGCGACGACCTCACTCGGATCAGCTTTTAATTAGTCGATATCACGGAATTCCTGCTCGATGGATGAATTCAAAGAAATCAGGCCGTACCAGGACCATGAAATCCGGCCGATCCTGGATGGACTGCTGACCAATCGTGAATTTATCCAGAGTATTGCCCGATTTTATTACCCGCGGCTGGCCAAATTTATCCTGCCTCTCCTGGAGTTGATCGCGCGGCGCCGCCTTGGTGCCCAGGTAGCGACAGTGAACAGCGTGGCAACAATGCAGGACATCATTGCCACCTACATGGAAAAAATGATCCGTGACACGTCGTCCGGATTGACCTATTCGGGACTGGAGCAGCTAAGGGATTCCGGTAGCCACGTATATATCAGCAATCACCGGGACATAGCTATGGATCCCGGGCTGATGAATTACGTTCTGTATAAGGAAGGGATCGAAACCTTGCAGATAGCCATTGGCGATAACCTGCTTAAGAAACCCTTCGTTACCGACCTGATGCGCTTGAACAAAAGTTTTATTGTTCACCGGTCCTTAAAGGGACGGGAACTGCTCAAGGCGCTGGATCTGTTGTCTCGCTACATCCACCATTGCATTGAGAACAACCACAGTGTGTGGATCGCACAGCGTGAGGGGAGAGCCAAAGACGGCATCGATCAGACCGATCCTGCTCTCATTAAAATGCTGGCATTGGGGAAACGCAAAATGCCTCTGGGCAAGGGAATCAACAGTCTGAAACTGATCCCGGTGGCCATCTCATACGAATTCGACGCCTGTGATGAGTTGAAAGCCGAAGAGCTTTATCAAAAAGAAACCACCGGTTCATTTGAGAAAACCGACGATAGCGACATCCAAAGTATTGTAACCGGCATTGTAGGGTTCAAGGGGCATGTGCATGTGGCGTTCGGCGAGCAGCTACAGGTCGACACTGACGATCCGGATGAAATCGCCGCACTGATAGATGCCCAGATACTGGCCAATTACCGTCTGCACGATACCAATTTCATCGCCTTGCAGTTGTTAAAAGAGTACAATCTGGCAGAGTGGCCTGTACTGGCAGGTGAAGCCTGGGAAAGGGAAGTTGATCAGCAGGTTAAAGAAAAGTTCATGGAGCGCTTTAACAACCTGGATGCGCGATATCGCAGGCCATTTCTCGCCATGTATGCCAATCCAGTTATCCGCCGCTACCAGGTTGACCAGTAAGAATCTCTATAGCAGTTTTTCGATTATCTTGGCCACCCGCGGTTCCAATTCCTCGCGAACCTGTTGCGAAAGTGGTCCTACACACAGGAATTGCAGCTGTAACTGGCGTGCTTCACGTTCCCTGGAGCTCTTATCGTTCATGTTGGTCTTGCCGAAACTGGTAGTCAGCTGATTCAGCTGTAACTGCATCCGCAGTCCCTTGTCTTGCTCCGGTGAATCGAGGCTGGCGCTGATCTCGGCTTCCACGACCTTTCTGCGGGCCTGTTGCTCAGTTTCGTCTGTCAGTTTTTGCAGGCTTTTCAGAGAACTTAAATTCGCCAGCGATTTCCATCGGGCTGCCATTGCCTTATCCAGCTCCGGCATGCCGCTGTTGTCCAGTTGTTGCCAGTCGTCTTGGTCAATTTCGGTAATCAGCTGTTTCAGTGATTCGTCATCTTTGCAGGCAAGCAGCTGATTTTCCAATACCAGGCAAGTGTTCGCCCTGGCCTGCAAGGCGCTGAGTGCCTGCATCTGTTTTTTGTCAGGGAGTTTGCGATAGCGCGCTTCGATTTTGCGGGTCAGCGTGGTGAAGCGATCTAAAAGCTGTTGTCTTTCCTTTTTGATCTTTGGGCTCAATGCCTGATTGAAATCCCGTTGCAGGGAAGAGAACAGTTTTCGAGACTGACGAAACATTTCTTCTTCCTGTTCAAATATTTCATCCAGTTGGCGCAATATATCTTTGCTGGCTTTCAGTGCATTGTCGATATCGGATTTCAGCGCCTTACGTGCTTCATCCCGTTCTTTGAATATTGCATCACAGGCCGCGCGAAAATCTTCCCAGTGCTTGCGGTCTTCCTTAAAAAAAGAAGGACCAATTGTTTTCCATTCAGCCTGTAAGTCACGGGCCTTATTCATCGCTTCACGACGGTCTTCCAGATCGATCAGGCGTTTGGCCTGCTCGACCAGAGACAGTTTGAGTTCACCATTCTTTTTGGCTGCGGTACGTCGAATATCACGCACCTGGTTGAGCAATTCATAGAAGCGTTTTTGCAGTTTTTTAACTTTTGACTGTTCTATGGGTGCATATTTTTTCCAGTCTTCCTGTGCCTGTTCTTCGAATTTCTTTAATTCGACAATTTTTATTGCTTCTCTGTCCAGTTCCTCGAGAAAGCTTTTAAGTTTGTTACAGATTTCGGTTCGCTGCTTAAGATTCTCAGCCATCGTGGCTTTTTGCTGCTTGAAATACTCTTTACAGGGTGCGTAGGCTTGATCTGAAAGGGTTTTGAATTCGCGCCACAGTTTTTCGTTCTGATTGGAATAGCCGAGTCGTTTCCATTCTTCATGCAGCTTGTTGATCTGTTTTGCCAATTCGGATGGCTTGACCTTGGCTTCTGCTAGTTGCCTTATCCGCTCGATCAATTCTTTTTTCTTTTCAGTTGCGGCAAATTTTTTCCAGCCCCGCAGCTCATTCACCTGGTTGCGAAATTCGGCTGTCTGCAGTTTGAAATCGTGCTGCGCACGACCGCTGAGATTGTTGATGTTGCCCTGAATTTTGTCCCACAAGGCACTCGCTTCACTGCTATTACCCTGTTCCAATGCTTTGCCCAAGGTATCTGCCAGCTCTTTAGTTGAGGCGAGTAACTGCTCCTGAAACTGCTGATTTTTCTCAGCCATCTCGTCAAATTTTTGCTCGGTTGCCAGCAGCGTGTTGAACAATGCACTTTTTGGTGCTTCCTGCGGCCAGCCAATTTCACTTTTGAACTGGCGTAGCAGTTTTCTGGCGCCGACCAGCTGGTTGGTATTTTTGTGGGTGAGCTCTTCAGCAGAGGTGATCAGATCGACAATTTGCTGGTTATGCTGATCACTCAGCGTAACGGCTTTCAACAGTCTGGCAAAAGCCAGGGCCTCATCGTCCAGCCCCGCAGTTTTGCTCTTGCTGATCTGCAAAATTAGATCTGGCATAGAACCCCTCAGCTCCAGAAGGTGCTTCAGGTTTTGGTCTGTCAATTCGTCTGGAAGGGTGCTGAAGTATTCCAGGTTTGCCTGCAATGCTTCTATGAGTGTCTGTCGGACAGCATCGTCTATTGGCTCTGGTTTCGGGGGAGGTTCAACCTTTTTGGCTTCCTCAGGGCTGAGGGCTGTTTCTGAACCTGATTCCGGTTGCTTTGGCTGCTCCGCCTTTGTTGCTGTCTGTGGATCGAGAGCCGAACCTGAAACCGGTTCCGCTTGAGATGGTGATTCGGCATTTTTTACGTCTTCAGAATCGGTGGCTGAATCCAAAGCAGGCTCGGAATTGGGTGAAGTTTCAGCCTTGTCGGCATTTCCGGGCTCGAGAACTGGATCTGAAGCGGGTTCCGGTAGGGAAGGTGTTTCAGTCTTGTCCGTATTTTCAGGTTCGGGAACTGATTCCTGAACTGGTACTGGCTGATCTTCTGGTTTTTCACTGCTCATGGATGCTCGTTTCAAAGCTGGTATCGCAAAGATGCAAGTGTACCAGATGTTATTTCGTCGGTGACAGGAAGTCGCGAAGTCGATTTTTTAGTAATGCCTGCTCGTAGCGCCATTTATCTGTTGTTCATGACCACAAATGCCGACAGCAACCTTCGTGGGTGACTATAATAGACGGTAGCCAAATACAAACAGGCGGTAGCCAAACACAGAATTGGATGGAGTTATTTTTGCCGGCACCCGTAGCAGGTAAACCCTCAAGCCCCTTGGCTGACGAGGTCAAAAAAAGTATTCAGACCGCTTATACCAAGCTGATGGATGAGTACGGCTTCACGCCTCGCTATGGTCAGCGGCAGATGATCGCCGAGGTCGCAAACTGCCTGGCCGAAATTCAGAATCAATCTGAAGATGACGATGATCCTGCACCTCCAGTATGCGTCGTAGAAGCCGGTACCGGCACCGGTAAAACTCTCGCTTATGTGCTGGCCGTGTTACCGCTCGCAAGGCAGCTGGACAGGAAGGTGGTGCTGGCGACGGCGACAGTCGCCTTGCAGGAACAGGTAATCCTCAAAGACCTGCCGGATATCTTGCAGGGATCCGGTTTGCAGTTCAGCTTCGCCATGGCCAAGGGCAGGGGCAGGTACCTGTGCCTGGCACGACTCGATTCCCTGTTGCAGAGTAATGCCAGTCTGGATGCGTTATTCGACTTGTACGGTGACCAGCCCTCTGAAACTGGCAGTGACAATCTTAATCTGTATCAGTCCATGTTGGATGAGGTGTCGGCCGGGCGCTGGCAAGGCGACCGGGATGACTGGCGAGAGCCGATAGCAGACGCCGCATGGCGTCCTGTTACAGTGGACAACAGTCAGTGCATGGGAGCACGTTGCAGCTACTTCAAGCAATGTTGTTTTTTCAAGGCTCGGGAGGAACTGGACCGGGTCGATTGCATCGTCAGCAACCACGACCTGGTGCTGGCAGACCTGGCGCTGGGTGGTGGCGTCATACTGCCGGATCCCCGGGACACCATATTTATTTTCGATGAAGCACACCACCTGCCGGTCAAGAGTAATAACCACTTTTCTGCGTTTACTCGCATCAAGGGAAGTATTCAGTGGTTGCAACAGGCGGATCGTGCCTTGCAACAGCTGGTTGGCGAAGCTCAGCTGGCTAACGCGCTTGAGGGCAAACCTGACCTGGCAAGATTGCGGGGCGAGATGACAAGTGCTGGTAATCAGCTGGGTGAAGTACTGTTGCTGCTGGAGCAACTGAGTGAATCAGTTGATTCGCTGGACAGCTACGGGAACAGTCAGCAGCACACGTTCACTCTGGGTGTGGTGCCCGACAGCCTGCGACAGGCGGCGGAAGGCCTGGAAGTAAGATTTGCGCAGCTCTATAACCTGCTTGCCGAGCTGCAGGACGGACTGAAGGCGCTGATCGAAGAAGGGGCGGATTTGCAAATCAGGTTGCTGGCCGAACAATGGTTTCCGCTGGTCGGTGGCCTGTTTGCCCGTGCTGAAGGCAGCCTGAAACTGTGGACCAGTTTTGCCCATCCCGACCCGGGTGGGTCTGCGCCATCGGCGCGCTGGCTGACGATCACCGAGTACAACGACGACCATGACATCAGCCTGGGATCCAGTCCCGTACTGGCGGCAGATAACCTGGCGGAACGTTTGTGGAGTACCTGTAGTGGCGCGGTGCTGACCTCAGCCACTTTGTCGGCCCTGGGCAAATTTGAAGTCTTAAAAATGCGTGCAGGACTGCCCGAACGAACACATTACCTGAGTATACCCAGCCCTTTCGACTTCCCGAACAACGCAGTTTTGGAAATTCCTCGCATGCATTGTGATCCCGGAGATACTCAGCGTCATACTGACTTGATCATCGCTTCACTGCCGCAACTGTTGCAGGACGACCAGGCCGCATTGTTGTTATTTTCCAGTCGGCGTCAAATGCAGGACGTACTCCAGGGACTTGATACCGAGTGGTATGAAAGAGTCTTATGTCAGGACGATTATCAGAAAGCACAACTGCTGAAACTACATCGCGAACGGATTGATGCGGGCCAGCGAAGCATTATCTGCGGGCTCGCCAGTTTTGCCGAGGGCATTGATCTGCCAGGCAAGTACTGCACTCATGTATTGATAGCCAAGATACCCTTTGCGGTACCCAATGATCCCATCGAGGCCACCCTGTCGCAGTGGATAGAGGCGCGAGGTGACAACCCGTTCATGACGCTGGCAGTGCCAGAGGCGGCTTTCCGTCTGGTGCAGGCCTGCGGTCGGCTACTGCGCAACGAAACTGACACGGGACGGGTAACAATTTTCGATGAGCGTCTGGTTACCCGCTTTTATGGCAAGACAATTCTGGATTCGCTGCCACCTTACCGGCGAGAGATATTTCAACAGCAACTGACGGACAGCGGACTGTCCGAAAGCGGGACAATCGACTGAGGCGATGCCTCAGTGGTGTCGTTTGTGTGACGGATTGGGTGTTTTCTTGTTGATCAGATAGGCCGCAATAGCACCGGCGATGCCCCCGATGGCTACCATAATCAACAGATTACCCATCAATGGGGTCAGGCCGAGGCCGACTATCAAGCCGACCGTAATGCACATGGCGTAAACACCGGCGGAGGAAGTTTCTTTCTTCTTTTTCCTGGTCACAGGCGTCTCCTTTCATTATTGGTACAACTTGTAAAATTACAATTCCCGGATGCGGTAGATCAGGGTGCCAAGAGATCCAGGCGACTGTTCTACCGGAACCTGGTTGATTCGGTCAACTATTTCCATGCCTTCGACCACGCGGCCGATCACGGTGTAGCGGCCATTGAGCCACTCTGCCTGATTCACGGCGATAAAAAATTCGGGTCCACTGCTGTTCGGCCCGGAGTTCGCCAGCCCGACGGTGCCGCGCCCGATGGATCTGGTAGAGTAGCGTTGCGTATATCGGTAGCCAAGGTTCTCGTAGACCTGTTTCACCGACATTGTCCGCAGGCGTTCGTCAATTTCGTACTGGCGTTGCGTCACTTCGGTATTGGAACTGATTTCCATTGCCCGGTACAGTGGAATCAGGATCATTTCTTCCATTTCTTCACGGTCCCCGAGCTGTAGAATCGGGTTGAAGGATCCGTCTGCGAGTACTGCCGGTATGCGATCCAGCCCCAGGGCAATGGCGTTGATTTCGTCTGCGGGCGCAAGTGCGGGAGCGCCAAAGACGTTGCGCTCAGGGCTGCCGGCCTGAATCAGTAATTCGGGTACAACCCGGTGGAAGGCCATGCCGTCGTAATAGTTTGGGGAAAAACTCTGACCAGAATCCGGATCGACAATTTCCACTTCGCCAGCTGCCAAAGCCAGGAAGTTGGCAACATTCTGAGGTGCTTCATTGACCAGCAATTCGAGATAAATATTGCCCTCAGTGGTTGAGATCTGCACAAGTGGGTTGCTCGAGTTTTCCATGGCCGCCCGGGCGCTGGTTTCATCCGCCGACGCAAAGGAAGCAAGCAGCAGCGACACCGACAGCATTGGGTAGCTGAGGAACTCTATTACACTGCGGGTCTTTAAACGGGGCATACTTTTGTAGGAATTAGTTGAGAAGCTGGTGGTCTGCCGGAAGGTTCTTGGCAATCCACAGAGCAAGCTTGTGTCTCATGTTTTGTACAGTCTCCTCCTGCTTCGCCAGCGGATGAATGACCTTATCCTTGACCAATAACAGGTAAATTGCGCGGACTTTTACGTCAGCGTGGTCGGTGCTTTCGAACTGCCCGGCGCCTCTGGCTTCTAAATAGCGTGTACCAACACGAATGGCTTCTTTCAGTAATTCATTTTCTTTTTTGATTTTCTTCATGCTCTCAGGCCTGTACCGGGTGCCGGGGCACTCTGTAAATCCATCAGTAACCAAGGCATTCTAGGAGCAATGACAGGAGTGGTGCAACTGTACAGCCGCGTAAGAATGGATTCTGCGGCATGTCAGCTGGTGCTGTCGTAGCGAGACAGGTCATCGGGCGTATCGATGTCCTGCAGCACCGCTGGATCGTCCACTTCCAGTTTGACCACAACATCAGGGTTCTGCCGAATGACTGCCCGGCCGCCGCGATCTCCGGTCAGGCTGGTGAGGGAGAGGAAATGGCAGGCGCCAAACCCAGCAGGATTGCCCGCGCGACCGGCGAAATAGGGAACGACAATGTTATCGAAGTTTAACGCCTCTCCCACCTTGCGGTAGGTTTCCGGCTTGATGAACGGCATGTCCGCAAGGCAGACCAGACAACCGTCCAAGTCTCCTTGCTCCAGGATCAACCGCATGCCGTAGGCCAGGGTTGCCCCCATACCCTTTTCGGCATCTTCAAACACCTCCACGTAAGGACAATCATCGACAATCAGAGGGAAGATGTCGGGTCGCGTAATTACTATGGTGTGCGGAGTGAAAGAGCGAACATTGGCTAGAGTCTGCTGCAGAACAGTCCGGCCGTTATTCAGTCTGGCGCAAATCTTTACACTACCAAACCGGTTGCTGTAACCGGCTGCCAGTACTATCGCACCTTGTCTCATGATTTGCTGTTCTATCTATTTATTTACTTACTATTTATTTGGTCTATTTGTGCAGTGTTTTTTGTTAATGTAGTGTTTTTTCGTCCAGGGCTTCATCGAGTTCCGGATCTGGTTTGGAAACTTCCACCACGAAGCTTTGTTCTGTTTCTGCAGTCAGCTTTGGCGTTGTAATAGGCGCTTCGTATTCGTCGTCATCCAGCAGGCCGGCACGGGCCTGTTCTTGTGCCTGCTCCAGTGCCTCGATTTCTCTTTTGGCCATCACCTGCTCGCTAAGGTGTTGACGCAAGCGGTTAACAACGGTTGTCATGACTTCGATGGTCTGGCTGAGCTGGTCGAGCGTAATGAGAGTCTTTTCGGGATCGTTTTCTGAGTACTTCTTCTCGCTCATTCAATGTTCTCCTGTTGAGTTTCTTCCCTGATCGCTGTACTTAATCCCAATTCAGCGCACCGCCAGTTTTATACTCGGTCACCCGGGTTTCGAAAAAATTCTTTTCCTTGCGAAGATCCATGATTTCAGACATCCACGGAAATGGATTCTGCACCCCTTTAAACTGTTCCGGCAGGCCTATCTGTACCAGGCGCCGGTTGCAGATAAACTGCAGATATTCTTCCATCATGGCGGCATTCATACCCAGCACACCGCGGGGCATGGTATCTCTGGCGTATTCAATTTCCAGCTGGGTAGCCTGCAGGATCATCTGGGTGACTTGTTCTTTCATGGAGTCGGTCCACAACTGCGGATTTTCCAGCTTGATCTGATTGATCATGTCGATGCCAAAATTCAGGTGCATGGATTCGTCACGCAGGATGTATTGGAACTGTTCCGAGGTGCCGGTCATCTTGTTGCGTCTTCCCATGGACAGGATTTGGGTGAAGCCACAGTAGAAAAAGATACCTTCAAGGCAGCAGTAGAACGCGACCAGGTTGCGGAGTAATTGCTGGTCCGCCTCAACGGTACCAGTATTGAAAGTTGGATCAGAAATTTGCTGGGTGTACTTCAATCCCCAGGCAGCCTTTTTAGCCACTGACGGAATTTCATGGTACATATTGAAAATTTCACCTTCGTCCATGCCCAGTGACTCAATGCAATACTGGTAGGCATGGGTGTGAATAGCTTCCTCGAATGCCTGCCGCAAAATGTACTGGCGACATTCAGGGTTGGTGATCAGGCGATAGGTGGCCAGCACCAGGTTGTTCGCGACCAGGGAGTCGGCGGTAGAAAAGAAACCCAGGCTGCGCTTGACGATAAGACGTTCGTCCTGGGTCAGGCCGTTCTCGCTCTTCCACAGGGCGATGTCGGCGTTCATGTTTACTTCCTGCGGCATCCAGTGATTGGCGCAACCGTCCAGGTATTTCTGCCAGGCCCAATCGTATTTGAAAGGAACCAGCTGATTGAGGTCGGCCCGGCAATTGATCATTCTTTTGTCGTCCACCTTGACCCGGGCAGCGGTTCCTTCAAGCTCTTCGATCCCTGCCTGCACATCCAGATTTTCGAGATCGCTGATTGCTCTGGCCAGGGCTTTGTTATTCGCCTCCGCATCAGCTGCGTCCAACTTTTCATGTTGGGGAGAGCTGTTTGTGGCAGGTTGGCGCTGGACAGGTTCCACGGGGGCGGGCTCTGGTGCTGTCATGGCGGCAGGCTGCGGTTCCGGCGCGCTGATTGGCTCCGGAGTCTCCAGCACTACAGCTTTGTCGTCGCTGTCGAAATCATCCCACGAAAGCATATTTACACCTCTATCTTCTTGGTCTTCGCTGTGTTGTTCTCAATTTACGACGTCTGCCCTCTGGCATCCGTCCTTTTCCTTCTGCTACTGACAGGCTTCACAATCCGGATCATCGATGGAGCAGGCCATGGGCACAGCCGCCGGTTCCGCTGACACCTTGTTCAGGGAGGAATCATCGACAGTGGACTTCTCGGTAGTGGTCGCTGCCAGGGCACGCAGGTAGTAGGTGGTCTTTAGACCACGCAGCCATGCCATGCGGTAGGTGATATCCAGTTTTTTGCCACTGGCGCCAGCAACATACAGGTTGAGCGACTGGGCCTGATCGATCCACTTCTGGCGTCGGCTGGCGGAGTCTACCAGCCAGCGTGGTTCGATCTCGAATGCAGTGGCGTAAATCTGCTTGATATGTCCCGGTATACGGTCGATCTTCTGTACGCTGCCTTCATAGTACTTGAGGTCGTTGACCATGACGTTATCCCATAGACCCAGTGATTTCAAATCTCGTACCAGATACGGATTTACCACCGTGAACTCACCGGACAGATTGGATTTCACATACAGGTTCTGATAGGTGGGTTCGATGGACTGGGAAACACCACTTATGTTGGCAATTGTTGCGGTCGGAGCGATCGCCATGACATTGGAATTACGCATGCCCTTGTCTTTGATGCGCTGGCGCATGCTTTGCCAATCCAGGCGCTGATCCATATTGACGTCCAGGTAGTCCGCACCTCGTTGTTCCTGCAGCAGTTTAAGGGAGTCGATAGGCAGAATACCCTGGTCCCACAAGGATCCCGGATAAGTTTCGTAGCTGCCACGTTCTTCGGCCAGCTCGCTGGACGCCTGCAGAGCATGGTAGCTGATCAGCTCCATGGAAACGTCGGCAAAATCCACCGCCCGTTCCGAGGCATAAGGAATCTTTTGAATATAAAGAGCATCCTGAAAGCCCATGATGCCCATGCCGATGGGGCGGTGCTTCATGTTGGAATTCTTGGCTTCGTCTACCGAGTAATAATTAATGTCGATAACGTTGTCCAGCATTCGTACGGCGGTACGCACGGTATTCTGCAGCTTGTCCTTGTTGATACCGTTCTCATCGACGTGATTGACCAGGTTGATAGAGCCCAGGTTGCAGACTGCGATTTCGTCCTTGCTGGTATTGAGGGTAATTTCCGTACACAGGTTAGACGAATGGATTGTGCCCACGTGCTGCTGTGGTGAACGGACGTTGCAACTGTCTTTAAAGGTCACCCACGGATGGCCGGTTTCAAACAGCATGGATAGCATCTTGCGCCACAGATCGGCGGCTCTAACGGTTTTGTAGATTTCCATCTCACCGGCCGCTGCCTTGCGCTCGTATTCTTCGTAAGCTTCTTCGAACTCCCTGCCGTGCAGATCATGCAGTTCGGGGACATTGTTCGGAGAGAACAGAGTCCAGTCCTGATTATTGAACACGCGTTTCATAAACAGGTCGGGTATCCAGTTGGCGGTGTTCATGTCATGGGCGCGACGCCGGTCGTCGCCGGTATTCTTGCGCAGTTCCAGGAACTCTTCGATGTCCAGATGCCAGGTCTCCAGGTAAGAGCAGACTGCCCCCTTACGCTTGCCACCCTGATTGACCGCGACAGCGGTATCGTTTACCACTTTCAGGAATGGGACCACGCCTTGAGACTTGCCATTGGTTCCCTTGATGTAGGCACCTAATGCCCGAACCGGGGTCCAGTCGTTGCCGAGTCCACCGGCCCATTTGGACAACATGGCATTGTCGCGAATCGCAGAATAAATGCCGTGCAGATCATCCGGTACTGTAGTGAGGAAGCAGGAGGACAACTGTGGTCGCATGGTGCCTGAATTAAACAACTGTGGTGTGGAAACCATGTAATCGAAGCTGGAGATCAGGTTGTAAAACTCGATAGCTCGCTGTTCACGATTTTCTTCATTGCTCGCCAACCCCATGGCAACCCGCATATAAAACACCTGCGGCAGCTCAAAACGGACACCATCACTGTGGATGAAGTAGCGATCGTACAGAGTTTGCAAGCCCAGGTAAGTGAATTGCTGGTCACGTTCGGCTTTCATTGCCTGGCCAAGGACTTCCAGGTCGTATTCAAGCAGATGAGGTGAAAGCAGCCCCAGGTCTACGCCTTTTTCAACGTAAGGGCGCAGGACCGATGCATAGCGAAAGTGCATTTCAGACTGAGTCGCCTTGTCGGCAATACCCAGAAAACTGAGCGCTTCGCTACGCAAGGTGTCCATCAGCAATCGAGCGGTGACATAGGAATAATTGGGATCTTTTTCCACCATGGTTCTGGCGGTCATCACCAGGGAAGTGCGTACGTCTTCCATCTTCACGCCAGGATAAAGGTTCTTCAGCGTTTCGTTGTAGATGGCATCGCCCGATACATCTTCCAGTCCTTCGCAGGCTTCACGAATGACGGTTTGCAAACGCTCCGTATCCAGAGGGCCGCGACTGCCATCATCGAGAGTGACCTCAAGTGCCGGTTGGGAATCAGCATCGGCCTGGCGGCGCTGTTCACGCTGTCGAGCGCGATCGGCACGATAGAGCACGTAACCTCGTGCCACTTCATGGTCGCCACTGCGCATCAGCGCCAGTTCCACCTGGTCCTGAATATCTTCTATGTGCAGTGTGCCCCCTGAGGGCATGCGACGGCGAAAAGTTTCACTGATCTGACGGCCCAACTGTGCCACCAGTTCGTGGATGCGTCCTGAGCCTGCCGCGTTGCCACCTTCTATGGCCAGGTAAGCTTTGGTGATAGCAACAATGATCTTGGATTCGTCATAAGGCACCACTGCACCATTGCGCTTGATGACCCGTAGTTGCCCGGGTGCAGTGTTGGCGACGGTATTGGCACTGGTTAGATTGCTGGACGGAGTGGACAGGGCAGTATCCCCTTGAGTTGGAACATCAGTTTGCATCTTGTTCTCCGGTGTATTCTTTGGTCTGCGACCTACTCGCTCGATAGTTCTTTTTCTGCTTCGCGTACTACTGGTCTGGTCTTTTTTAGTCTGGTTAGTCTGATCTTTTAAGCTTGCCCGTTCAGCAGAACCCGTTAGCAGGGTTGTAGCGTGACGACGCCTGGAGTCCTGATACCGCTTGCCGCCTTGTTTTTAGCTTTTTTACCAAGGGCGGCGGAGTCCTTCCTGATTGGTCGCTTCCCAGGTCTGTAGGAGCAGAACCTGATTCGGGCGACCGATCAGTGCTTCAAAGCCATATACTATATATTGTGTTTTTGCGGTCGGACTTTAGAACTTTTAAATTATTATTTTCGAATTGGCTATTTGCCGGGTGTATCAGCGCTATCCTGCAACCCGAAAATATCCCTGACACCGCTTAGTTGCTTGTCTTTAGACGCTGTAACCACTCGAAAATGCAGGCGTTTTCTAGTTGTCCGGGGTTGTGGGCCGGACACCAGCTAGCACGAGTTAATTACAATATATGGACAAGCCGTAAACCACCGGCACAAGATAATGCGGTTGAGTGGTGAATGCAAGCGGTTTTTTTGTGCAGTTCTTGTGGGCAACTTGTTAATAGTTCCGGGAACTTAGAGGGCTAAGGTGCAGTGCGCTATAAAGGTGCGATGTGCTCTCTTTTCGACCCCGGGAGATGGTCTGTCGGCGTCGCCCTTCACAGGCCTGAGACTGGACTGAAACCGTACAATGCGTAGCACTATATATTGTGGTGGTCTCTGCAGCAAGCCCGGTCTACGATGGCTGGATTTTTGCGTTATCAGAGGTTTGTTTGACAGAGGTATTCCAGCAGCGCCTGCTGAGAATGCATGCGGTTCTCGGCTTCGTCCCAGATGACACTGCGTTCGCCGTCGATTACTTCGGCACTGACTTCTTCACCTCGGTGGGCGGGCAGGCAGTGCATGAACAGGGCATCGCTGGCGGCCAGCGACAAGAGCTCGGTATTCACCTGGTATGGTTTGAACATGCGCAGCCGTTCCTGCTGCTCTGATTCCTGTCCCATGGACGCCCACACGTCGGTGACCACCAGGTCGGCATCTCGCACCGCTTCCGGCGCAGACTGACATATCTTTACCCGATTTTGGTGCTGACCGACCAGTTCCGGGTCCGGCAGGTAACCTTCTGGTGAAGCGATATTCAATTGAAAATCAAATACTTCGGCAGCATTGACATAGGATTGGCACATATTGTTACCGTCTCCTACCCAGGCCACGGTTTTGCCACTTATGGAGCCTCGATGCTCGATATAGGTCTGCACGTCTGCCAGCAACTGGCAGGGGTGGAATGAGTCGGTCAACGCATTGATGACCGGAACCGTGCAGTGGCTGGCGAAGCGCTCAAGCATGGAATGCTCAAATGTCCGGATAGCGATGACGTCGACCATGCGGGTTAGTACCCTGGCGCTGTCCTCTGGCGTTTCGCCTCGACCCAGCTGTGAATCCTTGTTGGACAGGAACAGTGAGCTACCCCCGAGTCGCGTCATGGCCACTTCGAATGCCACCCTGGTTCTGGTTGATGACTTATCAAAAATAAGTGCCAGGGTGCGACCGCTTAGCGGTTTGTCTGCTCGCTTCTCCTGTTTGAGAGCGATGGCACGTTGCACGATGGCGTGGACATCGTTGCCGGGTAAATCCTTCAGGGTCAGAAAATGTTGAATAGCCATGGTTTTGGGTAATAGTTAGGTATTTTGGGTAATAGTTAGGTATTTTGGGAAATAGTTAGGTAATTTTGGGTAATAGTTAGGTAATTTTAGGTAATAGTTAGGTAAATAGTCGGGTAAGTGATAGGTAAGAAATGGCTAAGTTAAGTATTGAAACGCGGAAAATAAAAAAGGCAGCTGCCGCTACCTGTTAAAGCCGGATTCTAACGTATCGAAGCAGTCCGGGGCAATTGGCAGAACGTGATGTTCAGGTTTATAGTGGATGGCTCATGAATCCCGTTGAATTAAATCTGTTCCACAGCAGAATAACAGCCGTCTGTGATGAGATGGGTACCGTGCTGCGGCGCACAGCATTCTCACCCAACATCAAGGACCGGCTTGATTTTTCCTGTGCCGTATTCGACCCTCAGGGCCGGCTTTGTGCGCAGGCTGCCCATATACCGGTACATCTTGGCAGCATGGCGTATGCGATGCGTCATATTGTCAACGACCTGACCTGGCAGCCGGGTGATATGCTGGTTTTGAATGACCCGTTCCTCGGTGGCACCCACCTGCCTGATGTCACCCTGATCGCGCCGGTTTTTGACAATCAAAGCGGGTGGCTGGCTGGATTCGTGGCCAACCGGGCCCACCATGCGGATATAGGTTGTGACTCTCCTGGCTCAATGCCAGTTTCGCGAAGCCTGCAGGAAGAAGGGCGCGTCATAGCGCCTACTTTTCTCTATCGAGCAGGTGAGCTACAGCAGGCGGCTTTGCCGCTCATGGGTAGCCGGCCGGGAGCCGAGCTCGATACCGACTTCGCAGCCCAATACAGTGCCAATCGAACTGGTGTGGCGCGACTGGTAGAGCTGGTTGGGAACCTGGGTATGTCCGGTTACCTGGACGGACTCACCGAACTCAATGATTATGCCGATCGCCTGGCCGGTTCGGCGCTGGCAGAGCTGAATCCAGGCGAATACCGCTTTCGCGATTTGATGGACGATGACGGTGCGGGTCAGCGTGACATCGTGATCTCGGTGACACTACGGATCGAAAAAGATCATGTTGTGTTGGATTTTTCCGAGTCAGCGGATCAGGTACCGGGTAACCTTAACTGCCCGGAATCGGTTGCTGCCGCAGCAGCCTTCTATGCCTTTCGCTGTCTGATGCCTGATCAGACACCAGCCTGTGACGGTGCTTTTCGGCGCGTACAGCTGGTTACTCGGGAAGGTTCGTTAGTCAATGCAGTCCGCCCGGCAGCCGTTGCTGCAGGCAACGTGGAAACCTCGACCCGACTGGTGGACGTGATTTTCGGTGCGCTGGCTCAAGCGCTACCGGACAGGATACCTGCTGCCAGCCAGGGTAGTATGAATAATGTGGCGATGGGACATATCGACAGCCATACCGGCGCGCGCTGGGACTATTACGAGACCCTGGCTGGAGGTACTGGCGCCGGGCCTCATTTCGCGGGAATGGATGGGGTCCACAGTCATATGACCAATACCCTGAATACGCCGGTGGAAAGCGTGGAAATGCACTACCCGTTGCGAGTACGCCGCTATGCACTGCGCGACGGCAGCGGAGGCGCGGGAAACCAGGCGGGGGGAGAAGGCGTGGTAAGGGAGTATGAGTTCTTGTCGGAAGCGACGGTGAGCCTGCTGACTGAGCGCCGCCTGCATTCGCCCTGGGGGCTGGCGGGAGGCGCCAGCGGTAGCGTCGGAGCTAATCTGCTTAATGGTTGTGCGTTGCAGCCGAAGTGCTCGTTTCAGGCGAAACCGGGGGATCGCCTTGAGATCGTCACACCTGGAGGAGGGGGTTATGGTGCTGACACAAAACAGTCATCTGTGTAGAATGGCGCCCCTTTGGTAGTCCGCATCGTCCTGCATCGGTGCGGTCGAATCGGAGCGGTTAAGTAGAAAAACAGGAAAACACGAAAGCAGAAAAATGTCCGTGAAATGTCCACGCAATAGGTAGCAAATCATGAGTGTTGAAGAGACTATTAAAGACCAGATCAACTCCCACAACATCCTGCTGTATATGAAAGGGAAGCCAGACCAGCCGATGTGTGGATTTTCTGCACAGGCAGCCCAGGTGCTGATGGCCTGCGGTGCGCGCTTCAGTTATGTGAATATTCTTGATAATCCCGATATACGAGCCACCCTGCCGAAGATTGCAAACTGGCCGACGTTCCCCCAATTGTGGGTTGGTGGTGAGTTGGTTGGAGGTTCGGACATCATGGTGGAAATGTTCGAAAAAGGCGAGCTGAAACCCCTGCTCGATAGCGCCGGTTCCGAAGATCAGGCTGAAGCCGAGGCTTGAGGAAAAGATGTGCGGTCACTTGTGCCGCCACTCTTGCCGCGTCTAAATGTGTTGCCTCTAAATGTCGCCATTAAAGTGGCCAGCCACCCAGGTCCTGCCAGCGGTTGACAATGTGACAGAACAGCTCGGCGGTTTTCTCAGCGTCGTAGCGGGCTGAGTGGGCTTTTTCGTTGTTGAATTCGATGTTTGCCGCCTCACAGGCCCGGGATAACACTGTCTGTCCGAAAGCCAGACCACTCAGGCTGGCTGTGTCGAAACTGGAAAACGGATGGAACGGATTTCGTTTGAGGCCATGGCGCTCCGAGGCCGCGTTGATAAAACCGTGATCGAAATGCGCATTGTGAGCAACCAGAATGGCACGCTTGCAGTGGCTGCTCTTCATTGCCGCTCGAATTATCTGGAACATGTCCTTGAAAACTTCCCGTTCTGCCCGTGCTACCCGTAACGGGTGAAAAGGATCGATGCCGGTAAATTTCAAGGCTGCTTCTTCGATGTTGGCGCCGGGGAAGGGAATGACGCGGTGAAAAAAAGTCTGATCGATCTCCAGCTTGCCGCTACCATCCATCGCCAGCAATACAGCCGAGATTTCCAGGATGGCATCGGTGCTGGAGTTAAAGCCCCCGGTCTCTATATCCACAACAACCGGCAGATAAGTTCGGAAACGATTGGCAATTCTATGATCGCTGTTTTCCAGTTCTGAGCCGCCATCCATTAAGAATACTCCGATATGCGCCAGCCGATTTTTTCTCCTGCGCGCAAAGGCACTACTGACGTATTACCCAGTTTGTAGCTGGGAGGTACCGGCCATGCCGAGCGGGTGAGGGTCAGCTTGTCGGTATTGCGAGGGAGTCCGTAAAAGTCAGGGCCATTAAAACTGGTAAAGCATTCCAGTTTGTCCAGGGCGTCAGCCGCATCGAAAACTTCTGTGTACAGCTCCAGTGCGGCATGGGCGGTAAATATGCCGGCACATCCGCAAGCTGTTTCTTTGGCGTCGACCGGGTGGGGTGCCGAATCGGTACCGAGGAAAAAACGAGGGTCACCACTGGTGGCGGCTTCGATCAGTGCCTGCTGATGCGTATCGCGTTTCAGTATCGGCAGGCAGTAAAAGTGAGGCCTGATACCTCCTGCCAGCAGGTCGTTACGGTTATGCAACAGGTGGTGTGCGGTAATGGTGGCGGCAACGTTTTCATTCTGTGCCTTGACAAACTCCGCCGCACCGTGGGTAGTAATGTGTTCGAGAACTACCTTCAACTCAGGGTAGCGTTGTAACAGTGGCGTGAGAATCGTAGCGATAAAAACCGATTCCCGATCGAAGATGTCAATAGAGGAATCAGTTACTTCTCCATGAAACAGCAGTGGCATGCCCAATTCTGCCAGGGTCTCGATTGCCGGGTAGACTTTGTCTATGGCGGTTACGCCGTTCTCGGAATTGGTGGTTGCCCCCGCCGGGTAGTATTTGACTGCATGGATTCTGCCACTGGCATGTGCTTTGCGAATTTCCTCAGGCGCCAGGCTGTCCGTAAGATAGAGAGTCATGAGTGGCTCAAAGTCATAACCGGCCGGGACCTGTCGCAGGATCCGTTGTCTATAGCCATCCGCAACGGCAAGGCTCGTCACGGGAGGGACCAGGTTGGGCATGACGATGGCGCGCCTGAAGACACGGGCAGTGTGGGCCACTGTGTCAGCCAGTACCGGTTCGTCGCGCAGGTGAAGATGCCAGTCGTCGGGTCGGGTGAGGGTAATACGGTCTATGCTCATGGCCACCATTCGTTTTGGATACCTCTATTGTAGCTGAATAGCATAGCAGGCGAAATTCCGCGACTCGTTCTTTTACTGAATTGAGTGCTACAATACGCGCCTTTTTTTGCCGGGCTCACAACACGCCCGGTTTCTATCGCTGATCTCATTCGGGAGTCTTAACATGTCCGGTATCAACAAAGTCGTGTTGGCGTATTCCGGTGGTCTTGATACCTCCGTCATCGCCAAGTGGTTAACGGAAACCTATGACTGTGAAGTAGTCACCTTTACCGCCGATCTGGGGCAGGGTGGTGAGGTTGAGCCTGCGCGGGCCAAGGCGGAAGCGCTGGGCATTCGCGAAATTTTCATCGAAGACTTGCGAGAAGAGTTTGTGCGTGACTACGTGTATCCCATGTTTCGGGCTAACGCGATTTACGAAGGCGAATACTTGCTGGGAACTTCCATTGCCAGGCCTCTGATCGCCAAACGTCTGGTAGAAATTGCTGAAGATACCGGTGCCGACGCAATATCTCATGGTGCCACGGGCAAAGGTAACGATCAGGTACGGTTTGAGTTGGGCGCCTACGCGTTGAGCCCGGGCATCAAGGTGATTGCACCTTGGCGGGAGTGGGATCTCACCTCCCGGGATACACTGCTGGCCTATTGCGAAAAACACGGCATCAGTGTGGAGAAAAAACGCGGTAGCAAATCTCCCTATTCCATGGATGCCAACCTGCTCCATATTTCTTATGAAGGTGATGTGCTGGAAGACCCGGCTGCGGAGCCGGAAGAGTCCATGTGGTTGTGGAGTGTTTCTCCTGAGGCAGCTCCTGACCAACCCACATATATCGAGCTTGAATATGAAAAGGGCGATATTGTTGCTATCGACGGTGAGCGCCTGTCGCCAGCTGCAGTGCTGACCAGGCTCAATGAGGTGGCAGGTGCCAACGGTATTGGTCGTGTCGATATTGTTGAAAACCGCTACGTGGGCATGAAGTCGCGGGGCTGTTACGAAACGCCCGGCGGTACCGTGATGCTGAAAGCACACCGTGCCATCGAATCACTGACCCTGGATCGCGAGCTCGCACACCTGAAGGACGACCTGATGCCCCGTTATGCGGAACTGGTCTATAACGGATACTGGTGGTCACCCGAGCGTGAAGCTCTGCAGACCCTGATCGACTATTCCCAGCATTACGTCAATGGCAAGGTTCGCGTCAAGCTATATAAAGGTAACACGATTGTGGTGGGCCGTGAGTCAGGCGATTCCCTGTTCGACGAAGCGGTCGCAACATTTGAAGATGACGCGGGTGCCTATGATCAGAAAGATGCCGAGGGCTTCATCAAGTTGAATGCTTTACGGCTGCAGATCGCGGCCAAGAAGGGGCGCTAGTTCAGGATTGGGCACTGACCTCAAAAGGGTCAAGGGGCCGGCGTGTCAAAATTTCCTCGCGGGCGCGGAAATATTTTCCCACTCTGGCCATCGCCCGCTTTGGGCGTTACTGGCTTCGAGTACCTGAAATTCGTAGCTTGCGACAGGTATTGTCAACGGGAACGAAACCGCAGCGTACAATGCCGGTGATGGTCGGAGGTCGACAGCTTTTTCCGCGGTAGCGGGAAAAATCTGGACCGCAGACCCTGAAACCACAAGGCAACACTAACTTGAAGTCCGTAGCTATTTCAGTATCCGCCAATGATCTACGAAGACCTCTGTCTCAACCCTGGTGATGGTGGAAAGACTGATTAGAACAGACCGAAGATTGTGTGACTTCGAAGCTCCTCATACAACTCAGGATTCTTGTCTTTAGCGATATCCAGGGCAGAATAGCCAAGATCATTTTTTCTGGTGACATTCGCGTCGGCGTCTAGAAGCAAGCGAGCAATTTCTATGAGGTTTTGTTCCACTGCTAGAATCAATGCTGTATTGCCCTTACCGTTACGCAGTTCAATATCGGCGCCGTTTCTTACCAACCAACTCACCAGCTCTTTGTTGGCACCTGATACCGCAATCATCAATGGTGAGAATCCGGAGTTGGTTTGTTGATTTAGTGTTGAAAACGGTAACAACAGGTTCAGGCAGTTCAGACACCCGGACTGAGTGGCAACATGAAAAGGCGTACGTCCTTGATTGTCGCTGGGATTCGCAGTCGATCCTGCGTCAAGAAGAATGGCTAGCAATGCATCGTTACCACTATTGGCAGCGAACCAGACGCCATTTCTACCGACATCATCAAATTCTTCCGTGGCGGCATAAGGTAGCAGCGCGCGTACTAGAGGAGTTATGTCATATTGGCTGGCTAAAAGCACGTAACGGCCAAAGGGAATGTCATCCGCACTGGCCGACCTGTTATTGATCAGCCAGCTTGCCAGCAAAGTTGCGGTAGTCAGTTTGTTTTCGGTAACGGCCCATTCCATGGTGTCCCAGGCGTCCTGGTCCTGTGCCAGGGGATTTGCGCCGTGTTGCAACAGAAGTTTCATAAGTTCCTGGTTTCCCTCCCGCGCAGCAACATGCAAGGGTGTGATTTCGCCGTAGATTGCCTGATTGGGATCTGCTCCGGAGTTTAAAAGCACACCAACCGCTTCAAGAAGATCATTTTTTACCGCGAGGGAGAGCAGGGTGCTGCCGTCCTCCAGTTTCTTGTTTGCCAATTCCGGCTGCCGCTTCAATACGGTTTGCAGTGATGCCGCATTACCTGAGACTACGAGCTGGGCAAGCCGGGAAACGCCCCACTCCTCCTGCGCCAGCAATTGTGCGACTCGGGTGGTTTGCCTTGTGTCAGTGTCTTGTTGGTTAAGGTTCAGCCATTTCAGGCTGTGAGTCGCTCCCCGGTTTTCCAGTACTTCAGCAAGATTGACGGTTTCAGATTGTGTTGCCAGGTCGAGCGGGGTCCAGCCATCGTTGTTCGGCTGATTGACGACTGCCCCCAGTTCAATAAGCATTGCTGCGATTTCTGGCGATTCCTGACGCACCGCGAGGTGCACAAGATTGTCGCCATTGGGTAGTGTTTGAGAAAGCTCCTGAGCATAGGCTAACAGCAATTTTGCAATGGTTTTTTCACCACCAGCTATTGCATCCGCAAGCGGGCTCAGCCCGAACCGGTCAACGGAATCGGGCCTGGCTTCCTCTTGGAGTAACCATTCAACAACCTGTTCGCTGCGGAATTGAACCGCGATGTGTAGCGCTGTTCGACCATTTTCGTCTTTGCTGTTTATATTCTCCATAACTGGCAGCAGCTCAGACATACTGGCAACATCGTCGGTACGAGCTGAACCCAACCAAAGCTCCAAAGCATCAACTGCAGGTGCGTCTTTAGTGCCGGGATCAGTTGTAGCTTGTGCCAGAAAATTCAATGCAGCTTGATTTTCGCTCTGCGCTGCCTTATTTATCAGTTCCATGCCTGTGGGCTCATCGCGTTCGAGCAGCCGGACGCCGAGGTTGTACAGAGCTGCCGGATGTCCCTGGCTGGCAGCCGCCGACAGGTGTTGTTCCGCGATGGTTTCGTTCTTCTCAACTCCGCGACCCAGCATATAAAGATTTGCCAGTTGATAACTCGCTTCACTGTCACCATTGTTTGCTGCCTGCTCAAAGAGTTCAGCAGCTATAGCAAAATTCTGCATGCGGACGGCCCGCCTTGCTTCATCGAGTTCGGTGCCGGCCCAGGATGGAAGAGTGGGCAGTAAAAACGGCGAAATAATGATCCAGTAGTACGCTTTCATTGAACTATGCTGCCCCGAATTTTTCTTCCACGTGTATGCCAATATTTTTAAGGAAGCCAGTTGCAAGCACACCACCGGCACAGACAACGACCTCATCATTCGGCAGGGCGGTCTTCTGGTTATTGGAACTGATTATCACTTGCATCGGTTCGATTAGCTCTACTGTTGAGTTCATTAGCACCTTGATTCGGCCCTGTGTGTGCGCTGCTGCTATCGCTTCCCGGTTCTTGGGTTTCGCCCGACTGAAGGCGGCATTACGGTATGAAAGAGTCGTAGTGGTGCCACGCTGTTCCGATATTGCCAGTGCAGCTTCCAGTGCGCTGTCACCGCCACCGACTACCAGCACATGCCGGTTCGAGTATTGTTCCGGGTCGATCAGTCGGTATACCACTTTACTCAACTCTTCGCCGGGGACGTCAAGTTTGCGTGGCGTGCCGCGCCTTCCCATGGCTAATAAGACAAATCTGCTGGTAAAAGTTTCATTGCCCGTTGTTAAACTGAATTTGTCCCCAAGGTTTTCGATACTTTTGACTTGGCAGCAAGTAATAATATCACCGGCAACTTCTTTGGCTGCTGACTCCCAGAACTCCATTAAGACTTCCTTGTGCGCTTCCTTGAACTGAAACTTTCCAACTAATGGCAGGGTTGCAGGGCGAGTCATGACGATTTTGCCCCGCGGATAGTGGGACACGGTTCCGCCAATAGTGTCCTGCTCGAGAACTTTAAATCGAAGTTTGCGCTCTTTGGCAGCAAGTGCCGCGCTTAGTCCAGCCGGTCCGGCTCCGACTATTATCAGGTCAAAAGCATCAGTGTTTGAGGTACCTGCCTGACGCATGATTGCTTCAATGGCCTGGGTGCCCTGAGTGATAGCATTGACTATAAGCCCCATTCCTCCAAGCTCACCGGCTATGAATATGCCTGGTACATTAGTCTCAAATTCCTGACTGAGCAGCGGAATTTCCACACCTCTTGTAGCCGTGCCAAACACCAAGTCAATGGCACCAGTGGGGCAGGCTTCCCTGCAGGCACCATGCCCGATACAGGAAGTTGGCGAGACCAATACTGCCTTGCGATTTACCAGACCAAGGATCTTTCCTTCCGGACATGCTGTCACGCACGTTCCGCAACCAATACATATTGCTGGGTCAATTTCCGGATGTAAAGTTGGTGGTTCGGTCAGCCCGTCAATCTTCGCTTGTGCCAATTTTTTAACGGCTTGTCTGTGGTTACGCTGTTGGATTAGAAGGTAAATTCCCGCCAATAAAGCCAGCGGTCCGCCAAACACAAAAATATTAAGAAAGTATGAAGGCATAAAAAATATGGAACTTTTCAGTGTTTATGTTGACTTATATCACAGTACATAAATAACCATACAAATTGTATTGAATTGTAGCCGATATGCTGCCTACCATGGCACAGTTTTGTAATTCAACTGATCAAGAAAGTTATTGAATGACTGATACGGTATCCAAACGTGTCAGATCTTTAAGCGATAGATGGCTGAATCGGTCTGGCCGTGTTTTTCTGCCTTTCTGGTTGGCTTTACTCTTTATTAGTATCGCTTGGGGTTGGAGCGTAAGTGACCAGAATTATATAACAGCAGAAAATGGCCTGGGGTACTGGCTAGGTATCCTGGGCGCTTCAATGATGATGTTGTTGTTGACTTACAGCTTGCGTAAACGGACTCGCGTATTGCGACGCATTCTCACTATGAAGCTGTGGCTGCAGTTTCATATGGCGCTGGGTATTCTGGGGCCGTTGCTGATACTGTTCCATAGCAACTTCAAGCTCGGTTCACCTAACAGTACAGTTGCGTTGGTTTGCATGCTGTTAGTTGCCGCCAGCGGCTTCGTAGGTCGTTATCTGTATAGCCGGATTCACTTTGGTCTATACGGTGAGAAAATAAAATTGCAACAAGTGGAAAAGGATTTTCAGGTGTTGAAGCAGGATATTCTTCAGTGTGCGAATTCGGCGGAAGATTCCGCTGTCGTTAACGGACTGTTTGCAGATTTGGATAGTCTGATCGCTCAACATAAGGGCGAGCGGCGTGTTCATACAACCCGCGAGTCAAGAAAACTGGCTCGCGAGTGCTCAACTACCCTGCAGCAACTTGTCAGAGAATTCCCCGCCAGGATTGAGTCTGGATTATTGGCTCAGGAGCGCTCTTCTGAGTTGCTCATTCAGCTTGAGCAATCTTCCTCTATATTGCTGGCGGCTTTAAAAAAACTGCCTGGTTTACAGCGCTATGAGCAGCTGTTCTCTCTCTGGCATGTCATTCATATTCCAGTATTTGGTTTGATGGTAATTACGGCAATCACCCATGTTGTCACGGTGCATATGTATTAAGACTGTCGTTGTTGGTCTTTTTTGGTTTCTTTCGGTTGGAGTTTCGCTGGTGGGGACTAATGCCTTCGCGCAAGGCCTTTCGCTACAGCAAAGAATTCTCATGCCGGGTCCTCTGACTGCGGATCATGCAGAGTACGAGTCAAACTGCGAAAACTGTCACTCACCTTTTGAGCGAGACGAGATGACGTCGTTATGTCTGTCCTGTCATGAGGAGGTGGCGGAAGATCGATCTGCAATTACCGGGTTCCACGGACAGAATAGCCTGGCGTTTAGTAATCCTTGTGAGTCTTGTCATACCGACCATGAAGGCCGGGATTTCAGCATCAACGGTTTATTACCGGATACGTTCGATCATAGCGAGACACGTTTCCTTCTACAGGGTGCGCACGCACTACAGGCCTGCGAAAGCTGTCACTTGGAAGATGATTCTTTTCGTCAAGCAGTCACCGAGTGTGCCGAATGCCACGCGGATCAGGATATTCACCAGGGAACGTTGGGCGACACCTGCGATAACTGCCATCAAAGTCAAAGCTGGCAACAGCTGCTTGATTTCGATCACGACACCACAGAATTTGGACTGCAAGGAAAGCACGCAGATGTTACCTGTAGCAGTTGTCACCTGGGACAGCAGTTCCAATTTGAAGATACTGGTTGCGTAACTTGCCATTCTATTTCAGATGTCCACGGTGGGACCTACGGAGATAACTGTGATGGCTGCCACACCGTTGAAGGGTGGGAAGAGGTAAGTTTCGATCATGATGAAACCATATTCCCATTGGATGGGGCCCATGAAAATACTCTGTGTATTTCCTGTCATGGTGAGGATCAGCTGAAGGAGCCCGCTGTGCCCACCGCGTTTCAACAGGTGCAAATAACGGATCAGCCGCTCGATCGGCTTTCCGTCTCTTTAGCTGCCACGACCGCAACGACGGAGTCGTTGAATTCCCGTACTTGTAGTGACTGTCACAAAGACGACGATCTCCATTTTGGCAGGAACGGTGAGTTATGTGACAGTTGTCATGTATCTACTGACTGGCAGGAAACATTCTTTGATCACAATGTTGATACGGAATACTCACTCGTCGATGCGCATGCAGAAGCTGCTTGCACACAATGTCACACGGGAGTGCTAACAGATCCGCTGGAGCAGGATTGTTTCACCTGTCACGTGGGTGATGATGTGCATCAGGATAGTGGTATGAAGCAATGCGACTCTTGTCATTCTACGGTGAATTGGAACTCCGTCGCTTCTTTTGATCACGAGTTTACCCAGTTCCCCCTACTGGGCATGCATCAAATTACTCCCTGTGAAAGCTGTCATGTTGATGGTCAGCTCACCAGTGTCGACGCGGAATGCGTGATCTGCCATGAAGTCGACGATTTTCACGAGCGGAGTATTGGAAGCGCATGTGCAGACTGTCATACGCCGAATGCCTGGGAACTTTGGCAGTTTGATCATGCCGAACAAACTGACTATGTTTTGCAAGGCCGTCATGAAGGCTTGAGCTGCGACTCCTGCCACCTTCCCGCTACTGATCCGCTGGATACTCCTGAAGAATGTGGATCCTGTCATGTTGAGGAAGATATACATCGAGGCGACTACGGTGATTCTTGCGATCAGTGCCATAACACAACGGATTTTTCCGAAGTTATTATCACGGGACGGCGGCTATGAAGCACTGGCTGTTGCAAAGTCTGTTATTGCTAAGCTTGTTCTCGGCAGCCGCGGTAAGTTTGGCTCAGAACAGTTCGACCCAATTGCCTTTTGATCATGGTGATGTGGGGTTTGACCTGAACGGCGCCCACACCTTTGTGTCTTGTGAAGGCTGTCATGTCAATGGTCAGTTTGCCGGTACTCCGACCGAATGTGTTTTATGCCATAGTGTAAACACGCCGATTAACGCGACGGCAAAATCGGTGTCTCACATTGCCAGTTCCAACGACTGCGTTACCTGTCATGCGGATACCGCCTGGGAGGATGTTCCTATCGTGGACCATTCTCAGGTTTTCGGAGATTGTGAAAGCTGTCATAACGGAGGCACTGCTGTAGGTAAATCACTTACTCACGTGAACACCGCTGAAGCTTGTGATAGCTGTCATCTTACCAGTGCCTGGGCGCCTGCCAGTTTTAGTCACGACGGCATCGTAGATGGTTGTGTGACTTGTCATGACGGGGCAACTGCTACCGGAAAGAGCCTGAATCATATCCAAACTACCGAGGCCTGCGAGTCCTGTCATGCTCCATCATCGTGGGAAGTCAGTTTGTTTGATCATAGTGCGGTATTAGGTGATTGTTCGAGCTGTCATGATGGTGCCACTGCGACAGGCAAGGATCTGAATCATATTCCCACTACTGCAGAGTGTGATTCCTGCCA
>Ga0070726_10000892_pt1 | contig 33093 bp, 33 predicted proteins | sample tdAd471_FD_67275 | JGI IMG/M metagenome (GOLD analysis project Ga0070726, IMG submission 67275) | Marine sediment microbial communities from the Atlantic coast under amendment with organic carbon and nitrate - tdAd47.1 | ecosystem: Environmental > Aquatic > Marine > Coastal > Sediment | place...
GGCTTCATGCCGAACCGCTTGAGCACGGCCACATGGCTGTGGCCGCCGCCGATCAGAACGATGTCACATGTGATCGGTGCCGTGGGTGTCATGCGCTTTCAGGGGCTGCCAGGAATGGGTTCCGCACGAGCATAAACACCGGGGGCGCAAGACTCATCCCCGGATCGCGCATGGGTGTCGTGAATTGGCGGAAGAGGGTGGGAGTCGAACCCACCAGGCACGTCTAACGCCCCTCACCGGTTTTGAAGACCGGGCGCCCCACCGGGGAACGGTCCTCCTCCACCTTCATTGTCGGTGAGTTGGCGCGGCGGGGCAAGCAATCCGGCATCACGTCCGGTACGAAGACCCGTGAACGCAGTTCTCAAATTCGGTCGGCAGATTTCCCGGACGCGTCATGATCAGGGATCCAGGTTGACGACGTGGCCGACCTGCATGCGGTTGCCCTCGGACATATCGATCTGCAGGAAGCCGTTTCGCTCATAGTCGGCGGTGCACTGGGTGTCGACAATCTCGAACGCGTCCTCGAGGGTGCAGAAGAAGAAGTCACCGCCATAATGGCCGTCATCCGCCTCGGCGTAGATGTAATAGAAGCGGTTCTCGAACGGGGCGTCCCAGACATCCGTGCATTCGCCGTCGTCGATGTTCAGCCAGCCTTCCGACCGAAACAGAGTATCGCCCGAACTGCTGGTCCCGCCCGATGCCGTGGCATAGGCGATTGAGACGCCGTCACCGCTGTTGTTGCAGACCTCAAGCGTGCTCTCCCCGCTGGCAACGGCGGCGCCGCCGGCGGTCGCCGCGCGGCGGCCTGCGTTGCCGGTCCAGCCGATATGGTCTTCGAATTCCGCGAGCGACACGGCCCATTGGCGCACGATCGCGCGAAGATTGGATTCGGTCAGGCCACCCGCGGCGAGGATCGTCAGATCCAGGTTCGGGTCGCCGTCATTGTCCAGATAGGCCTGGCCGTGGAGATTGTTGATGTTCCACGCGTTCGTCTCTTCGATCGACACACGGCCGGTCTCATAGACGGCGCTGAAGGTCATTGTCTCGCAGACGGCCCCGGCGCATTCGAAGAAAAACACATCGAATGGCGTGTTGCCGACCGCGCTTTCGATCTCCGGGTCTCCGAACAGGTCTTCCCCGAGATCGACGGGGTAGCCCGCTCGCGCGAGCGCGGCCACCACGTCGTCGGCGTCGACGCCGTCCCCCGCGGCCACGGCGGCGGGGGACAACAGCAACATCGTGCCGATCGCGACGCCGGCCAGCAGAAATTCTGCCCGTGTGGCGGTTTTTCTATGAATGCCCAAGGTTGTTTCCCCTGTTTTCGGCCGGTTTTCTTGTCCTAGTCCGGATAGTAGGCCCGGTCGTCGTCGCTGCGCTCGAAATCGGGCTGGGTCGGCCAATCCTTGATGCGGGTGGAAAAGTCGCCGCCGTAGCGCACGCGAAACAGGAGTGAGCGCTGGGGGCCGTTCTCATACTCGTGCAGTTCGCCTGGCGGATGAACGATGAAGGCCCCCGGCGTGACCGGAATCGTCTGGTCGGCTGTCCGCATGGTGCCGCCGCCTTCGAAGCAGAAATAAATCTCGGTCGCATTCGGGTGGCAGTGGTTCGGGCTCACCTGTCCCGGCTCCCAGCAGGCAACTGTGACGTCGCCGTCCTCGACCGAATCGAGGATTTTCTCGACATGGCGCTGTGGGTTCCATTCCTGTTCGACGTTCAGGTCATAAGCGATCATTCTTGTGTCTCCTCCCGGTAAAACTGCAATGAGTTTAGCGCCGCATCCGGGCGCGCGTAAACGGCGCGAAACGAAAAGCGCCGCACCGGGAATGCCCGATGCGGCGCGATTTCGTGGCAACGCCGGAGTGGCGCTGCGGGTTACTTTCGTGACTCGTAGAAATTCACCATTTTGATCACGTCTCCGGCGTCGATCCGGCCCAACGGGCCGTCGCTGTAGCTGCACGCGACGACGTTGCCGTCGGCGCCGACGATGAATTCGGATGGCTGAATGATCTGGCGGCGGTCCTCCCACCAGGAGCCGAGGGCATTGGCGACATCCCGGGACACGCCATACCCGACCGGGAAGTTCACCTCGTCGGCAACTTCCTGGGCCTTGTCGATGGGATCGACGCTGGCCGCGACGACTTTCACGCCCAGCTTGTCAAATTCGTCTTTGAGTTCTGCATAGCCGACCAACTGACGGCGACAATAGGGTCACCAATGGCCGCGATAGAACAGGATGACCCGATATTTCGCATCGAGGTCATCGGGCAGGCTGAGCGTTCCGCCGCCGACGAGGTCAATCGTCAGATTGGGGAAGGCAGAGCCGATGCCGAGTTTCTCTGACATTTTGCTTCCTTCACTAAAAAATGCGCCGAATCCGGCGCGGATCACCGAAATATGGTGCACGTAATCGCGATGCGCCGCAATCGTGATGGTGTGCTTGGCCTTGTCACCCCGGCCTCTTGCATTGTAAGTGGTAGGGAAGCGTTTTCGTAAAACCGCGACCGAATACGGGCAGGGGAGCCATCATGGAAGTTGTTGCCAATTTTTTCGCCAATCCGGACAATCTGATCCTTTTCGTCTTGCCGCTCATTGTCATGACGATTGCGACCCTGGTTTTGAAACCATTGCTCCCGGCGGCGGATATTTCGCGCAGAACGGGCCGGCTGGCCGGCTATGACGATCTGCATCGCGAGGCCTACCTCGCGGCCATCGTCGCGGCCGTGGTGACCATCGTGGTGTTCCTGCTTCGCGGCGGACCGGAGCCTTTCGTGCTGTTCTGGAAGCCGCTCCTGTCGACGATCATGATCCTGCCGTTCGGCTATGCGCTTGCGCTGATCGTCGGCGGCATGATGGGTATGACCCGCCGGGCATAAGTTTCCGGGGTTTGCTTTCCTAGGCGGCGGCCGAGAGGCTGCCCGCGCCGGTCAGCACCACATAAAGCTCAAGCGGCGAATCCCCGCCGTTGCGGATGGCGTGATGCTCACCGCGCGGTACGAAGACAAAACTGTCCTCCGTGATATCGGAAGTGCCGCCGGCATCGGACGCCGTGCCGCTGCCGGCCGCCACATAATAGATGGCCTCGGCTTTGGCCAATGCGTGGTCATCCAGCGCGGCGCCGGGTGCCAGGGACACATGCAGCAGTGAATTTTCACTGCCGTTGTGGGCACCGATTGGGGCCTTCACATCGGCGCCGGCCCAGGCTTCGGGCAAGTTGCCTGCGGGCGCCGCGGTGTCTTCCAGACGCACCAGAATGCCCTCATCCAGGTCGCCGCGTTCGCGCGCCAGATCATCCGGGGTCACGGTCGCGCAGAACTGGTACCCGGTTCCCGCGACGCTCGGTGCGTTCATATAGAAGCCGATAACCTTGGCGTCTTCATCCTTGGTCTCGTTGTAGAAAAAATGCTCGGAGCCCTTCGGCATCAGGCGGCAATGCCCGGCCGACACGACCGCGCGGCTTTCACCCTGGCCAACGACGCCATAACCCGACAGGTAAACGGCGATCTCGTCGCTGACCTCGTGGAGATGCTTGGCGTGGGTCGAACCCGGCCGGAAGATCGAATGAAAGACCGTCGTGGCGCTGCCTGTGTCTCCGGTGATGGGCAGGCGGAATTCGGAAATCGCCCAACCGTCGCGTTCTTCCATGCGTTCCGGGGCCACGTCCATGGTCTGGATGACTGAAATGCTCATGCCTTTTTTCCGTTCAGCTGGGGTCGTTTAGGAAAGTAAATTTCTGTGTGTTGCCGTGACGGGTGATGTGGCCCGCGGTGGCGCCGGCGAAATGAACCGGCAACACAAGGGTGGGGGCATCGGTGTGGGCCTCGACGAAGGCCGTGCGGCTGGCAGCCGACATCTCAAGGTCCCAGCAGAAACACGTGCTCCAATCGGGATGTGGGACCTGGATGGGATGGTGCATCAAATCGCCGATGAAGGCGCCACGTTCGCCCTCGCTTTCGACATTCACGATGACATGCCCGGGGGAGTGACCGGGTGTCGGCTCGAGCCAGACCCCGTCTTCGATCTGGTGGTCATGGTCCACCAGAACGGCCTGTCCGGCTTCCATGACGGGCAGCACGCTGTCGATGAAGGTCAATCCGATACGCTCCGAGCCTTGGGCGCTTTCCTGCTCCCAGTGGGCATACTCGTCGCGCGCGAAGACATATTTCGCGTTCGGAAAGGTCGGCACCCAGCGGCCGTCGCGCAGCTGGGTGTTCCAGCCCACATGGTCGGGATGCAGATGTGTGCACATAACGATATCGATATCCGCCGGCGTTAAGCCCAAGGCCTTGAGATTGTCCATCCAGGGCCACTTCTTCATGTGAAACTCGGGATGGGTGCGCTCCTTGTCCTCACCGACACAGGTGTCGATCAGGATGTTGTGGTGCGGCGTCTGCAGAATGAAGCTCTGGAAGGCCAGCTTCAGTTTGCCGCTGGCGAGATCGAACCAGGTGGGTGCCATCCAGTCCATTTGTGTCGCCACGGCGTCGGGCGTTGCAGCAGGGAACATATCGGCGGGCGTAATATAGGCGCCGGTGTCCTCGTGCACGGATTTGACCGAGAATGCGCCAATCGTCAGAGGTTGCATCGCGCGGGTCCGGATCGGTTGATGGGTTCACAGAGTGTCCAATGTTAGGGTCGCCTGTGCAAGCGATGGGCGAGGAACATTCATATTGAGCGGTGCAATCGAAATACCGCGGGTCAGGGCGCCTGGCGGGGCAGTTATTCCCGACCTGCTTCACGACGAGATTGTCCGTCGGTTCGTCGGCGCGGGCGTGATGATTTTTGATGGCGTGTTTCCCGCGGATATGGTGGCGGGCCTGCACGACGCCTACGGCGCGGCCTACGCGGATTATCACCAGGATCGCGATTTTGCCGATGCCCTCGCGGTCGGTGACAAGCGAACCATGATCACGATCGCCGTCGCCGGCCCTTTCAACAATCCTGATCTCTATGCGAACCCGATCGTGTTTCCGCTCATTCAGAGGCTGCTTGGTGACGATGTGATACTCGGCAGTTTCGTCTCGGTCACGTCGCTGCCGGGGTCACCGGACCAGAAGGCACATCTCGATATGCCCCTGTTGTTCGAAGCCGAGCGTGTCAGCCCCGAACTGCCGAGCTACAGCCTCACGCTGGTGATCCCTCTGGTTGATATGAATGGGGAGAACGGCACGACAGCGTTTTTTCCGGGAAGCCACAAGGTCATTGCCGACGACCCGCCGGATTTCTTGCCCGTTGCACCGGATGTTCCGGTTGGCTCCGTACTTCTGTTTGACGCCCGTGTCTGGCACGGGGGCACGCCCAACCGGTCCGGTGCGCCGCGTCCGGTGCTCTACAACACCTATCAGCGGTCGTGGTTCCGCGACACGGTGAATTTTCTGTCGCAGTCGCCGCTGGACATCAGCGCTGATGACCTGGCGCGGGTGCCCGAGGCGTACCGTTACCTGTTCGACTGGACGGCGGGGCCTTCTTAGCTTCCTGCGATCAGGGTCGCGCAGGCCTGCTTGAGTTCCGCTGGCAGCTTGTCCAGATCCGGCCCGGCCAGGATCTTGCCGCAGGTCTCGATGCGGCTGCGCATGACGGCTGTTTCATCCTGGATTTCGCGCTTTCGCAGTTCGGCACTGGTCGAGAACCGCTTTTCAATGGATTGGTTCAGTACCTGCATATTGTTATCGCACCAGATGCCGAGTTTCGTGAGTCCTGCTCGGGACGTACGTTCATTGCGTTCGACAAGTTTCTGATCAATTTGGTCGCTGATGTTCTGGATCTCGATATCGGCCTGTTCGGCGGCTCTTTCGGCTGCGCTTTGTTTCTGTACGAGACCAACGCGTTCCGCCTCCAGCTTGTTGATTTCTTTCTGGATGGCGGAGAAAGTATCCGGGTCGCCATCTGGAGCACGAAGGGCGTCCCGCAGTGTTTCGATACGGTGGTTTAGGCTGCCAAACTGCACCTCTAGTCCATCGGCGGCTGCGAGCGATTGCGTTTCTTGCCTCAGTGCGACGGTTCGTTTTTCCTGAAGGTCTTCGACTTCGAACTGAAGAGAATCCAGACCAAGTTTGTCTTCCGTGTCGCTGAAATCCGTGAAAACGGCATCCATAGAACTCAGGCAGGCAGCGAGCAGCGTGCCCAAATCGTCCTCGTCGAGGAAATTACGCTGCAGTGATACGAGAGAGGCTCTCGTGCTCTCGCTCGGCATGCCCGCGATCTGACCTGGTCCGCTGCCGGTACTCGCTTGTGCGAACGATGACGCAGTCCTGCGGAGAAGAGCCAGCAGTACATTGTTTCGGCGTGCGAGCTCGGCGTTCTCGGTGTCGAGCTCAACCTGGGCACTTTCTCGTTCTGCGTCCGTTTTCGCTGCTACGAGTTTGTCTTCCTTTTTATCCACTTCCTTTTGCTGCGATTCGACATCCAGTCGTGCCTGTTCCACCTCTTGGGGACTGCCAACACGACCCGTTGCAGATTGGCTCGCGCCGCCCAGTGTTGCGAGTTGCCGACCAAAGGCGCCAGCAGTCATTTCGCCCATAAGAAGCGTGACCATCTTCTGGTCGAGGCGGCTCAGGCGCACCGTGTATGTCGTCGTCGAAACCGCGCCGTTTGCATAGGAACGGCACAGGTCCGACAACTCGTCCCGCAAGAGCTGGATCGTCGCCAGTCGCTCGCCGAGCTGCGCCACGCTGGCGGCAGACGAAAATCCGAGGCTGGCACCCGCAGACCCAACGCCGGCCTTCGCGGCCTCCAGGGACACCGACAACGCCGTCGACAATGCCTGCGCAACGTCGGGGCTCGGCTCAGAACAGACGATCCGTTCCGGTTGGTTGCGGCCGGGAAAACTGTGATGGGGGGATGCTTTGGTATTGATGACGACGCGTTGCTTTGCATCGGTGATCAACGATTCACCACCATCGAGATTTCCCGTGCGAAAAATTGAGTTTGAGTTCCCGCACGCGGCAAGCGCAACGACACAGATGCCTGCTAGAAGGCAACTTCGCATGGTCTTCGGCATTCCCCATCTCCCCCAAATGCACGCTCAAAATACTATCAAGGATAGATAATAAATATCAATACACACCTATGGAGTGTGTTTCTCAACCGGTGCCAGAATTCATGCGTAGATTTTGGCATTGGTGCATGTGCCGGACGAATTCGGGCTTCGCCGATCACGATCGGTGCAATTTCCGGCATCTGAACCAGAAATCACCCCACCACCGCCACATTCGTGCACTAGATAGAGAACTGACAGCGATGACCGGCCTTGGCCGGGGCGCCAATTGACCGAGCGCGGACATTGACGCGTTCTCGGGGCACGCGTTACGGCAAGGGGATAAGAAGGTGCCGTTCGTTTGCACCTGTGCTCAAGCCAGAACGCTGATTTCGAGGAGAGAACCAATGATGGGCAGATCGGGGAAACGACCCAAAGGAATGCTCATGCGGTTTCAAAAAGCCACGGCTGCGGCACTTCTGGCCGCACCCTTCGTCGCCCTGACGGGAGAGCCCGCCGGGGCGCAGCTCGGCGATATTCTGAAGTCGCCGAAAACGCTGATCGATCGTGCGATCGAGGCGCGCAGCACGGCAGATATCGTGAAGGACAACCGGATCGTGATCGACGTGAATACGATCATGGCCGATCTCGGCACGATTAAGGCTTCGACGGAAATCTACGAACAGAAACTTCTGATCACCGGTGTTTTCTCCGACCAGAAGACCCATGACGACTTCCTCGAACGTGTAAAGAAGGTCGAAGGTGTGAAGGAGCTGTTCTGGCATGCCCATGTCCTCACGGATGCGGAGCGCGAGCAGCGCAAAGATGAGTTGCTCGGATGGGACGATGTCCTGGTCCTGGAGACGAAGGTCGGCGTCGAAATGGTCGCGACGCGCGGCGTCGCGGACGTGAATTTCCGCACGGCCGCGGATTCCTTCGGCACCATCTATCTGATGGGGCGTGCCCGTTCGCAGGAAGAGCTCGACAAGGCCATCGCGACGGTCCGCAACACCGACAATGTCGGTCAGGTTGTCAGCTACGCATTCGTCCGGCCGTAGCGCACAGACTAGCCGGCCTCGCCAAACACCTCGGCTACGGGCCGAAGCTGGTGGCGGGCATTACCGTCGCGCTGGGACAGCCCGACGCGATCAAAATATTCCAGGATCTCCACCGCGAGGTTGCGCCCAATGCCGGCCTGCTGACGGTACGGCGACACGCCGACCGTGCCCTCTGTGGCAATCATTGCCGCGAAGGTTTCGGCATGGGCGCGCAAGGCGGCCGGGGTGAAGAACCGGTTCTCGGCGATCTGCACCGCGAGGCCCATGCGCACCGCCTGCCGCAGGGTCTTGCCGACGCCGTTGACCGGCAGGCCGGCGGTCTGTGCGAGGTCATGGACGACGGGCGGGCTCTCGGGAGTCTCGTTGAGCAGCGGTTCGATCACCTCCCAGCGCTTCGCATCGTCGCCCGTCAGGCCCGGCTGGTGATCGGGGCGGTGCAGCAGCATGCCGTCGCTGGACAGCGTCTTGTCGGCCACCAGCCGTGCCGCGATCGCATCGAACAACGGCTCGGGGATGAAGCGCCCCAGGCTCTTGCGCAGTTGCGCGGCCGCGGGGCCAAGCCGGTCGGGATAGCGCGTGTGGAACTGGTCGAGCGCGGCCAGAAATTCATCGCATCGCGCCGTCCAGGCGTCGGCGGACAAGGCCAGGGCCGAGACATCAGCGCCGGTGACGACCGCATTCGTTGATTCCAGCACCGCGGCCAACTCGGCCTCGGTCAGGTTGCGCGCCGCCGCAAAATCCCCAATCGAAAACCCGATGGGCGAACGCTCGAGCGCGGCGGCGAACGCCGCCGCCGGGTCGGGCGTGTCGAGCGCGGCGAGCAGATTCAGGCGTTCCGGTTTGGCTCGACCCCGGCGTGGCGGGTGCAGATCCACCACATGCCCGCCGCCGAGCGTGACCTGCGCCGACTGATCGCGGATGACGAATCGGTCGAGGATGCAGGCCCCGACGGGTGCGTCGAGCACCAGTTGGGCCAACACCGAACTCCCCGGTGCGGCGCTGTCCGCGCCGAGAATGGCAACCCGGCCCGTCACGTTCCGCGCGCCCAGATGCACATGCACGGGGGTCCAGTGGCGCAGCGGGCGCTTCGCGTCGGAGACCACATGCAGCCTGACGTCCAACTTGCGATAAAGGCCGAGCGCCGGATCGGCGACGAGCCAGTCCCCGCGCACGATGTCGTCTTTGTCGAGCCCGGTAATGTTGAGGGCGAGACGGTCGCCGGCGCGGCCGGTCTCGCTGTCCTGGTTGTTGGCGTGAATGCCGCGGACCCGCACCTGGGAGCCGTGCCCGGCGATCCACAGCCGGTCCTCGCGGGCGACCGTGCCGGAAAATGCGGTGCCGGTTACAACAAGCCCGGCACCGGCGACGGTAAAGACCCGGTCGATGGCGAGGCGGAAATGTCCGTTGCCGGAACGAATTCCGGTCTCGGCGGCCATGTCGGATACGCGCTGGCGCAGTTCGGGTATTCCGTCGCCGGTGATCGCCGAGACCGGATATACCGGCGCGCCGGCGAGCGATGTTTCGCCGATCAGAAGCTCGATTTCGGCCTGGACTTCCTCGACCCGCGCGGGGTCGACGCGATCTATCTTGGTCAGCGCGACCATGCCGCGGGCGATGCCGAGGAGATCGAGGATCGCCAGATGTTCGAGGGTCTGGGGCATCGGCCCGTCATCGGCGGCCACCACCAGGAGTGCGCAGTCGATGCCGGTGACGCCGGCGAGCATGTTGTGGACCAGGCGTTCATGGCCGGGAACGTCGATGAAGCCGAGCCGCGCGCCATTGTCGAGGTCGGTATAGGCAAAGCCGAGATCGAGGGTCATGCCCCGTTTCTTTTCTTCCGGCAGCCGGTCGGCATCGATGCCGGTCAGTGCCTTCACCAGCAATGTCTTGCCGTGATCGATATGGCCGGCGGTGGCGACAATCATGACGTCTGCAGCTTTCCGAGTTGACCAAGGAATGCGTCCGTATCGTCGAGGCAGCGCAGGTCGAGCCACAGCGCATCGTCGTGGATCCGGCCGATCACGGGGACCGGCAGCGCGCGCAGGCCCGCCGCGAGCCGCTTGAGGTGCGCGCCTCGGCCGCGCGATGCGACAGGCCGGATCACCAGCGCGGCGCTGTTCAGGCTCTCGACCGGCAGCGCGCCGGATCCGATCTGGCCCGCGCAATCCTCGATCGACACCGTGCAGGTTTCGCCCACGGCGCGGCGCACGGCCTCGATCAGCGTGTTGGCCTGTTTGCGAATGTCGGCCGGGTCGCGCGACAGGAGGCGCAATGTGGGAAGGCGTTCGGCCAGCCGGTCGGGGTCGCGATACAGGCCGAGTGTGGCGGCGAGCGCGGCGAGGGTCGCCTTGTCGCAGCGCAGGGCGCGTTTCAGCGGGTTCCGCTTGAGTTTGGCGATCAGGTCAGCCCGGCCGACGATCAATCCCGCCTGCGGGCCGCCCAGCAGTTTGTCGCCGGAGAAGGTGATGAGATCGGCGCCCGCCGCGAGGGTCTCGCGCGGCGTGGGCTCATGGGGCAGGCCCCAGCGGTCCAGGTCGACGAGCGCCCCCGCGCCCAGATCGACGGCGAAGGGAATGTCGCGCGCGTGGGCGATCGCGGCGAGTTCGTCCTCGGGGACGTCGGCGGTGAAGCCCTGGACCATATAGTTCGAGGTGTGGACCTTCATCACCAGGGCGGTTCGCGCGCCGATGGCGTCCTCGAAGTCTCTGGGATGGGTGCGGTTTGTCGTGCCAACCTCGACCAGCTTCGCGCCGGCGCGCGCCATGATGTCGGGAATCCGGAACGCGCCGCCGATCTCGACCAGCTCGCCGCGCGACACCGGCACTTCCTTGCGCAGCGCCAAGGCATTCAGGAGCAGCAGCACTGCGCCCGCATTGTTGTTCACCACGGTCGCGGCCTCGGCGCCGGTCAGTTCGCAGAGCAGTTCTTCGACATGCACGTCCCGGTCGCCGCGCTTTCCGGTCTCGAGGTCATATTCCAGATTGCTGGCGCCCCGCGCCGCGTCGGCCATCGCCGTGATGGCGACCTCGGCCAGGGGCGCGCGCCCCAGATTGGTATGCAGGACTGTGCCCGTCAGGTTGAAGACCCGGCGCAGCCCGGGTGCCGATTCGCGCGCGAGCCGGGCGGCGGCAGTCTGGGCAAATACATCTTCGCCCAAATCGACCACGCCCCCGGCCGCCAGCGCGCCGCGCGCCGTGTCGAGCGCCGCGCGCAACGCGGCCACCGTGGCGCTGCGGCCGTGAGATTCGACGAGCGCGATCACGACCGGTGCCTGCAGCAGGCGGTCGAGCGACGGGATAGTGGAGAAGTCGGGTTTCGGGTCGGCCATGGGGCGTGATTGTTCCGTTCGCGGCGGCTTCGATCAAGACTGATATAGTCTCTCCAGCGACCAACACCTGTGATTATCTGCCATGCCCGTCATTTCCGCCGAGCCCTATGACTATGAATTCGACCCGTCCGGGCTCGTTCTCTTCGCCATCGACATGCAGCGCGACTATCTGGAGGCGGGTGGTTATGGCTCGTCCCTGGGCCTGGATCCGGGGCCGAGCCGGGCGATCATTCCGGCGATGCAGGCGCTGATTGCGGGGTTCCGGGCCCGCGGCATGCCGATCGTGCACACCAAGCAATGCCACAAGCCGGATTTGTCGGACTGTCCGCCCGCAAAACGCCGGCGCGGCCGCCAGGCCCTCAGGATCGGTGACGAAGGCCCCATGGGCCGCCTGCTGATCTGCGGCGAACCCGGCAGCGACATCGTGCCCGAGTTGGCGCCCGCCGACGGCGAAATCGTCATCGAGAAACCGGGCAAGGGGTCGTTCTACAACACCGGCCTGCAGGCGGCGCTCGACCGGGTCGGCGCGACCCATCTGGTGATGACCGGGGTGACCACGGAGGTCTGCGTCCAGACGACGATCCGCGAGGCCAACGACCGCGGCTATGAATGTCTGCTTGTCGAGGACGCGACCGAGAGTTACTACCCGGCCTTCAAGCAGGCGACCATCGAGATGGTGCGGTCCTCGGACGCGCTGATCGGCTGGACGACCACGTCAGACAAGATCATCAACGCGCTCGACCGGTTGTAGGCATCACATATGAATGATTGGGGTGGAATAGGAGCCGGTCTCGGCACGGTCGCCTGTGTCGTGGTGATGTTGATCGCCGGCCGGCTCGGCGCGACCACCGACGCGCTGACGATCTATGATCTGGCCGGCCTGCGCATGGGGGTCGCCGTGATTCTGGCGGTGCCGTTGCTGCTGCGTTACTTCCCCTGGCGGGTGCGGTTGCGTGACCATGCGATCGTCGCGTTCTTCGGCGGCGCGCCCTTTATCCTGATGCTGTTCGGCGGCATGACCTTCGCGCCCGTCGGCCATGCGTCGGTCGTCATGTACGGGGCGCTGCCGATCTTCGCCGCGCTGGTCGCCTGGGCCTGGGTCGGCGACCGGCCGGGGCGTTGGCAGTGGGCCGGAATTTTCGCGATCGTCGCCGGGGTGGGCGCTGTCGGTTGGGAGGCGCTGTCGGGCGGCGGAGAGGCCGGCCAGTGGCGTGGCCATCTGCTATTCCTCGGCGCCGCGCTGTCGGTCGCCGTCTGGTATGGCGGCATGCGCGCCGCCCGGCTCAGTGTGATGCAGTCCCTGGCCGCGCTGCTGATCGGGAACGCGCTGCTGTATGTCCCGATCTGGCTCCTGTTCCTCCCCTCGACCCTGTTCACCGCGCCCTTCGGCGACATCGTCATGCAGTCGGTGGTGCACGGGGTGTTCGGGGCATTCCTGTGCATCTTCGGCCATGCCTACGCGGTCAAAACCATCGGCCCGACCCGTCAGGCCGCCGTTGGCTCGCTGGTCCCGCCGCTGGCGCTGATCGCCGCCATCCCGGCCCTGGGAGAAATCCCCAGCGTCCTGAACATTGTCGGCGCGGTGATTGTCACCATCGGCATTCTGATGACCGTCTTCCTGCAGCCGCGTCCGGATAAACCGTCATGACATTGTCGGACCATCGCCGCATGCTAGGGATATCGCCATGGTGAAACTCTCCGTCCTCGATCAATCCCCCGTGCGCGAAGACGGCGATGCCCGGACCGCGCTCGAAGAAACCATCGCCCTGGCGCAGGCCGCCGAGCGGCTGGGCTACACCCGCTACTGGCTGGCCGAGCATCACGGAACCGCGGGGTTTGCCGGCTCGTCGCCGGAGATCATGGTCACCCGCGTGGCCGCCGCAACCGAGCATATCCGCGTCGGATCCGGGGGGGTCATGCTCAGCCATTATTCGCCGCTCAAGGTGGCGGAGAATTTCAAGCTGCTGGAAAACCTCTATCCCGGCCGGATCGATCTGGGCATCGGCCGCGCGCCGGGCAGCGACGGCCTGACGGCGGCCGCGCTGGCCTATGGCAGCGAGGTGGGGATCGAGTATTTCCCGACCAAGATCGCCGACATGGTGGCGTTCCTGGCCGACACGCCGCCCGCGACCAAGCCCTTCCGGGATGTGCGCGCCACGCCCGCCGTGGCACAGGCGCCCGAGGTGTGGCTGCTCGGGTCCAGCGACCAGAGCGCGGCCTATGCCGCGCATTTCGGGCTGGCCTATTCCTTTGCCCATTTCATCGCCCCGCAGGTCATCGCGCCGGTGCTGAAATATTATCGGGACAAGTTCGAGCCGTCCGGGAGCCTCGCCGCACCCCGGGCCAACGCCGCGGTGTTCGTGATCTGCGCCGACACCCAGGAAGAGGCCGACTATCTGGCCGCGAGCCGGGATCTGTGGCGTCTGCGGCTGAACCAGGGCCAGCATCTGCCCTATGCCCATCCCGACGCCGCACTGGCCTACGACTACAGCCCGCAGGAACTTCAGGTCGTCGCGGCGAACAAGGCCAACCGTTTCGCCGGCACGCCCGACAGTCTGCGCGATCAGCTCGGCGCGTTCGCCGAGGAGAACAGCCTGGATGAGCTGCTCGTTCTGACCATCACATATAATTTCGAAACGCGGCTCCGTTCCTACGAAATGCTGGCCGCCGCGTTTGCCCTGACGGCGCGCGGGGAAGCCGCTGAATAGACTGATCTGCCTTTCGCGCGTGCCGGTCTGTCCTGGCCGCCGGGAGCCTAGCCGACGTTGAATTTCATCGACGTGTGGGCCTCGATCGCATCGCGCGCGTCCGCGCCGTATTTCGCAGCCACTTCGTCGCCCACAGTCTTCGCGTAGCCGATGTCGTTCTGGTTGCCGCCCAGGATGATGACCAACAGCAGCGCGTCGTCGTCGCCGACATTGCGGAACGCGCGGGTGACGCCGAGGGGCACGTCGACCATGTCGAACTGCTCGAGCACATCGGCATACTCACCCGCGTCGCCCCAGCTGATCTCGAAACGGCCCTTGAGGCAGAAGAAGATCTCGTGGGTTTCCATGTGAGCATGGAGCATCGGGCCGTCGCCGGGCGGGCATTCGGCAATCGACAGCGACAGGCCGTCGGGCCCTTTTGCGGAGGTGAACTGATGCGATCCGGCCGCGCTGGCGGGCGCGAGCAATGTGTAGAGGGTCTTCGCCGTCAGCATCTCATAGGCCTCGGTGGGGATGCCCAGGGATGCGTAGTTTCCCTGCTTGGGTTGCAGTTCGTTGAACCGCACGATGTGCTCGGCCATGCCGTCGGGGCCTATGTCGATGGTTTTCATGATGTCTCCCTGTCTGCGTGCACTTCACCAGGCTATCCGGTGGCGTTCAACATGTGTGCGGCGCGCTGTTTTGTCTGTCGAAACGCGGAATCCGGCCCGCGATGTATGTGCTTGTTTAACCTTTTGCCCGCACAATAACCGTCGCTATGCGCAGACATGCGCCCGCAGATCGGGCGCGTGTGGCCGACCCAGGAAGGATCGAGGCGCCGAAATGATTGCAAGAACCGCCCTGACAGGGGTGATCCTGTTGGCATTTGCCGTATCTCCCTTTGCGCTATCCCAGGCGGCAGAGCCCCCTTCGGCCGAACCCCTGCGCCTGTCCATGACCAGCGGCTTGGCGTCGAACCACGCCGTGCCCGAGATTGTGCGGACTCATTTCCAGGCCGAGGTCGCCCGCCGGGTGGCCGAGGCGGATGCGGGAGAGATCGTCTGGGATGAAATGCATGCCGGCACGCTGACCCGAATGGGCGGTGCGCTGGAGGCCGTCGAGGACGAGCTCTCACTGTTCGGCATCGTGGCGGTCAATCACGAGACCCGCCGGTTGCCGTTGCAGAATCTGACCTTCCAGATGCCCTTCACGACGGAGAATTGCGCGGTCGTCGGCGCGGCCTATCAGGCGGTGCACCGCAATCTGGATGGCATGACCGACGCCATCTCGGCAGTGCGCCAGACATTCCTGTCGGGCATCGCCAGCGACGGGTACAACTTCATCTCTGTGCAGCCGATCCGCAACGCGGCCGAGGTGCGCGGCCTGAAGGTGGGCATGGTGGACCGGCTTGAAAGCTGGATTGCGGGCGTCGATGGTCTCCCGCAGCGCCTGCCGGACGATACGATGGGTGCGCGCATGGAAGCGGGTGTGCTGGGCGCTGCCCTCCTGCCGACCACCGAGATCGGCCGGCTGGGCCTGAAACGGCAGGCTGACCACTACACCCGCACCGGGTTCGGCTCCCAGGTGCCGTTTGTGCTGACCGTGAACACGCAGGGATTGCAGGCCTTGCCCGACGCGGTGCGGACCGCCATCGAAGAGACGCGTGCGACATTCACCCAAAACGCGGCACAGGCCTATTGCACGGCCGGTGATGGCGCGCTTGACGATCTCAAATCACAGGGTGTGCGCACGACCAAACTTCTGAAAACGCGCCGTTTCCAATGGGCCGATCGCCTGCCGCCTCTGGCGCAGATCTGGGCGGCCGCGAATGATGCGGCGGGGCGGCCGGGGACCGACGCTGTCGAGATGTTCGTCGACGAATTGCGTACCGCCGGTGTGACGCTCACCCGCGACTGGTCGCGGATCGCACCGCCCAGCGTGCTGGACGCGGCGGCGAAGGAACTGTCGCAGGTTCCGGCCAGATAGCCGCGTTTCCGGCGTTTTGTCTGCTCGAGCCCCGCCCGCGCATAGCAGTTGTGACAGGCACACATTTGTTTGCGATCCCCGGTTTGACTATATAATCCGCTAGGTACCCGCCAACAGGAGTGCACCCATGGCACTGGAAGATCTTTCGGTTTTTGACGATTCCAACTTCGACACCGAGGTCCTGGGCCGCGACGGCCTGACCGTCGTCGATTTCTGGTCGAAGACCTGTGTTCCCTGCAAGCAACTCAAGAAGATTCTCGGGCAGGTCAATGAGGAGCTTCCCGAAGATGTCGTGATCGGGACCGTCGACGGCGACGAGAATCTTGATCTCCTGGCGCGCTACGGCGTGCGCGGTTTCCCGACGTTGATGTTCTTCAAGGATGGCGAAGTCGTCGAGACCCGCACCGGCGTCGATCGCCGCCAGGTTCTCAAAAAGGCCATTGAAGAACACGCCTGAGAACAAGCGCGATTTTTTGCTAAGGTGCGTCAGCACCGAATGACAGCATCCAATTATTGAGAGAGCGATATGCCGAATATCACCCTGCTCGATATCGAAGAGCTGAAGAAGACGAAGCTCAAACCGTATATCGAGAAATCCCTTGAGTTGCGTGCGCCGGATCCCGGCTTCCACGCGGTCATGGGCCACAATGTCGATCTTGCCGAGAAGGCCTATCTCTTCTGGGTGAGTGTGTTCAACGAGGGCGCCCTCGACCACAAACTCAAAGAGGTTATCCGGGTGATGCTGTCGCGCATGGCCCATTGCAGTTATTGAGGCAACGTTCGTTCTGCTTCGGCGAAGCGGTCTGGACTTGACGAAAAACTCCTCGACGACGGCATCAATAACCATGCCGGCAGCGATGTCTTCACCGAAAAGGAGAAGGCGATCATGCGCTATGTCGAGATCGTGTCCACGGATGTGGATTCCTTCGGTGACGAGGAATGGGACGACCTTCGGGCCCATCTGAGCGAGGACGAAATCGCGGAACTGGGGATGTTCCTAGTCGGCAATCTCGGCTTCCATACATTCTTCGGATCGCTGAAATTCTTCCCGATGTTCTCGCCGGACGGTCGTCTGGTGAGCCAGGAAGAATCCGCAGCGATCTACGGCGATCGACCGGAATCCCTCCAGGGCGAGGCGGCGGAATAATGTCGCGTCTTGCCCCTTTGGAACTCGATCAGATCGAGGATCCCGAACTCCGTGATCTCATCACCCAGTGCGTCGAACTCGGCGTGCCCGATGAGCTGTTTCCGCGCATCATCGCGCGGGTCCCGGCACAGGCGAAGACGCTGTTGGGCGTGATGCTCGAGTTGCACACGAAGGGTACGGTCGATCACCAGCTCAAGGAGATCATCCGCATCCAGCTCGCACGCTTTGTCGACGATCCGTACTTCTCCGCCCTGCGGTCCAAGAAGGCGATGGATGCGGGTCTGACGGAAGAACGCATCGACGCGGGCTGTGACGATTACGAGGATTCGGAGCTGTTCACGGACGCCGAGCGCATGGCGCTGCGATTCTCCGATCAGCTCTTCCTGGACCCGGACAAGGTCGACAAGATTTTCTACGACCAGATGCGCGAGTATTATACCGACGCGCAGATCATGGAGATCGGCACGTTCCTGGCCATCTATCATGCGGCCCATCTGTTCATGAAAACCCTGAACGCGCGGCCGCTCGCCGCCTAGGTTCACAACGTCGTATCAGAATCGGAAAGGGCGGGTCTGTGACCCGCCCTTTTTGTCTGGTGCGGGCGGTCAAAGGCCGTTTGCAATGTCCTGCCAGGGTTCGATCGCCCAGAATCCGCTTGCGGCACCCGATGTCGAGGGCAGGACCCAGATTTCTGTTGGTCCGAGAGAAATATTTTGTCGCCCGTATGAAATGTTCGTTGTCGGGATATTCATGAAAACGCCGGCGGCTTTCTTCCCATTGAAAGCAAGGCGTCCGGGCCGGACGGAAACCATTCTTTCCTTCAGTCCGTCCACGTCGAATGCGCCAACGGGCAGCTCGTCGTCATTTCCCGATGCGAGCTTGGCAAGATCGGTGAGACCTATTCCGTATGTGAGAAGTTCTCGAAACTCATGCGGCGAAAACCTGATTGGGGTCAGCCCGACATCGTGCAGTGTGCGCCAGAACTTGTTGCCAGGCCCGGCATAGTATGCGCGGGCTTGCGCGGAACGTTTGCCGACTGCGCTTCCGCAAATGACAAGCTTTAGGTTCGGTCTGACGAGATCTTCCAGAACCGGCATACCGCTGCCCGGTCCTAGTTCCCGTTCAGCGCCGCCCAGACCCGTGGCGGGGTGGCCGGCATGTCCAGCTCGGTAATGCCGCGCACCGACAGCGCGTCGACGATGGCGTTCATGCCCGCCGCCAGCGCGCCGGTCGTGCCGGCCTCGCCCGCGCCCTTGGCGCCCACCGGGTTGGTGGTGCAGGGGACCGAGTGGAAGCCCAGCTTCATGTCGGGCATGTCCGTCGCCCGGGGCATCATGTAGTCCATGAAGGAGCCCGCGAGGAGCTGGCCGTCATCGTCATAGATCGCATGCTCGCCGAGGATCTGGCCGAGCCCCTGGGCGACGCCGCCATGGACCTGGCCGTGCACGATCATCGGATTGATCACCGTACCGCAATCGTCCACGGCGATATAGCTGAGCACCTCGATCACGCCCGTCTCCGGGTCGATCTCGACCTCGCAGATGTGACAGCCATTGGGATAGGTCTGCTCCGGCGACTTGAAGTCTTCCTCGGAATCCAGGCTGTCGGGGGCGTCGTCCGGCAGATCGTCCGACCCGGCCTTTGCGGCGAGCGCGAAGATATCGATCGCCCGGTCGGTGCCGGTCACCCGGAATTCGCCGTCGCCATACTCGATGTCGGCCTCGGCGGCCTCCAGCACATGGCTGGCCAGCGCCATCCCCTTGGCGATGACGGCGTCCGAGGTGACTGAGATGGCGCCGCTCGCCAGCGCCATGGAGCGCGAGGCGACGGACGCGAAGCCGGTGCCCGGCGTCTCGAAGCTGTCGCCCTCGACGATGCGCACTTTCTCGTAAGGCACCTGCAGCAGGTCCGACACGACTTGGGCAAAGGAGGTGACGTGGCCCTGGCCGTTCGACTGGACCGCGAGCCGTGCCTCGACGAACCCGTCCTCGGTGAAGACCAGCTTGGCGCCTTCCTCCAGATAGCCGCCGGCGGTCTCGACGAAGCAGGACATGCCGATGCCGCGCAGCTTGCCGTCGGCCTCGGAGGCGGCGCGGCGGGCCGGGAACCCGTCCCAGTCGGCCAGTTCCAGCGCCTTGTCCATCTCGGCCTCGAACTCGCCGGAATCGTAAACCTGTCCCAGCGACGTGGTGTAGGGCATCTGCCCGGGTTTGACGAAGTTGCGCCGGCGCAGCTCGATCCGGTCGATCCCCAGCTCGCGCGCCGCTTGATCCATCATGCGTTCCAGCATGTAGGCGGCCTCCGGACGGCCGGCGCCGCGATAGGGGCCGATCGGGATGTTGTTGGTCATATAGCAGCGCACCTGGAATTCGAGTGCGGGGTTGTCGTAACAGCCGGTCAGGCAGTTGCAGACATTGCGGGTCGCCGCCGCCGGGCCGTGGGACGAGAGGTAGCCGCCCATCGCCGCGATCATGTCGACCCGGAAGCCTTGGATCTTGCCGTCGGCGTCGAAGGCCATGGTGCCGTTCATCACCCCGTCGCGGGCCTGGTTGTCGGCGAGGAACGCCTCCGACCGGCTGCCCTGCCATTTGACCGGCCGGCCCGTGGCCTTGGCCGCGAACAGGATGGCGACATATTCGGGATAGGCTTGCGTCTTCATGCCGAAGCCGCCGCCCACATCGTTGGTGCGCACATGCATCTGCTCATGGGGCACCTGGAAGATCACGTCCGCGAGCATGTTGCGCATCGCGTTCACGCCCTGGGAGCCGGTGATCAGCTCATAGCGGCCGTCGGCGTCGTCGAACCGGGCGACGGCGCTGCGCGGCTCCATCGCCGCCGCCATCAGGCGGTTGGTGCTCAGGGTCAGCTTCACCACATGGGCGGCGTTGTCGATCGCGGCCCGGGCCTTGTCCTCGTCGCCGATCTGGAAGTCGAGGCACATGTTGCCGGGAATATCGTCCCAGATCTCCATGGCGCCCTCGGCCGCCGCGTCGCGCACATCGACCACGGCAGGCAATGTGTCGACGTCCAGATCGATCAGGTCGACGGCGTCCTGGGCCAGCGCGGTGCTCTCGGCAACCACGACCGCGATGATCTCGCCCACATGGCGCACCCGCCCGACCGCCACGGCGGGCCGCTGGGTCTTGAGCATGGGGGAGCCGTCCCGGTTCATGAACGGCGTGACGTTCGGGATCGGCCCGACACCGGCGGTCTTCAGGTCTTCGCCGACATAAACGGCGATCACACCGGGTGCGGCTGCCGCGGCCGACACGTCGATGGCCTTGAGATCCGCATGGCCGACGGGCGAGCGCAGGAAGGCCGCATAGGCCTGTCGGTTCATGTTGGTATCGTCGGCGTAGTTGCCGCCGCCGGTGATCAGCCGCGCGTCTTCGCGCCGCGTAACATGCTGGGAAATCCCGAATTGTCCGGTCGCCATCGTCGTCTACTCCCCGAAAACCGTGCGTTTTATAGGTGTGTGGTTGTTTTTCCTATTCTCAAATAGATAGCATTCGAGACGCCGAAGATGAAGTGCCGAGGCCTGATTTCTGCGGCTTCCCGTCCGGTTTTCCTTCTGTATAATCGCGCCCGCCGGCGACCGGGAATTCCCCTCAACATTGCCGAGACATGATCAAACCCGCGACGTCGGGAAGGAACAAACATGCTTTTCAAATGCGGTCACAACCACGCCCCCGCCAACCACGCCCCCGCGAGCGACGCGGGCGGCCACAGCGTCAAGGTCGAGAAGCTCGGCGTGCGCACGGTCGACATCCATTGCCATCTCCACGTGCCCGAGGCCGACGTGCTGGTGAAGGAGGTCTTCGACCTCAAGAACGAGCCGCTCTTGTGGTTCGCCAATGACGAGACCCGCAAGTTCCAGATGGCCCATGGCCAGGACATCATGCCGAGGGCCACGGACACGTCCCTGCGCCTGGCCGAGATGGATGCCTCCGGCGTCGACGTGCAGGCGATCTCCACCGCCCCGAACCACTACTGCTATTGGGCCGAGCCCGAGCTGGGCCGCGACGTGGCGCAGCTGGTGAACAACAAGCTGGCCGATGTGGTCGGCGAGCATCCCGACCGTTTCGTCGGCCTGTGCACCGTGCCCCTGCAGAACCCCGAGATGGCGGTCGCCGAGCTCGAGCGCGCGGTCAAGGATCTCGGCATGCGCGGCGTGGAGATCAACGCCGACGTGGCGGGCAATGAATTGTCCCGCGCCGGCCTCGACCCGTTTTTCGCCAAATGCGAAGAGCTGGACGTGGTCGTGTTCATCCACCCGTCGGGCTTCGCCAAGGGCGAGCGCCTGACCGATCATTACTTCTCCAACATCATCGGCAACCCGCTGGCGACCACGGTCGCGGTCCACTATTTGATCTTCGACGGGGTGATGGACCGGCATCCGGGCCTCAAGGTGGTGCTGGCCCATGGCGGCGGCTTCCTGGGGTCCTATCCGGGCCGCATCGATCATGCCCATCCGCTGCGTGGTGACATGCAGCGCGAGCTCGGCGCCGACAAGGTGCCGGGCGACAGCCTCAACCGCTTCTATTTCGACAGCGTGGTGTTCACCAACGACCAGCTCGAATTCCTCGCCAACCATTACGGCGCCGAGCATGTGATCATGGGCACCGACTATCCCTACGACATGGCCGAGACCGATCCGGTGGGCCACGTCATGGGGTCGAACCTGTCCGACGAGCAGAAGCGCGCCATCCTCGGTGAGAACGCGGCCAAGCTGCTGAAACTCACCTGACCCGAACCGAATCCATCCCCGAAGGGAAATCACGATGCTCTTTACCTGTTCCAATCCCAATCACAAGCACACCCACGCGCCGGCGGCCGATCACGGCCAGACCGTCACCAACGGCAAGAAGCACTTCACCGTCGACATCCACTGTCATGTGCATGTGCCCGAAGCCGACGAGATGCTGAAGAACGCCGAGGCGGCCGACCAGAAGAACCTCTATGTCGACACCAACGAGGCCACCGCGGCGATCAACCGCGCGCAGCACCAGTCGATCCTCGACAAGCTGACCGAGCCGGAAGTGCGCATCGCCGACATGGATGCCTCGGGCATCGACGTGCAGGCGATCTCGCCCGCGCCGTTCCATTACAACTATTCCTACGAGGCGGGCTTTGCGCGGGACACCGCCCATGTGGTCAACGATCGCATCGCCGAGATTTGCGCCCAGCATCCCGATCGTTTCGTCGGCATGTGCACCGTGCCGCTGCAGGACGCCGACATCGCGGTCGCCGAGCTCGACCGTTGCGTCAACGATCTGGGCATGCGCGGTGTCGAGATCTCGACCAATGTGAACGGCAACGACCTGACCCGCGCGGGCCTGGAGAAATTCTTCGCCCGCGTCGAGGAGCTGGGGGTCGTGATCTTCATGCATCCCATCGGCACGTCGTTCAAGGAGCGCATGAAGGATCACTATTTCCGCAACACCATCGGCCATCCGCTCGAATCCGCCCTGGCGGTCGGGCATCTGGTGTTCGACGGCTATCTGGAGACCTATCCGGGCCTGAAGATCTGCATCGCCCATGGCGGCGGCTATGTGCCGGCCTATGCGGGCCGCTTCGATCATCCCTATCATCTGCGCGACGATTGCCGCGCGGTGATCTCCAAGCCGCCGTCTGAATATGTGAAGAAGCTCTACTTCGACACGGTCGTCTTCACGGAACACCAGCTGCGTTACCTGATCGAGACCTGGGGCGCGGACCACATCGTCATGGGCACCGACTATCCCTATGACATGGCCGAGACCGACCCGGTCGGGCATGTGGATTCGGTGAAGGACCTGTCCGACGCCGACAAGGCGCTGGTGATGGGTGCGAACGCGGCAGAGCTGCTCGGGATCAAGGTGCCGGCCTGACCCCGATTCACGGGAATGAGATGCGCGGATCCAGTCCGCGCATGGCGGGAAACTGACGGACGTCATGGCCGGGCCCCCGCCTTCGCGCATCGCGCGACGGCGGATAAATGGTGTCCCGGCCCTCTCTTTTTGTGGATGCCTAGAACGTCTCCGGCATCGCGATGCCGAGCGCATCAGCCTCGGCCTTGAGCCGATCCCAGGTGCCCGGCGGCAGCGGGATAACATTCTTGGTGCGCGCGGCCTGAACCGCATCACCCCGTTCGCCCGGTGCGTAGATTTCCTCCACCCCGTCGGCCTTGGGCAGCGCCTTGAGGCCTTTCGCGAGCTGGTCGATCTCCTCGCGGTAGCTGTCGAGGTCGGTGAAGGCGGAGATATCGATCGCCGCGGCGAGCCCGTTCTGGCGATAGCCGGTCGGGTTGGCGCCGGGCCGGATGTTGGGCTCGACCAGCGGGTTGCCCGCGAACAGGCTGACCATGCATTCGATCATCATCGACAGGCCCGAGCCCTTCGCGCCGCCCAGGGGCATCAGCGTCTTCACCGCGTTCGCGTCGTTGGTGTTGTGGCCCTCGGCGTCCAGCCCCCAGCCGTCGGGGATCGGGGCGTCGGCGTCCTGGGCGGACAGGATCTTGCCCATGGACACGGTCGCGGTGGACATGTCGAGCAGCAGGGGCGGGTGGTCGCCGCCGGGCACGGCGATCGCCAGCGGGTTGGTCGACGCGCCGGCCACCTTCGAGCCGTAATAGGCCATCATCGGCCGCGAGGCGGTCATCACGATGCCGGCAAACCCGGCCCGCGCGGCCTGCAGGGCGTAATAGCCGATCGCGCCGCCATGGGTGATGTTGCGCACGATGCACCAGCCGACATGGCATTCCCGGGCCCGGCCGATGGCCTCGTCCATCGCCATGGACATGGCGACGGGGCCGGGCGCCCAGTCGGAATCCAGGATTGCGATGGCGCCGGCGCGTTTCTCGACCTTGATGTCGGGCCGGGCGTGGATGTTGCCGTTTTTCATGTAGGCGATGTAGCGGGGTACCCGCAGCACGCCATGGGAATCCATCCCGCGCATGTTCGCCCAGATCAGGATATCGGCCCAGGTCTCGGCATGATCCGCCGCCACGTCGGAGGCCCGGAAGATCTCCTTCACGAAGGATTTCAGGGCCTCGGCGGAAACAATATGGTCGTCGGTGGTCATGAATCCTCTTGCGATAGATAGGCGCTGTTGCCCGTGGTTGTGCTGTCCCGGCGGGGCCATCGGTCGCCCGCGACGTCGCGGTGGAAGGCGTCGATGGCGGCGTTGAACGCTGCCGGGTCCTCGAGATTGATCAGGTGGCCGCTCTTGGGAAAGACCACGAGGCCCGCCGACGGCATGGCGCGTTTCAGGAAGATATTGGTGTCGATGCAGGGCTCGTCCTCGTCGCCGATCATCAGCAGGACCGGCGTCGTGACGGCGCCGAGCGCGGCCTCGAAATCATACAGCGAGGGCCGGCCGGCCTGGACCCGCCGCAATGTGTAGGCCGAGCCCTTGGGTGAATGCGCGGCGAAATGATCGGCGAATTCCCGCCAGCCCTCCGGGTTTTTGAGTTTGAGCTGGATGCGCGTGGCGCTGGTCGCGAAGCCCGGCAGGTCGAGGGAGTCCTGCGCCAGGATATGGTCCGCCAGCGCCAGAGTCTCCGACAGGAAGCCCTCGCGGCCCGCCGGCGCCGAGCCGGATCCGCCGCTGGCCGCGACCGCGCTTGCAACGCGGTCGGGATGGGCGAGCACGAAGCGCAGGCAGGTATAGGCACCCATGGACAGGCCGATCAGATGCGCCCGGTCGATCTCCAGCGCATCGAGCACGCCCAGCAGGTCGGCCGTGGCGATGTCCTGGCCATAGGCGTTTTCGTCGTCGGGCACGTCCGACGGCGGATAGCCGCGTGCGCTGTAGGTGATGCAGCGGTATCGGTCCTTGAAATGATCCACCTGGCCGCGCCACGACCGGTGATCGCCGCCGAATTCATGCACGAAGACGAGTGCCGGGGCGTCACGGGAGCCTTCCCCCTCATCTTCGACCCAGAGGCGCACGCCGTTGATGTCGAGATGCGCCACCGGTCTAGAGTTCCGCGCGGACCAGCGCCGCGCCTGCACCCAGCGCCTTGAGCTTGCCCTGGGAGACCGTGCGGGGCAGGGGGACCATGCCGCAATTGGTGCAGGGGAAAATCCGTTCCGGTGAGGTGAACTCCATCGCGTGGCGGATCACCGCGGCGACCTCTTCGGGCGCTTCGGCGGTCAGGGTGGTGACGTCGATGGCGCCGACGAGCACGTCCTTCTTACCGTCGAGCAGCTTGATCACCTCCATGGGCACCCGCGAGCCCGCGAATTCGAGCGAGACCTGGTCGATATCGCTGCCGGCCAGTGCGGGCAGGATCGCCGCATACTGGTCCCAGACATCGCCCAGCGTCGCCTTCCATTGCAGGTTCGCCTCGATCCCGTAGCCGTAGCAGATATGCACGGCCGTCGTGCAGTCGAGCCCCTCGACGGCGCGGTTGAGTGCCTCGACGCCCCAGGTCGGCACCGCATCGAGATAGACGTTGAAGGCCGGCTCGTCGAATTGCAGCGCGTCGACCCCGGCGGCGACCAGCTCCTTGGCCTCCGCGTTGAGGATTTCGGCGAACGCCATCGCCATTTTCGGCCGGTCGCCGTAATGCTCGTCGGCCAGCGTGTCGACGATGGTCATCGGCCCGGGCATGGTGAATTTGAGCGCCCGGTCGGTGTGGGCGCGGGCGAACTTCACCTCCTCGCCATGGATCGAGCCGCGGCGCTTCAGGGCCGAGACCACCGTCGGGCAGTCGGCGTCGTACCGGTCGTCGCGGATACCGATGCGGGTCTTCTTGTCGAAATCGATTCCCTCGATCTTCTCCAGGATGCCGTGGACGAAATGCTGCCGCGACTGCTCGCCGTCGGTGACGATGTCGATCCCGGCCTCTTCCTGGTCGCGGATCGCCAGGCGGACCGCGTCATGCTTGGCCTCCTCGAGCTGCGCGGGATCCTCGGCCGCCCAGGGCGCCCAGAGTTTTTCGGGCTGCGCCAGCCATGACGGCTTGGGCAGGCTGCCGGTGATGGTGGTCTTGAGCATTGCGTTCGTCCCTGTCGGCAATCTATGAATCCCACCGACGATCGCGGCGGTTTTGATCGTATCCTTGCGTTATCATCACAGGGCAGGGCGCCCATCGCAACAATGGCCGTGCGCCGAAAACAAACACCCGGGGGAAAACCAATGTCCAACAATGAAACGCCGAAAGGCTGGCCCGCGGGCAAGGCGCTCGCCGTCTCCGTGAACATCATGTGCGAGGCCTGGACCGACGACGCCTCGCCGGGCATCGGCCCCATGGGAAATCCCCTGAAGGCAGGCTATCTGGACACCCAGTCGCGCTCCTGGGGCGAATACGGCATGACCCATGGCGCCCCGCGGCTGCTCGATATCGTCGGTGAGCTCGGCGTGCCCTGCGGCACCTACGCCAGCGGCATCATCGCCGAGAAATGGCCCGAGCTGCTGCGCCGGATCGACAGCGACGGGCATTTCATCGGCGCCCATGCCTGGATGCAGAACAACCTGCCCGTCTATCAGGAGCGCGCCGAGGAAGAGGCCGAGCTGAAGAAGGGTGCGGCCCTGTTCGCGGATGTCGTCGGCAAGGCGCCGAAGGGCTTCGCCAGCCCGCGCGGCACGCCGAGCCCGAACACGGCCGAGCTTCTGGTCGAGAACGGCTTTGCCTGGCATCTCGACTATTTCAATACCGATCTGCCCTATCAGGTCGACACCAAGGCGGGCCCGCTGGCGGCGATCCCCTTCACCATGGAGATCAACGACCTGCCGCTCTACATGCGCTACGGCAACCCGCCCCAGGCCTATTCCGATATCCTCAAGCGCATCGTCGACAAGTACGACACGATCGGCCGCCCGCCCGCCGTGATCGACATCACCGCCCACGCCCATGTGTTCGGCCGGCCCTATGGCGCGATCGAGTTCCGGGCCGCCATCGAGGCGGTGATGAATGTGGACTGGGTCTGGATGACCACCCATGAGGAGCTCGCCGGGCTCGTGCACGCGGGCTAGGGGCCATGGGGCGGCACCTCATCCTGGCCGGTCTGTCGGCGCTTCTGGTCTCGCTGGGCGGCCTGGCCCCCGATGCCCATGCGCAGACGCCGCCGCGCGATGTCTACACCGTCGATCTGGCGGCGGTGGAGTGTTTCGAGGTGATCGGCCGGGCGCCCGAGCATCGCGAGGTCATGATGCGCCGCTCCGACACCGACCCGGGACCCGCCCAGGCCTTTCTCGTCCGGATACGCGACACGACCGCGGCGGATATCCGCGCCAGCTTCCGGGACATCGAGCCGAGTCCCCATCCCGGGTTCGAGCATTTCCGCGCGAGCGCCATCCGGCTGGATGTCGGCGGCGACGACGCCGGCTCGATGACCCAGATATTGCCGCGTGACCGGTACCTGATGTTCACCATGCCCGAGAGTGTGGTTGCTGAGATCGCCGAGGTCCGCCCGCGCTGTGGTTCGCGCCTGCGGGTCGACCGGACGCCCTTCGAGACCATGCACCGCCGGGTGCGTGACACGCTGCGCCAGATGCTCGACCAGGGACCGCGCTAGATACAGCGCCCGCCGTCGACCTCCAGGCACACGCCCGTAATCAGTTCGGCCTCGTCGGACGCCAGGAACAGCACCGCGTTCGCCACGTCTTCCGGCGTGGACAGGCGCCCCAGCGGTACCGTCTGGCGGAACGCCTCGCGATTCTCCGGCGTGTCCTCGCCCAGGAACGTCGCCAGCAAAGGCGTGTCGCCGGCCACCGGGTTCACCGCGTTGACCCGGATCTTGTCGTCGGCCAGCTCGACCGCCATGGATTTGGTCAGCGTCGTCACCGCGCCCTTGGTGGCGTTGTACCAGGTCAGGCCGGGGCGGGGCCGCACCGCGCCGGTCGAGGCGATGTTGATGATCGCGCCGCTGCCGCCGTCGCGCATCACGGGGATCGCGGCGTTGGCCGTGTGGAACAGGCCCTTCACGTTGACCGCGAGGATGCGGTCGAGCTCGTCTTCCGTGACGTCGAGCATCGGCTTGCGTCTGTGGGATACGCCGGCATTGTTGACCAGGATATCCAGCCCGCCGAAGGCGCTGACCGCCCGATCGATCATGCCCTGCACGTCGTCGGCGCGCGTGACGTCGGCCCCGACAAACAGCGCGCGCCCGCCCGCATCCGCGATCTCCGCGACGACCCGGTTTCCGCCGTCTTCGTCCACATCGTTGACGATCACGCCCGCGCCCTCGCGGGCCAGTGTGCGGGCGATGCCCGCGCCGAAACCCGAGCCCGAGCCCGTGACGATCGCCGTTTTTCCCTCGAGGCGCATATGCTCTCTCCCTGATATCGCGTGTCCGCACTTTACTGGCGCGGGCTGGTGCGGACATCACCGAAAATGCTAACAGCGATCCAGCTGTTGGCAGCGGGGCCGAAACATATGAGCGACAAGCCGAAGATACTGGTGACCCGGCGTCATCTCGCGGCGACCGAGGATCGGCTCGCCGCCGACTATGACGCGGTCCTCAACACCGACGACCACATCATGGATGCCGACGAGCTCGTCGCGGCGGCCGACGGCATGGACGCGCTGCTGATCTGCGTGACCGAACCCATGGACGCGGCGACCATACATCGCCTGCCCGACAGCGTGCAGGCGATCCTGACCCTGTCCGTCGGCCTCGACCATATCGATATCGCCGCGGCGAAGGCGCGCGGCCTGGCGGTGCTCAACACGCCCGACGCGGTGACCAATCCGACGGCCGAGATCGGCATGCTGCTGCTGCTCGGCGCGGCGCGGCGCGCGGCGGAGGGCGCGGCGATGATGCGGGCGGGCGAATGGACCAGCTGGTCGCCCCGCCAGATGATCGGCAAGGAGATCACCGGGTCTGCGCTGGGCATTTTCGGCATGGGCCGGATCGGCCAGACCGTGGCGGACCGGGCGCGGGCCTTCGACATGACGATCCGCTATCACAATCGCACCCGGCTTTCGTTTGAGCAGGAAAAGAGCGCCAGCTACTACACGAGCATCGAGGGGTTGCTGCCGGCGAGCCCGTTCCTGATGATCTGCGCACCTTCAACCCCTGAGACCAAAGGCTTCCTCAACGCCGAGCGGATCGCGCTTTTGCCCGATGCGGCGGTGGTCGTGAACATCGCCCGCGGCGAGCTGATCGACGATGACGCGCTGGTCGACGCCCTGCGGTCGGGAAAGGTCGCGGCGGCCGGGCTCGATGTCTTCAACGGCGAGCCGAACGACATACACCCCGCCTATCTCGAGTTGCCCAATGTGTTCATGACGCCCCATATCGGCAGCGGGGCCGAGCGGTCGCGCGCGGCGATGGGCGACATGCTGCTCGACGGGCTCGATCTTCTGCGCGCGGGCGATCTGGTCCCCAACCGGGTTGTTTAACGCCTTCACCAGGCTGCCCGGCACGGCGCGCGGCGCGATCTGGATGTTGGGCGCGTCACTGTTCTTCGGCACCCATGGCGTGTGGGTGCGATTCGCCGTGGCGGAGGGCGCCGATCCGCTGGTCATCTCCTTCTGGCGCTCCCTGGTGCTGTTCCTGCTGATCCTGCCCTGGATCGTTGCCAACCGGCGCACCGCACTGCGCTCGACCCACCCCTGGGGCCAGTTGCTGCGTGTTGCCTTTTCCATGATCGGGCTGATCCTTCTGGTCACCGCCCAGGCGAACTTGCCCCTGGCCGAGGTCTCGGCGTTGACCTTCGCGGCACCCCTGTTCGGGATGATGGGGGCCGCGTTGCTGCTCGGCGAAGTGGTGCGGGCCCGGCGCTGGATCGCCACGCTGGTGGGGTTCGCCGGGGTCTGGATCGTGCTGCGCCCGGGCGTGTCCGACGTCAATCCGCTGTTTGCCCTGCCCCTCATCTCGGCGCTGTTCATCGCCGGGTCCAATCTGATGATCCGCTACCTGGCCAAGGACGACGCGCCGACCACGACCGTCGCCTGGCTGGCGATCGGATCGGTGCCGTTCACGCTGGTGCCGGCGTTGTTTGCCTGGGCGTGGCCGACCCCGATGGCGCTCTTCTGGATGGCGATGCTGGGCGCGGCGGGGCTGGGGGCGCATATCTGTCTGGTGCGGGCGTTCACCGCGGCGGAGGCGTCGGCGGTGCTGTCCTATGACTATTCCCGCCTGATCATCACCTCGACCCTCGGCTTTCTTATCTTCGCCGAGGTGCCGACGATCTGGACCTGGATCGGCGGCGCCGTGATCGTCGGTGCGGTGGTCTACATCGCCCGGCAGGAGCGCCAGGCGGATAAAGGCTGATCCCGCCCCTGCGGCATTCAGAGCGTTTCGGCGTCCTGTAAGGGCGGGTTTCAAACCCGCCCGGCTTCAGGCGGCCGCCACGCGCACCCCGCCGCGCTTGCGCATGCGCTTGGTAATCACGGCGGCCGCGCCGTCGAGAATCGCGTCGGCGTCGATCCCGTGGGTGCGGTACAGATCGGCCAGGTTGCCCGACTGGCCGAAACTCTCCACCCCCAGCGCCGCCACGTCATGGTTCGCGACCCCGCCGAGCCAGGCGAGCGTCGCCGGATGCCCGTCGAGCACGGTCACCAGGCCTGCATCGGGGGCCAGCCGGTCGAGGAGATTTTCGATGTGGGACGGCGCGACGTCCGGCCCGTTCGCATGCGCCCGTGTCGCGGCCTGCCAGTCGCCGTAGAGCCGGTCGGCGGAGGTCACGGCGAGGAGGCCGGCGCCGGGGATATCCTCCAGCAGCGCGGCATGGGCCGCGAGCGCCTCAGGCGCGATGACGCCGGTATAGGCGATGGCGAGTTCCGCGCCGGGCGCGGGCTCGCGCAGCCAGTAGGCCCCGGCGAGCACCTCGTCGGCGATCTGTGCGAAATCCCGCTGCGGTTGGTCGATCACCAGGGTCGAGAGCCGCAGATAGACCGAGCCCCCGTCGTCGGCCTGCATATGTTCGAAGCCCCATTGCATGATGTGCGCGAGTTCGTCGGCATAGGCGGGCTCGAAGGAGGTGAGGCCCGGCTGGGACAGGCCGATCAGGGGTGAGTTGATCGACTGATGCGCGCCGCCTTCCGGTGCGAGCGTGATCCCCGACGGGGTCGCGACCACCATGAAGCGCGCGTCCTGGTAACAGGCGTAATTCAGGGAATCGAGGCCGCGCGCGATGAACGGATCATACAACGCGCCGACCGGCAGCAGCCGGGCGCCGAACAGCTTGTCCGACAGGCCGAGGGCTGCGAGCAGCAGGAACAAATTATTCTCTGCGATCCCCAGCTCGATATGCTGGCCCTCGGGGCTCGCCGACCATTTGAACGCGGAGGGCACTTTCTCGTCGCGAAACGTGTCGGCCATGTCTTCCTGGTGGAACAGCCCGCGCTGATTGACCCAGCCCGCCATATTGGTGGTGACGGTCACGTCCGGGGTGGTGGTGACGATCCGGCGTGCCATCTCGCTGTCACCGCGGCCCAGGTCGTTGAGAATTTGGCCGAACGCTTCCTGGGTCGACAGGCGTTCGCCGGTCGGGGCCGGCAGTGCGGAAACCGGGATCTTCGGTGCGGCCTCCGGCGTCGGCCGTTGCGCGAACGGCACGTCCGACAGAAAGGCGCGCAGGGCGTCTTCGGACAGGTCCAGCCCCTCGGCGATGTCCCACTCATGGCCGTCGCGGATGGCATGGCTCGCCTTGAAGGCGTCCATCTGCTCCAGGTTCATCAGGCCCGAATGGTTGTCCTTGTGGCCCGCCAGCGGCGTGTTGAAACCCTTGATCGTATAGGCGACGAAGCATTGCGGCGTGTCGTCGTCGCCGACGTCGGCAAACGCCTCGAGGGTCGCGGCCATGTCGTGGCCGCCGAGATTGGTCATCAGCCGCTGCAGGGCGTCGTCGTCATGATCGTCGAGCAGCGCTTTCATCCCCTTCACCCGGCCGATGTCGGATTTGAGATGGGTCCGCCATGCATCCCCGCCCTGGAAGGTCAGTGCGGCGTAGAGCTGGTTCGGGCATTCGTCGATCCATTTGCGCAGCGCATCGCCCCCGGGGCGTTGGAATGCGGCCTCCTGCAGCTTTCCGTATTTCAGTTCGACCACATTCCAGCCGACCGTGCCGAAGAAATCCTTGATGCGCTGGAACAGGTAGTCGTGCACGACGCCATCAAGGCTCTGGCGGTTGTAGTCGATCACCCACCAGAGGTTTCGCACGTCATGTTTCCAGCCTTCGAGCAGCGCTTCGAAGACATTGCCTTCATCGAGTTCGGCGTCGCCCATGAGCGCCACGAGCCGGCCGTTCGGCCGCCCTTCCGCCAGGCCGTGATGATGCACATAGTCGCGCACCATGGCGCCGAACAGCGTGGCGCCCACCCCGAGCCCGACCGAGCCGGTGGAGAAGTCCACGTCGTCGGTGTCCTTGGTCCGCGACGGGTAGGACTGGGCGCCGCCCAGCGCCCGGAAGTCCTGCAGCTTGGCGAGGTCCTGGCGGCCCAGCAGATATTGGATCGCGTGGAACACCGGCGAGGCGTGGGGTTTCACCGCGACCCGGTCTTCGGCACGCAGGCTGTGCAGATACAGCGCGGTCAGCAGCGTGGCGGCCGAGGCGCAGGATGATTGATGGCCGCCCACCTTCAGCCCGTCGCGGCTTTCGCGCAGATGGTTGGCGTTGTGGATCATCCAGGATGAGAGCCAGAGAATCTTCCGTTCGAGGGCCTCGAGGGTCGGGATATCGACATTCGAGAGGATCGTCTTCGGGTCTGCTTTACGGCGGGGCATCGCAATATCCGGGGTCGGCTGTGAAGGCGACAAGTCTAACATTCCGGCGGGCGAGAGGAGTTGCGAAGACGGCTCGAATATCGTCAATTCAAGCAACAGAACTCACTTGATGCATGAATATGGGGCGGAATATGCCAATAAATGATCTCGATGCGATTGATCGCAATATTCTGGATTTGCTTCAGGCGGACGCGCGGATGGCGAATGCGGACCTCGCGCGCAAGGTGAATCTCTCCCCGTCGCCCTGCCTGCGCC
>Ga0070726_10000894_pt1 | contig 32963 bp, 25 predicted proteins | sample tdAd471_FD_67275 | JGI IMG/M metagenome (GOLD analysis project Ga0070726, IMG submission 67275) | Marine sediment microbial communities from the Atlantic coast under amendment with organic carbon and nitrate - tdAd47.1 | ecosystem: Environmental > Aquatic > Marine > Coastal > Sediment | place...
GTACGCGGCGACGATCGGGCGTGCCCTGCCGCCGGACCAGAGCGCGGAGTTCGAGGACCGATTCAACGAGCTGGTGTTCCCGCGCGTGTACCGGGCGTCGACGACGGACCGGGCGTTTGAGACGATCCTGTCGTTCGAGGACCTGACCGAGGATCAGCGGGGTCGCGTGCTGGAGGCGAGAACGCGGTACGAGCAGAGCCGCGAGCGTCTGGACGCGAACTGGGCGCGAGCGATCGCCGAGCAGGAAGAGGAGCGCGACGTGATGCGCGTGATGGGCATCGAGCCCAGCACGGAGGCGACACGGGAAGCGCGGACGGCGCGTCGGGACCTCGACCGGACGTCGTACGAGCAGGTGCTGCAGGTGCTGACGGAGGAGCAGGCGAGTCGCCTGCCACCGCCGGTGCGACGCGATCGCGACGAGGATTGACCGCGGCAGCGGAATCGCTCGTCCCGGCGACCGAAGATTGATTTCAGATCCGTGACGGTGTGGTGCCGGGTGCGCGTCATAATGGCTGTCGAGTTCCCCACACCGGAAAGGACTGTGCTATGGCATCGTTTCGCACGCTCGGGTTTGTCGGTTCGCTCGCGGTCCTTGCAGGTTTCGGGGCTGCAGTGCCGTCGGCCTCTGCGCAAGACATCGAGATCGTGGGCGAGCCGATGGGAGAGTTCGTAGTCGAGCTGTCCGACATGGAATTCGCCTTTGAGGGCGGGTTCGAGGGGGTTCGCAAGCGGGAGCGGCAGCGTCTGCAGCCGGTCACGGCGGAGGAGTTGGAGCGGTACAACCGGCGGCTCGGGCTGGATACGGCCCAGAGCGTGTTCACGATGGAGCTGTTCGCGGAGTTTCAGGTCCGGCTGACCGAACTCAACGGCTCGGAGCAGGCGCTGGACCAGGCGTTCATGGAGCGGTTCAGTAAGGGGCGCGGGGACCGTGAGGCCCAGCGGCCGGATCCGGAAGAGATGCGTCGGATCATTGAGGAGAACGAGGCCAAGCGTGCGGAGATCCGCGCACAGCGGGTCGCGCTGGCGGACGCGTTCTTCGAGGACTACAAGCTCATCCTGACGCCGGCGCAACTGGAGGAGTGGCCCGCGATTGAGCGGATGCGCCGTCGGGACCGCGAGCTCGCACCCGGCACTTTTCCCGGGGAGGAGATCGACCTGATCGCGCTGTGCGAGCAGATGGAACTCGGCTTCAACCCGGAGCGGGTCTCGGAGGCCGGTGAGGCGGCTCTCGATGAGGTGCTCGGGCGGTACGAGCACGAGGTTGATCGGCTGCTGGTTGCTCGTCTGGAGGTCGGGGCTCGCCATCCGCTGTCGACGGGTGCGGATCGCGGGGCCTTTGCGATCGAGATCGATGGCGAGGCGATGGAGGATTGGGAGAGCGAACATCGGGAGGCGGCTCAGAGGCTGCAGCGGGCCCAGCAGAAGTACGCCCGACAGATCGCGGAACTGCTCGACGAGACCTCTCGGGCGGCGTTCGAGGAGGAGGTGATGCGACTGAGCTACCCGCGTGTGCTCGCCGAGTCGGGGGTGGACCGTCAATTCGAGGCAATTCTTGCGCTCGAGGACCTTGACGACGAGCAGAAGGCGGAAATGGAGCGGATGGCTTCGGAGTACGCGAAGGCTCGGGCACGGCTGGATCATGCCTGGATGAACGCGATCGATGCGGAGTTTGCCGATGGCGGCGGGTCTTCGCCGATGCCGGCGGGGAATGTTCAGATCTTCATTGCCGGAGGCGGATCGGAGTCGGATGTGGCCAAGGCCCGTGCGGCACGGCGGGCGTTCGATCGGGAATGGATCGACCGAGTCCGGGGCGTGCTTCGACCCGAGCAGGCCGAGCGGGTTCCGGCCCCGCGTCGTCCCCGCGGCGCGTTCGTCACCACGTTCTCTGATTTTGACCCGGAGACGGGCGAAGAGAGCGAAGTGATCACGATCGAGATCGATGAATCCGAGTCATCGGGAGGAAATTGAGCGATCCCGAATCGGAACGAGGCGAGGGCACGAATAATGGGCCGTGTCGCGTCTCGAGTCCGGGTCGTTGATCCGGCAACTTCGCTCGCCGCGTGCAATATCAGGAATGGCCGGGCGTTCTGCGGTCTGCCTCGGACGGCTATCCGGGATCTGTGCCATTGCACAGTGCCGTTCAGTTGGGCCCATTGATTTGGCGCCGGGCGGCATCTCGACGGTGACGAAAGGATTTCGCGAGTGACCACGATTGATTCCCGACCTGATGTACTCTCCCAGCCTCTGTCCGCTCAGGAGGAATCGCAGGTGGGGTCAGAATCGGTCTACGAGATCATCGAAGAGCTTCCGGAGTTTTCGCACGAGGCGACCTCGCTGATCACAGCGGACCAAGCGATGCGACTGCGTGCGGTGCCGCTGCGTCTGCAGGGCTCGCGTCTGGTTGTGGCGATGCTGGACCCGGACGACGACGCGGCGGCTGACGAGTTATCGGTCACGGCGGGGCGCCCGATCACGCGGAACCGCGTCGATGAGAACCTGCTCCGCGAACTGCTTCGGGTCGGGTACGGCACGACGGCGGCGGATATGGCGGCCCAACTCGGCGGCGAAGAGTCCGCCGACATGGACTCGACGCTTGCCAACCTCGAGGCGATCGATGCGGACGAACTGCACCGGATGGCCGAGCAGCCGACGCTGATCAACCTGGTGAACCTGATCATTCTGGAAGCGATCCGGTCGCGGACGAGCGATATCCACATCGAGCCGTTCGAGCAGACGCTGAGCGTGAAGTACCGGGTGGACGGCGTGCTGCACGAGCAGAACCCTCCTCCGAAGCGACTGCAGCCGGCGATCACGAGTCGCATCAAGATCATGGCGGGGATGAACATCGCCGAGCGGTATGTTCCTCAGGACGGTCACATCACGCTCCGGTTCGAAGGACGCAAGGTCGACATCCGCGTGAGCACGGTTCCGACGATCTACGGCGAGTCGGTCGTCATGCGTATCCTCGACAAGGACGCGATCAAGCTCGACCTCGAAGCCCTCGGGATGAGCGAGGACCACCGCAAGACGATGGACCGGATGATCAACCTGCCCCACGGCATGGTGCTGGTCACGGGTCCCACGGGTTCGGGTAAGACGACGACGCTTTACGCGAGCCTGATGCGTTTGTTCTCGCCGACGAAGAAGATCATCACGATCGAAGACCCGGTCGAGTACGAGCTGAGCGGGATCAATCAGATTCCTGTGAATCCGAAGCGGGGATTGACCTTCGCGACGGGGCTTCGCTCGATCCTGCGTCAGGACCCCGATGTGATCATGGTCGGCGAAATCCGCGACGGCGAGACGGCGGAGATCGGCGTGCGCTCCGCGCTGACCGGTCACCTGCTGTTCAGCACGCTGCATACGAACGATGCGGTATCGGCGGTCGGTCGCATGATCGACATGGGCATCGAGCCGTACCTGCTGGCGAGCGTGCTCGAAGGCATTCTCGCGCAGCGGCTGGGGCGGCGGATCCGCCCGGATGCGCGTCATGAGATCGAACTCGACGAGGCGACGCAGCACCGACTCATGCCCGACGAACTGAAACTCTTCGAGCGCGAGGACGGGCGGTACGTCGGGTACGAGGGTCGCGGCTCGGGCAAGGACGGCGATACCGGGTACGAGGGGCGTATCGGGTACTTCGAGTTGCTGGAACTGAACGGGCCGCTGCGCGCGGCGATCAGCGACCGGAAGAACGCGGGCGAACTGCTCCGCCTCGCGCCGAAGTCACACCGCACGATGCGCACGGACGGTTTGCTTAAGGCGTCGCGCGGTCTGACGACCGTGGACAACGTGCTCCGCGCCACGCAGGACGCGGACATGGGCGAGGCCTGATCCGCTACCATCGCGCGAGCCACCGATGCCGACCTTCCAGTACCAGAGCATGAAATCTTCCGAGGCGGGGCCGGCGACCATCGACGCGCCGGACCGCGCGGCCGCGGTGCGCGCCCTGATGGCCAAGGGCATCACGCCGACGCGCGTGGAGCCGGTCGGCAAGAGCGGCAACGGACGGGCAGCATCGCGCGGAGCTTCAAAGCAAAGCGCTGGGCTGTCGCTCAGGATCGGCAACTCGCCGATGACGCGCAGCGAAATGGCGTCGTTCATCGGCGAATTGGCGACGGCGGTGCAGGCGGGGCTCCCGATCGTGCCGGCGCTGCGCACGATCGCCGGTCAGGGGCGAACCGACGCGCAAAAGAAGATGCTGGACACGATCATTCAGGACGTCGAGCGCGGTCGGTCGCTGGCGGACTCGATGCGCGCGGTCGGCCCGCCGTTCACCGCGCTCGTGACGAATCTGGTCCAGGCGGGCGAGGTGTCGGGGCGGCTCGGCGAGGTGCTCGGTCAGGCGGCGGTGCTGCTGGACCGGGATCTGAAGCTGCGTCGGGCGTTGACCTCGGCGATGATGTACCCGGCGATCCTGACGACGTTCATCGTGATCGCGATCGTGATTCTGGTGACGTTTATCGTCCCGAGCATCATGAGTTCGGTGAACCTGCCGCCGGATCAATTGCCGCTGCCGACGGTGATCGTGATGGGCGTCGCGGACTTCATCGGTTCATACTGGTGGCTGCTTGGTCTGATGATCGCCTTCGCGATGTATTTCTATTCGCGTGCGATGCGGACTCCTTCGTCGCGCCTGAAGATCGACCGGTTTCTCGTCGGGACGCCGGTGCTCGGGCGGCTGCTGCGCGACATCGCGGTGGCTCGGTTCACGCGGACGTTCGGTACGCTCGCGGGCGCCGGTTTGCCGGTCATTACCTCGCTCAAGATCACCAAGGGCACGCTCGGCAACAGGGCCCTCGAGGGCGTGATGGATGATGTGTGCGACGAGGTGAGCCATGGTCGCACGATCTCGGAGCCTTTGGAAAAGAGCGGGTACTTTCCGCCGCTCTTGATTCAGCTGATGAACCTCGGTGAGAAGACCGGCACGCTCGACGAGATGCTGCTGCGTGCGGCGGACGCGTTCGAGGAGCGGACGCAGGCGAGCGTGAAGCTGTTCACGCAGGTGCTACCGCCGCTGCTCATCGTGGTGCTTGCGGGCGTGGTCGGCTTTGTGATCCTCGCGGTCATGCTGCCGCTGATCGAGATGCAGAACGCGATCGGCGGGGCGTGAATCACATTCTTTCGCGGAAGGGCGATGCCCGCCGCTTGAACTAGGAGACTGTTTCTTGAATCACTCGAAGCACATCAAGCGACGCGCGGCCCGGCGCGGTTTCACCCTGATCGAGGCGATCGTAATCGTCGTCATCCTCGGGATCCTCGCGGCGGTGATCGCGCCGCGTCTGCTGGGTCGCCTGGGTCAGGCGCGATCGGCGGTCGCCGAGCAGCAGGCGGGCGTGCTCCGCGGGGCTATGGACCGCTTCCTTATCGACCACAGCAACAAGATCGGGCGCGAGACGCTGACGCTGCGCGTGTTGGTCGAGCGCCCGAGTTTCATCGATGAGGCGGACTACCAGGCCGAACTGCAGAGCGAGGACGACCTCATGGACCCGTGGGAGAACGAGTTCATACTGGAGTACCCGGGACAGGACGGAAAAGACTTCAGAATTATCAGCTACGGCGCGGACGGCCAGCCCGGCGGCGAGGGCGAGGCCGCGGACATCATCGTTCCCTGATTCAAGTCATTGCGGAAGGAAGCGGTGCGCAAGCACAGCCCGAAAACCCGGTTCCGGTCGGCGTTCACGCTCATCGAGGTGATCGCGGTGCTGCTCATCGCGGGCATCGTGGTGGGTGTGATCGCGCCGCGGGTGTCGACCTCGACACGGCGCTCGACCGAGAACTCGGTGCGGGCGGCGGCTTCCATGATCGCGATCGTGGCGCAGCGGGCGGCTTCGTCCTCGGAGTTGTCCGCACTGGTCTACGACCACGAAGAGGGCACGCTCTCGGTCGAGGTGCTCCGGCAGCAGCAGGGCGATTACAACCGGACGGAGCGGGTGTGGCGTCGGGACCCGTTCGCGCCGGAGGTCGTGCTGAGCGGCTGTCGGGTGAGCTCGTTTGTGACCGACGGGATGCGGGTCTCGGAGGACTCGTTCCGACTGGTCTTTGAACCGGGCGTATCGAGGCCGCAGATCTCGATGACGCTGACTGAGGCGACGGGCGGCGCGACGCGCACGATGGTTGATGATGGGCGGACCTGGCAGATCGATCTGCCGTCGTACGCGCTCCGCCCGGTGGTCAGCGGGTTGATCTCGGAACCGAACGCCCGCGAGGTGCCGGAACCGATTGACCTGGATCAGCTCGGGCGGGTGGAGCAGGACTGGTGAGACGGCTACGGCGTTCATTTCGACGCGGCTTCATTCTGCTCGATGCGATCGTGGCGACGATACTGCTTTCGATCGCGCTGGTGACGGTGATCGGTCTGAACTCATCGGCGATCCGGGCGCAGCGCGATGGCGAGTACCTTCAGGATGCGGCGATGCTGGCTGACGAGCTCCTCGAACAGGTGATCGCGGTCGGCCCGGAGCAGTTCCGGCGGGTGTTCGGGTTGCGCGGCGAGTGCGAGCCACCGTTTGAGTCGTACTGGTACGAGGTCGAGATCGACTCGGTCGGAGCGGGGGATCCGTATCAGGTCACGGCGACGGTGTTCTGGGACGATCTGGGGCAGACGCGGAGGCTCGTCGTGCAGACGCTCGTCGCGCCGCGTTTGGGCGATGACCCGGATCCGGATCGCGAGCCCGAGCAGTCGCTGGAGCGTCCGTGATGACCAGACGCACTCGATCGATGAGCCGTTCGGGTCTTACGCTGCTCGAATTGATCGTCGGCATCGTGATCGTCGCGATGGTGAGCATGGCGACGGCGGCGGCGGTGAGCCAGTCGGTCAAGGCTTCGGGCGCCGCGGAGAGCCGCGAGCGTGTGCGCAACGCTGCCAACCTCGCGGTGGAACGCGTCGCGCAGGATGTTGCGGGAGTGCTGCGCGACGGCGACCTGTACTACGCGCGGGTGCTGTTGACCGACGGCGAGGCTGAGGTACGGGGCTTTGACGGCCGGCGCGAAGTCGTGCGGGCCGATGAACTGCTGTTGTTCACCCAGACCCCGATTGCGGCGCGCAGCAGCAACCGCGGTGAGCTCGGGGAGCGGTCCGAGGGCGGCGAGTTCGAGGTCCAGTACCGGCTCGCGACGCGGAGCACGGGTGTCGGCGGGCGGCAGTTCTCGGATCGCGGGCGTGTGTTCTACGAGGACGCGTCGGAGGGTGAGCTCGGCGTGCTCTGGCGACGGGTCGATCCTCAGCCAGACGAAACGCCCGAGGGCGGCGGCGTGGTGTTCCCGGTGATGGAGGGCGTGACCGAGTTTTCGGTTGAAGCGCTCGATGTTGACCGATGGGTCGGCGACTGGGATTCCGATGAGCAGGGCTACCCGCACGCGCTGCGGATCACGGTGCGCGTGACCGAGCCCCGGACCTACGGCTCGCCGCGGCGCGAGGCGTACGCGCGCCGGACGGTGGCGATCGATCGGGTTCCGCTCCCCTACGTGTTTCTTGCTCCGGAAGATCGCGTTGAGGAGGAAGAGGAGTGAACAGCCGACCTCGCACAGCCCGGTGCGCTGATCGCGGCTTCGCGGTCGTGGTGGTCCTTCTGGCTATCGGCATCGCGGGTGTGGTGCTGGTGTCGCTGCAGGTCAGCGCGCTGCGTCAGGCGATGTCGGGTCGCGAGGCGGTGTCGAAGGTCCGCGCGAAGTGGGCTGCACGCGCCGGTCTCGAGGCGGTAATCGCTCGACTCGGGAACGCGACGCAGTCGCCGAACGAGGCATCGGGATACGGCACCTACGACGATCTGATCCAGGTCTCGATCGGCGAACTGGAGGGCGTGACCTGGAGCATCGAACACTGGGAGGGTGACACCCAGTACGAAGGGCCGGAGGACCCACACGCGAAGGTCAATGTCAACCTCATGGAGTTCGATGACCTCATGGAACTCCGGGGGATGACCGAGGATGTGGCCGACGCGATCGTGCGTTGGCGAGGCGGGGATCCCGAAGCGGGCGAACTCGGCGGCTATGAGGCGCTGAACATCACGCCTCGGAACGCGAACTTCCGCTCCATCCGTGAACTCGAACTGATCATCAATGTCGATCCGCAGTTATTGCGCGGCGAAGACTGGAACCTGAACGGTCGTCTCGACGCGAACGAGGACGACGGCGACGCGACGTGGCCGCCGGACGACGGGGACGGGATCCTTGACGCCGGCTGGTCGGAGTTCATCACGGCGGCTTCGATCGACGAGGGGCTGGCGTTCTCGGGCGAACCGCGTCTGTACCTGCCGCAGGCGGCCGAGAGCGACCTGCAGCAGCGTGTGCCGGGGATCACGAGCCTGCAGGCCGCAGCGATCCTCGCCCACGCCCGGACGACCGAATCGCTTGACGACTTTCTGGCGACCCCGCTGCAGACCCTCGCTCAGCAGACCGGAGAGTTCAACCAGGCGGAATTGCGTGCGATCATCGCGCTGACGACGGAGCAGCAGCGTGATCTGCTCGCGGAAGCGACGATGCGGGATCCGCTCGATGGTCCTGCACCGGGCAAGGTCAACATCAATCTGGTTCGGCGCGAGACGCTGGATTACATCTCGATCTTCCGCGATGCGCCGGGATTCGCCGACCAAATTGTGTTCATCCGCAATCAGCGTCCCCAGGGCTTCGTACACTTCACAGATCTCTTGCAATATTTTCCCAGCCCGCAACAACTCGCACAGATTCGTCGGTATATCGACGTGCAGAGCAACGCCTATGTGGTCACCTCCAAGGGGGTGGATGTGGCTTCCGGCCTCGAAGTCGAGATTCAGGCGACCGTCGCTCGTACGGGCCTTCCGATCGTGATAACGGAGATGACCATCCGGTGAGTTCCCGCTCAGATTCGACATCTTCCAAGCGATCGGCTTCGTCCAAAGGCTCCCCGCGCGCCCGGCGCGTGCTGGTCGCCCATCAGCGTAGCGGCGTCTGGGGTCTGCTCGTCGCCGAGGCCGCCAGCCCGGACGGTCGCAAGGCACGCGTACTCGAGGCAACCACCGTTTCAGGCGATCTCGCGAGTGTCGTGACGGAGATGACCGAACGGCATCGCCCGGACGCCACGATCGGGGTATTGACCTCCGGTGATGCCGTGTGCCGGGCGGTGGAGGTGCCCGAGGGGCATGATGCCGAACTCGCCGATGCTTCGGCACTGCTCGCGGATGCCGAATTGCCGCCGTCGATTTCGTCATACCGCAAGGTCGGCGGGACGGTGCCGCTTCCAGCCTCGCCCGGATTCCGGACCGCGCTGCTTGTCGGCTGGCCGGATCGGTCGGACCCGGCGGACCAGCCGGTTCCCTGGACATCGTGGTCGGCCGAGATGGTCGGTCTCGCCGAACTGTTGCTGGTTGCACGGGTCGGCGGTGCGGGCGGTCCTCGCGCGGTGGCGAGTCTCGATCGGCAGAACGGGTGCATCGGCGCGGTAGGCGCGGGCGTTGATGCCTACGCCATCCGTACGGTCCTCGAGGACGCGTCGGAACCGGAGTCGTTCGAAGACGCCGCCGACCGCTGCCTTCGCGGCCTCGGCCAGAAGATCAACGCCGGCTCGGTTCCTGCGGCCGGTCTGAATCGCTCGCTGCTGCTGGATGCGGATTCGCGGGGCGCGATAGCGACGTCGGTCGCCGGCGCTCGCGACGACAACGAGTGGTTCGACTCGTTCGGCGTCGCGCTCGGCGTTGCCTGTGCGGCGCTGCGGTCCGGGCTGGCGTCTGCTGCGTTGTTCGACCTGCGCACGACTCCGCCGACCGTGAAGCGTGGCGGAGTGGAGCGTGTGCTGCTGGCCTTGCAGCGTCCGAGATCGGCCGCTGCGCTGCTCGCCGCCGGTCTCGTGTTGGCGCTGCTGCTTCCGCTGCTGATCTCGTACCTGCATCTGAACGGGCTGCGGTCTCGCATCGCCGAGGCCGAGTCGTTCCTCGCCGAATCTGCGCCGGTCATAGCCGTCGGTTCCGATGAGGACGGCGAGCCGCTGGCGGTGCTCACGCTGAAAGAACAACTGGCGCTCTATTCGGAACTGGACCGCACTCGCCTGCCCATGGCTAAACTCCTCGCCGATCTGAGCGCGGGTCTACCCGCGACGGATCGTGATCGATTGACGCTCGTGCGCGATCTCGAGATCATTGCACCCGAGCAGTTCAAGGTGCGCGGCATCGCGGACTCTCTGTCGCTGGTGCCGTCGATGACGCGGCTGCTCAATGAGTCGAGCGTCTTCGCATCGGTCACCACGCCCACGACACAGAGCCTGGGCGATGGCGCGGGGGTTGAGTTCACGCTCGAAGGGCTGATCTCGCGCCCGTTCTTTACGCCCAGGTACCCGGCGGATGTGAACTACGCCGAGCGGAACCTTGCTGAAAAGATATACGGCGAAGAGGGCGCAGAGGTCTGGCGTCGCGGCGCTCCCATCGTCAGCGCAATCACGCGGACCGAGAGCGGTTTGCCACGCGGCGCGTCGACTCCCCGAACCGTATCGAACACCGATCGCACGCCGACGCGCCCGAGCGGTGGTTCGTCATCCGGCACTGACGCAGGTGGCGGGACCGAGGTAGCCTCGGCCGGGAGCAGCGGTTCCGAGGCTCGGACCGAGCGTCGCGACATGTTCCAGGGCGGCAGCCGGTCCGGCGGCGAGGAAGCCCCTCCGCCGATCCCCGAGGCGTTGACCGACAACCAGATCGCCGCCCTCGGGCAGCAGGAGGCGATGCGTGAGATGGTGAATCGACGGCGTGCGTCCGGCCAGGAGGGCATCGCCGACGACGTCAAGCGTCGCCTCGACGAAGAGGTCACCAAGCTCCGCAACCGGGCGCGAGAAGCACAGCAGGAAGGGGGTGGCGAGTGACACTCGAAGAACGATTCCTCGGTCTGCCTCGGGCGATGCGATGGGCGATCTTCGCGCTCGTCGCGTTTGTGCTGTACTTCGCTGCGGTCGAACCGGCGCTCAACCTGTATACGAGACTCGACGACGACGTGCAGGGGGCGAAGTTACGCCTCGCTGAGCTCGAAGAGCAAGTCAAGGACCGCGAGGCGGACCTTTCGAATTTCGAACGCGGCCTTGCCCGCCACGGTGAGGTGCTCCCTCCTCGTCCGCTAAGAGAAGTCGAGCCCGACGTGTACGCTCTCTGGCAGGAAGTTCAGCAGGAGTTCGAGTCGGTCACGGGTGTGCGCTTGCAGAGCGGCGAACTCGGAATGAGCAGCGACGCAATCCGCAACGCTCTGGTGCCGCCCGGCGCGCAGCTGTCGCGCGTGCGGTTCACGGCGAACTTCGATGCCTCGCCGGAACAGATCATCGCCATCGTGCGCCGGCTCGAGGCTTCACCGCTGATCCACTCGGTGAGTGCGGTTCGCCTTCGGCTGAACTCCGCCGACCAGCGTGTGCTGACTGCCCAGATCGAGACCGAGTCTTGGGCACACACCGGCCAGGAGAGTCTGCGATGACCGAACGAATCGTTGACTATCGCGGCCTCGCGTCGGGACTCGGTTGGCTCGGCTGGCTTGCCGTGCTTGCGTTGGGGCTTGCGCTCTACGCGGGCGTGGCATCGGTTGTTCCTGCCGCGAAGGATTTCTTTGACCGCACGAGCGGTTCCGCGGTGTCGATCGACGCGAACCTCCGCGAGCGTGGTCTGGAGAGATTCAGTTCGGATCTCGAACGAGACGCGACGCGATTCACGAACCGATCGGCGTTTTTCGTGCCACCCGCCCCGATCCCGCCGCCGCCTCCTCCCCCTCCGGTGCGCGAAGTGGACGAGGATCCCGAGCCGGTGGTCCCGCGCGAGCCGCCGCCGCCCAGCCGTTATGGCGGGCCGTCCATCGCCTACGTCTGGGACGACCGGGTGACCTTCGAAAACGACATGACCCTCACCGCCGGGGGCGAAGGCCAGAGCGGTGTGGAAGTGCTCTCGACCAACCTGCCTTGGTCCGTGAAGGTCCGCTGGCGCGGCGTCGAGTTTGATGTGCAACTCTTTGAACGAACGACCTCCGACTTTCTGGTCAAGCCCGAAGATGAGCCGGCGGAAGACCAGTCGGGAGACCTTTGAATGATCCGTACCAGTATTCGCAACAGCTTCGCCTCGATGACCGCCGCCGCGATGCTTTCGGCATTCGCCGGGTACGCCGTCGCGCCAGCGTCCGCCCAGGACGCTGACCCTCCGTCGGGGCAACCGGAGGCCGAGCAGAGTCAGCAGCCGGCGCAGACGGGTCCGAACGGCCGGCGCATGACCGACGGGAAGACGACGACGCTCGCGTTCGACAACGTGCCGGTGAGCCGTCTTATCCCTTTTATCGTGGAATCGACCGGCAAGGTCGTGCTCCCGCGTCCGGAGATCCTCACCCGCCGGGTGACGGTGATTTCTGACAAGCCGCTGCCTCAGAATGTGGCGCTGGACTATGTGTTCCTCGCGCTGCAGCAGGACGGCGTCGGCATCGTCGAGACGGAAGATCTGATCATCCTTCGGCTGATCGAGGAGATCGATCGGCAGGATGTGCCGGTCATCGGCCCGGACGAGTCGGTGCTGGGACGCACCGACCTCGGCACGATCGCCGAGAAGGTGTACCAGCTCGACTACTCCAGCGCGGAGAACCTCGAGGATGTCCTGACCGACGATCAGGCGTTGCCCGACTACGCGCGCATCGCTTTCGATCCGGATTCGAATTCCGTGGTCGTGCGGGGGAACATCGCGTTGCTCCAGCGCATGGAGCGGCTCATCAGTGCGCTGGACCGGCCGGCGACTGCGAATCTGGTGTCGGCGACGTTCCGACTGCGTTACGCCGACGCGACGCAGCTCGCCGAGAACATCACCGAACTGTTCCAGGCCGACGATCGAAGCGAGGAGGAGATCGCTCGATCGTTCTTCAATCGCCAGCGCGGACGCGGCGGAGACAACGAAGACGACTCGAGCGCTTCAACCTCAGAGAATCTCCGCGTCACCGTCAACGTGCAGCAGAACTCCGTCACGGTTCTCGGCGAAGAAACCGTTGTGCAACAGATCCGGGCCCAGATCGAGAACGAGTGGGACCTGCCGATCCAGCCCGACGATGTTGTGCCGAAGACCTACGAACTCAAGCACTCCGACCCGGTGAAGGTCGCGGATCTGCTGACCGAACTCTTCGGAGCCAGCAGCGGGACGACCGCGACAAGCGGGACCGGTCGGAACGCAACGTCGGCCCCGAGTTCGGGGCAGGGCGTTGGGCGTCTGGCCGGACAGTTCAGTTTCGTCGCGATCCCCGAAGCGGGCCGGATCATGGTGATCGCGAAGAGCCCGGACAACCTCGTGGCCATCGACGAGATCATCGCGAACATCGACCAGCCGGTCGATGCGGGCCTGCCGGAGATCATCGAACTCAAGCACGCGAACGCCGAAGAACTGGCCGAGCAGCTCAACACGCTGCTCGCGCAGGAGAACACGATCGCGCAGTTGCCGCGTCAGGAGTCGGGGCTGTCGAGCACCGGCGCGACTTCGAGCCCGTTCGCCAGCAGCGACGACACGGCGACCAACAACAACACGCAGCAGGACGCGAACCTCGTCACGTTTTGGTGGCAGCGCGCCCAGCCGCCGACGGATGTGCGCAACTCGTCGAACCTGATCGGTCGGATCCGCATCGTGCCGGTCTGGCGTCAGAACGCGGTGATGGTGCTGTCGCCGCCGGAATACCGCTCGTCGATCGGCGAACTGATCGGTTCACTGGACAAGCCGGGGCGTCAGGTGCTGATCTCGGCCGTCATCGCCGAGGTTTCGGTGAGCGACGACCTTTCGCTGGGCCTGCGCTGGGGTTCGGGCAACATCAACCCGGCCAACGGTGACAACGCCATATCCGTCGGGACCAACACCACCGGCACGCAAAACGATTTCCTCAGCAATCTGTTCGATACGTCTGTCCTGAGCGCCGAAGCGGATCTGAACCTGGTGTTCCAGGCGCTGCAGCAGGACGGCGATGTCAAGATCCTCTCCGAACCGCGCATCTTCACCTCCGACAACCAGGAGGCGGTGTTTTTCGACGGCCAGGACGTGCCGATCGTCACCGACACGAACACCACGCAGGACGGGAACATCATCGCGACGCGCGAGTACCGCGCTGTCGGCATCAGTTTGCGGACGCGCCCGCGGATCACGACGCAGGGCGCGGTGGACCTTCGCGTGAACCTCGAACTGAGTTCAATCCAGCCGACGCAGACCGCCGACGGTTTCTTCATCTTCGATCGGCGTGAGACGACTACGCAGCTCATCGTGCAGAACGGCCAGACCGTCGTGATCTCGGGCATCCTCCGCAGCGAGGAGTCGGATATCACACGCAAGGTCCCGCTCCTCGGTGACATCCCGATCATCGGTGCGCTGTTCACCTCGGTAGAGCGGAGCACCGAGAACGCCGAACTCGTCGCGTTCATCACGCCGATCGTGGTGCAGAACGACGAAGAGGTTCAGAACCTCAATGAGCCGTACCGCCAGCGATTGGAAGACCTGCGTCGGCAACTGAACCAGTTGAAGGACGACGACCAGCCCGAGAAGCCGTCCGAGGAGGACTCCTCGTGGTACGGCGACTGATCGCGGCGGGTCTCTGCCTTCTCGGGGGGCTCTCCGGTTGTACGGTGACTGATGTCAAGCCGGTCACGCCAACCCGCGCGGACGCTTCGACGCCGTCGGTGACTTCGAGAGAAGCCGCGGAGATCCCGTTCGACACTTCCGCTGTCGCGGCCGTCGTGAACTCGCGGGTGGTGCTGGCGACGCGCGCGCTCGGAGACATCCCGTTCGACGGGCAGGTCCTTCCGGTGTTCTCGCCCGATGGGCGCTTTCTTGCGACGCAAACCGGCGAGGCACCGGAGTGGGCGTCTTTGCTCGCCGAGCCGGGGCAAGCCGTCTCGATGCGGACCGGTGTTGAGGCCTACGACCTCAGCACCACGCCGCCCCGGCGGATCCGTTGGGTCGAGGACCTTCCTCCTGGTTGCCTCCTCGGGCGCTCGGCCGACGACGCCGGGTTTCTGATCGAGCGGATCATGCCCGACGGCAATCGTCGAATCGGAAAGGTGAACTGGGCGAGCGGCGGAGTGACTTGGCTGACGACCGTTGACGTCGTGTCATCCAGCGCAACGTTGACCGGCGCTGGGCCCAGAAGCGCGTTCGTGAGCACCCAGCGGTCGAGTCTCAGCGAACGCCGGGGCCTGCTGGTACGCAGCGGGGCCGGTTCGGATCAGCGAGCCGAGCCCGGCGTCTCGTACCAGATGCCGACTGCGACGAGCGATCCCGACATTCTCCTCGCGATGACCCAGTCGACCGCGGGGTCGGACCTGGTCGCGATCCGGCTGGAGTCGGCTTCGGACGCCTCGGTCCGTTCGATTGTTCTGGCACGGCGCCCGGTCAGTTCGTCATCGGATCCGCTGGTCGCCTATCAGGCGATGTCGCCGCTCCAGTCGCCCATGCCGCTCAGCCCCGAGGCGGGCGACGATCAACCACCGGGGGTGCTGTTCTTCCATCCCAGCGCCGGTCGTATGGCCGTTTTCGAGATCGCGAGCGGGGCGGTCACTCTGCTGGAGAATCAATCGATCGCTGGGGCCTGGCACGTCCGGCGTGCGTCGGGCGGAGAGCCGGTATGGTCGGTCTTCCTGACGACCCCCGATGGTCTGAAGCACCAGACGTTGGTGCGACGCGGGCGCGTGCTGGAGGCGCTGCCGGCATCGAGCGTGTCAGATGAGGTTTGGGTGCCGCGTGCGACGACCGATGCGGTTCGCCCGTTCATCCTCGTCGGTCCGAGCGATCGCGATCCGCGCTCGCTGACGCTTGTCGAAATGCGCCCGGTCGAGCCGCCGCGCTAAGCATCGCGTCCGAAGTTCAACGCGATGACCTCGCCGTCGGCGATAACGGCCAGTCGATCTCCCTCGGCCGGTCGGACGCCGGCCAGCCCGGTGAAGCGACCGAATGCGGGCAGGACGGCGCAGTTGGCCCCGAAGACGAACGCTGGGAGCTTCGCGGCTGTCTTCCGACCCAGCCCCCCGGAACCGCCGAGTTGGACACCGGGGTGCAGGTGGCCGGACAGCGCGTAGCCATTCCCGCTCGCTTCGTCGGGTTCGTGGACGAGTTCGAACGGGCCGCGTCGCTCGCCGGGGGAGACACACTTCATGTTGAGCTGCTTCGGGGGATCGCCGGCCGAGCGATCGTGATTGCCGCGAACCAGCGTGACGGCTAGCGATCGATGTCGCGAGCGCCACGAGCCCAGAGCATCAATGACCGAATCGCGGACACCGGACCGGGAGTGCAGCAGATCGCCAAGGACGACGAGCGACGCGGCATCGGCGTGTTCGATCAGGAGCGAGAGAGTCTCGAGGTCTGCGCTGTGTGACCGTTCAGGGGCGGCGATACCGGCGGAGCGGAAGGTCTGGGCCTTGCCGAAGTGGGGGTCGGCGATGAACAGCGTCCGCTCACGAGGCCAGTAGACTGCCCGCTCGGGGAGCAGCCGCAGGTCCTCGCCGGCGACTGCGATGCCAATGGATCCGGCGGTTTCCATCCGTGGAAGCGTCATCGGCGAAGTGTATCCTGTTCTCGCGACGCGGCGTCCTCGAGGCGCAGCACCATCCGCTCGATCCGGTCGCGCCAGCTCTCGCTGCTCATCGTTTGGGTGCGCAGGCGCTCGGCGTAGAGCGGGAAGGCCAGCGGTGTGAGGCGCTCCGGCGAGACCATGACGATCCGGGCACCGGCTATCCGTTCGAGTGCGCTGCGCAGGCGAGTGACTTCGAGCTGCTCACTGAGTACCTCGCGCTTGGCCTGGTCGAGCAGCAGGTTCGCCGGGTCGAACTCGGCGAACACGTCGAAGAAGAGCTCACTCGACGCCTGCAGGTGGCGAGACGGCTTGGATTGGCGACCGGGGAAGCCGGGGTGGATCAGCCCGGCGATGCGCGCGATGTCGCGGAAGCGTCGGCGGGCCAGTTGGCTGGAGTTCAGGCATTCGAGCAGGTCGCTCAGCAGGTCCGCGGGCTGGAGCATGCGTCGCCACCGGGCATCGTCGAGCTCGATCGCCGTCTCGCTGAGCAGTTCGACGCCGTAGTCGTTGACCGTGACCGCGAGCGATCGCGGAGCATCGCGCGTGAGCCGGAACGCGAGCAGCGCGCCCAGACCCTCGTGGACGAGGCGCCCTTCGAAGGGGAAGAGGAAGGTGTGGTGGCCCTCGCGCGTGGTCGTGGTCTCGATCAGCAGGTCGTCGGGCCCGGGCAGTACCGACCAGCGGGTCTGCAGGTTCAGCAGCGGGGCGATGGCCCGCAGTTCGGGTTCATCCGCGCCACCGAGGCGGAACGTTTCGAGTTTCTCTCGGACCGCCTCGGAGAGTTCGGTCGAGAGCGGGCTGCGCCCGCCGCCCCACCGGGGGACGATGCCCTTGCTCGACTTGGCCCTTCGCACATACGCCGTCATCTCGCGGACACGGGCCAGTTCGAGCACGCGTCCCGAGAACACGAACCGGTTGCCGGGAGCGAGTTTCGAGATAAACGATTCCTCGATGGTGCCGAGCGACTTCCCGCCGCCGCTGGCCCATCGGACGGTCATCGCGCTATCTGATGTGATCGTGCCGATGGCGACACGGTGGTTCATGGTCACGGAGCGATCGCGGACGACATAACGAGGGGTGTCGCCCGACCCGTCGATCTCGACACGCTTGAACTCCGGGTACGCCCCGAGGGCTGCGCCGCCCTTCGTCAGGAAGTCGATCGCCCAGCCGAGTTCGGTCGCGGACAGTTCGGCGTACGAACTCGCGCCGCGGACCTCATCGAGGATCGCCTCGCGCTCGAACCCCCCGCCGACAGCGCAGGTCATCAGGTGCTGCACGAGAACATCGAGCGGTTTGTCGAGCGGGATCCGGTGTTCGATCGTCCCGGCGGTCGCCGCCGAGCGGGCGGCGGCGAACTCGATCAGTTCGAACGCGTGCGTGGGTACGCACAGCACCGTGCTGACCGCGCCGGGTTGGTGGCCCGAGCGCCCGGCCCGCTGGAGCAAGCGGGCCACGCCCTTCGGCGAACCGACCTGCAAAACAAGATCGACAGGTGAGAAGTCTACGCCGAGGTCCAGCGAACTCGTGCAGACCACGCATTTGGCCCGACCCTCGCGCAGCCCGGCCTCGACCTTGTCGCGCAGCTGCTTGTCCAGCGAGCCGTGGTGGAGAGACACGCGACCGAGCCAGTCGGGTCGGGCCTGCATGATCGCGCCGTACCAGATTTCGACCTGCGAACGCGTGTTGCAGAACACCAGCGTCGAGTTCGCCCCCTCGATCGCGCGGATGACTTCGGGCAGGATCTTCAGACCGAGGTGCCCGGCCCAGGGGAACCGCTCGATGTCGTCGGGCACGATGCTGCGGATCTCGACGCGCTTGGTGTGCTGGCCCCGGATGAGCACCGGTTTCGAGGTCGGCCTGCTCCCGACGAGCGTGGATGCCGCCTGCTCGACGTTGCCGAGTGTCGCGGACAGCCCCCACGTGCGCAGGCCGGGGTTCCATCGTCGCAGTCGCGCGAGGCAGAGCTCGGTCTGCGTGCCGCGCTTTGAGGAGAGCAGTTCGTGCCACTCGTCGACGACCACCGAGCGGATGCCCTTCAGGCGCATGGCGGCGTCGGGGTAACTCAGCAGCACGCTCAGCGACTCGGGTGTGATCACGAGCGCGGTGGGGTAGCGCTGGCGCTGCTTGGCCTTGACGGACTGGGCGGTGTCGCCGGTGCGCTTCTCGATGGTCCACGGCAGGCCAAGGTCGCGAATCGGCTGCCGGAGGGCATCGAGCGTATCGTTGGCCAGTGCCCGCAGCGGCGTGATCCAAAGCACGCGTAGTGGCTCGGCTTGGGTGCGATCAACCTCTGCTGCCGCGGGATCATGCTCGTTGTGCTCATCAAGCCACTGCGACACCGGACCGAGCCAAACGCTCAGCGTCTTGCCCATGCCCGTGGGTGCGTGGACCAGCCCGTCGCGGCCGGCCTGATACGCCTGCCACGCTTCGCGCTGGAAGTCGAACGGCGCCCAGCCACGCTGGTCGAACCACGATTCAAGCAGCGGGTGCAGTCGGAACGGAGACATGCCGCTCATCGGCTCAGCCCCGGTGGACTGCGATGGTATTCGAGCAGCGCCCGCGCCGTCGCCAGCGTGTCCGCCTGCTCCGGCGTCTTGTCGGATCGGATCCGCGCCATGCGAGGGAAGCGGAGCGCGAGCCCGGACTTGTGCCGGCTAGACTCCTGTATCCCCTCGAACGCGAGCTCGAAGACCATCTCCGGCTCGACGGTCCGCGTCGGGCCGTGTCGCGCGACGGTGTGGTCGCGGACGAATTTGTCCACAGACTTGATCTCCTGGTTCGTCAGCCCGCTGTACGCCTTGGCGATCGGGACGAGCGCGGCAGCCTCGTCCTGAGGATCGCGGTCCCAGAGCGCGAAGGTGTAATCCGTGAACAGCGAAGCCCGGCGCCCGTGACCGAGCTGGGCGCCGACCATGACCGCGTCGAGCGTGTACGGCTCGACTTTCCACTTCCACCAGTCGCCGCGAACCCGACCGACGCGATAGGGCGAGTCGGCGAGCTTGAGCATCAGCCCCTCGACGCTGCGCTCACGCGATTCCGACCGCGCTCGCTCCAGTTCTTCCCACGTGGAGTGCTCGACGGGCTCAGAACGCCGGAGCAGATCGGATTGCGCCCGATCGAGCAGGCGGTTCAGCACCTCAAGTCGTTCGGAGAGCGGACGCTCGCGCAGGTCCTCGCCCTCGTGTTCCAGCACGTCGTAGGCCATGAACACGACCGGGACATCCTGAAACAGCAACGCCTCGCGCTGCTTTCGCTGCAGGCGGCGCTGCAGCGCCTGGAACGGCAGGGGGCTGCCGTGCTCGAAGGCGACGATCTCGCCATCGAGCACGGTACCGTCAGGCAACTCGCTCGCTGCGCTGAGAATCTCCGGGAACGATTCGGCGATCTCCTCCTCGCCGCGCGACCACAGCATGGCCCGGTGGATCGAGTCGGAGCCGAGACCGTCGCGACGGATGAGTTGGGCTCGGATGCCGTCCCACTTCCACTCGGCGATCCAACCCCACGCCGGGCCGAGCTGGGCTTCGATGGTCTCGACCGGAACGGTGTCGGTCGAACTGGCTCCGGTACCGAGCAGCGTTTCGATCGGCGAGGCCAGATAAAAGGGGTATGGGCGCGCCGCGTCCGAGCCTGGGTCCTCGCCCTCGGGGGCTTTCAACGCATCGAAAGCCTCGGGTGTCGGCTCGAACCGGCCGCTCAGCCGGTGCGCCATGACGCCGGCATCCACCTCAAATGCCTCGGCGAGCGCACGCACAACCGATCGCTTCTGCACGCCGATGCGGAAGTTGCCGGAGATCAGCTTGTGGAAGACATAGCGCTCGTCGGCGTCGAGCTCGGACCACGACTCGCGCAGGATGCGTGCTTTCCCGGAAGCATCCGTGCGCTGCATCGGTCGGATCCGCTGCTCGAAGATGTCCGTGAGCGTTCGTTCCGGAGCGCCGTCGCCATTTAACGGACGCGGCAGGATGAGCGAGATCGTTTCGGACAGATCCCCGACCGCGCTGTGGCACTCGCGCACGAGCCACTCGGGCAGGCCCGATGCCTCAGAAGCCAGGGCCCGCAGCTCCTTGTACGGCACGACGCGTTTGAGCCGGCGTCCGGTGAAGATCGCGACCGCCCACGCGCCGTCGGCCGGATCAGCTTCGCGGAAGTACGACGCGAGCGCCGCCTGCTTCGCACTGCTTTTCGTCGTCGAATCGAGTTCGGTGATGAGCCGGCTGAAGCGCTTCACGACGCACCGCCGGACGCAGGGACCTGCTTGGAGGGGACCTGTTCGTCTTCCGACTCCGACTCGCCCTCGCCGGAGTAGCGTGTCGCGACCGGCTCGGCGTCGATCCCCAGTTCATCGCGGAGGTAGCGCGAGAACTGCCGGGTGTAGCCGTGAGTCACACCGACGAACTTCGCTCCGGATCGTTGCACGGTGTCGAGCAGCCCGTCCCAGTCGGCGTGATCCGAGATGACGAACCCGCGATCGACCGCGCGCCACCGACGCGTACCCCGGACCGCCATCCACCCGGAGGCAAAGGCGGTCGAACACGGCGTGAACTTGCGCATCCACGGCGCACCGGCGGCGCTCGGCGGCGCGATGATCAGCGCGCGACCGGCGCTCTCCTTCGCTGCCTCGACCAGCGCCCTGTGGGTTTCCGGGAGCCCGATCCCCGCCTCGTGGTACGGCGCAAGCATGTTGTCCACCGCGCCGTGCACGAGGATCGGCCCGATCGATGCGTCCACGCCGGCCAGCACCCGCTGGGCTTTGCCGAGCGAGTACGCGAACACCACCGAGTTCATGCCCTGCTCGACGTTTCCGCGCCACCAGCGGTTCACCGCATCAAACACATCGGCATCGGATGGCCACTTGAAAACCGGAAGACCGAACGTCGACTCGGTCAGCAGCGCATCGCACTCGACGCACTCGAAGGGCGTGCACGTCGGGTCCGGGTCGGTCTTGTAGTCGCCGGTGACGACCGTGACCGATCCAGATGCCTCGATCCGCACCTGCGTCGAGCCGAGGATGTGCCCCGCGGGGTGCAGGGAGATGCGAGCCGATCCGACGTCGCGGAATTCACCGCGTGCGAGCTCGTCGATCGGCGCCTTGATGCCATAGCGAATGCGAAGGATGCTGGCGGTTTCGGGGCTGGCGATGTACCGCCCGCAGCCGGGCGTTGCGTGGTCGGCATGGCCGTGGGTGACGACCGCAGCTTCAACGGGACGCCAAGGGTCCACGTGCACGCAGGCACTCTCGCACCAGAGGCCTTTCTCGGTTGGTTCGACCAGCAGCTTCGCCACGGCCGTACTCTAGATCGCGCTTCAGCCGCCGTCCTCACCGAGAGCCGCACGGACGATATCCGGCAGCACAATCTGGTCGGTGCCGAAGATCCAGGGCGTCGGCTTCTCGTTGACGAAGACCGCAGGGCGCGACCGGATTCCAAGGCGATCCATCGCTTCCAGAGCGTTGCTGTCGCGAACGATGATCTCGGAAACGGTCTGCGATTCCATCATGTCGATCGCCTCATCCGGGTCGAGCCCGATCGCGGCGAACTGTCCGGGCAGCTGCGACGGGTTGAACGACGGACCCGCGTCCATGATCCAATCGTGCATCGCCCGGTGGGCGTCTGCTCCGCCGAGCAGGCCCGCGGCGATCGCCGCCTTGGCCTTCGGGCATGCCTGCGCATAGCGAGAGATGTCCACGCGCGGATTACAGGAACTGTTGATCGGGTAGAAGCGGAATTCGTACGACGCGTCGGGGTACTGCGCGACGAGGTCGCGTGCGATCGAGTCCGCCCGCTGGGAGTTCGGCTCGTCGTAACAGCCCCACACCACGATCCGCGCCGGCGACGAGGCATCGCCGCCTCGCATCCAGTCGCGATCGCTCAGCACACCGGGGACCACGCGCTGCACACGCCAGTTGTCGGCCAGACGCTCACTGCTGGTCGGAGGCTGATCGTTCGCCGAGGTCGATCGGGGCGGGCTTTGCTGGGCGAGCGTGCGAACCGTCCGAGTGAGCGCGCCCTGCGAGTTCCAGCCCTTGAACTCCACGCCGTTGATGAACACCATCGGCGTCTGCGTCGTGCCCACCGAGCGGGCGAGGTACGCGTCGCTGGCGATCAGGTCGGCGACCTCTGGCGTCGCCATCACGCGCCGCAGCTCGGCCGGATCGATCCCCGTTTCGCGCGCCCACCGGTCGACCACGGAGTCGGGAACGTCGCGGGGGGTACGCCCGACGCTGTCCCGCTGCGACATGTAATCGAACAACCGGAACGACATCGCCCAGAACGCATCCGGCCCGGCGAGGATGCCCGCTGCTTCAGCGATCTGCGCCGTGCGGCATGCAGCGGGGTGCATGTTCAGGTTTTCGAGCGTCGGGTTGCAGGAACTCTGCGCGGGGAACTGGATAATTGAGAGCGAAACATCGTCGCGCGTTTCGAGCAGGCGCTTCACCTCTGACTCGACGGTCTGGCACGCTCCGCACTGGTAGCCTGCGACCGTCACGATGCGGATCGGCGCATCTTCCGCTCCGATGAGATAGCGACCGGTAAAGCCGGGGCGACCGTCGCCGAAGGTCGGGCCGGGAAGGGCCACATCGACCCGGGTAACGCTCGGCGCAGATTGCGCTCCGCCGGGCTGCGACGGCGTGTTGCCGCTGCCCATGATCTCGTTGATCAGATCTTGCCCCTCTGCATCGGCCTGACGGGCGAGCTCATCGCTGCGCGCCGACTGCACACCCATGAGGACGCCGTTGCCGATGATCAGGCCCGCGAGCCCGATGCCAATGGAGCGTCCACGCAAGGCCGCGGTCGCCGGTGTCGCGAACTCAACCAAGCCGAGCAGCGCAAAGTTGAGGATGTGGGTGGAAAGGCAAAGCGGGCAGACGCCGCCGGCGAAACCGCCGAGCATCACGATCACATAGAACAGCGAAGCGGCAGCACCAACACGGACGACGTTGCGCACAACATGGTTGAGCCCGGCTCCGCTGGACATCACCCAGACGATCAGCAGCGACGCGAAGTACGCGAAGCCGACGTACGCCACGGGCCAACCGGTGACCCGCCCGTTGTTGGTGGAATACGTGAACGGAAGGTAGGCGAACTTGGTCTGCTTAACCGCGTCGCACGAGCCGCCTTCGCCACAGCCCGGTGTCGAGTAGCCGAGGTGGCTGAGTGAGAGGTTCAGACTCAGCGCCAGCATCGCAAGGATGAGCACGGCACCCGACCAGAATACCCACGCCGGCATCGGTGTTAATTTGGGCGAATTGACCTCCGGCTTCTTCGTCGAAGCGGGACCCTGAGACTTGGCCTGCCCCATCCGAGCCCGCTGGGCCGCCGTGAGTTTGCGCTTTCCCTTTGATGCCATGACGGTGCGTCTCTCCTTGCGGTTCCGGGTCGTTTCTCGCCCCGGACAGGGTACCGATGATGATCCCGCCGGTTGGGTCCGTGACCGGTCCGTTTCGGCAATGCTGGACCCTGCTCTCAGAAAGTCCGACAGATTCTCGGACACGATCGTTGCATTGGGCTGAAAAATCGTCAGAATCCCTTGTGTACAAAGAACTTATCGCGGCGGCCCGTCGCGTTCCGCGGTTCCGACCTCACTTGGGAGAGTTCGATGGTGAATCTTCGTTTCGGTTTCTGGGTAGCGCTCGCGGGCGCGGCCCTGTCCCAACCTTGCCTCGGCATGGAGAGTGAGGCCGATGACGCGGCGTCGCGCCTTTTGCCGATCCCGGTCCAGCTCGATTCCATGCAGCGCCTGCACATCACGACGCGCGGCGAGCGCATCGATGGCGGCATCGTTGAACTCAATCGCGGGGACTGCCAGGACATCGTTACCCACACCGACGCCGATTTCGAGGGTGGATCGTTCACCGCGCAAGGGGGCTTTTCCGAGAACGAATGGGCCGCGGCGTCGTACACGCTCGCGCCCAGCGAGTTCCCGCTCACGGTGAACCGCATCGAGATGATCTTCGCGACCGTCGGCACGACCGTGACGACGACGACCGAGTGGTCCGTCGGGGTGTGGGAAGGCACGCCGAACAACGGCACGCTCGTCGCGCTGTTCAGTTCGGACGGCCAGATTCTTCCGCACATCGTGATGCCTCCCGGCAACAACGGCACGAACGTACTGGTCGAGGTGGACCCCGGCGATCCGGACCAGATCGTGGTGACAAATAACGGGTCGAACACCTTCACGGTCGGATACCGCATCGACGAGCACAACAACCAGACGCAGAACCCGTGCTTCTTTGCTCCGCCGCGGGCGTCGAACGCGTTTCCTGTGACGGATACCTCGGGTCTGGCCAACAGCACCGGCAACTGGCTTTTCGGGCTGAATTGTGGTTCGTTCGGATGCCCGCCAAACGGTGGCTGGGTGAACTTCGCCGGGCTCAATTCCCTCTGCCGCCCGAGCGGCGACTGGGTTATCCGCGCAACCTATACGCCGACGACCTGCACCGATGATCTCGGCGCGTGCTGCGTGAGCGACGGCGTCTGCTTCGAACTGACGCAGGCTGAATGCCTGAGCGTCGAAGGGGTCTTCAACGGCGTCGGGACCGTCTGCGCCGACTTCAACTGCGTAGCTGGCGCGTGCTGCCTCCCCGACGGGAGCTGCCTCGACGGAGTGTTCCAGTCCATCTGCGAGACCGAGTTCAACGGGACATATCAGGGCGACGGTACCGCGTGCGCGGATGTCACCTGTCCCGAAGCGGTCGAGGCCTGCTGCTTCCCCGCCGGCTGCGTCAATCTGACGCCGACCAATTGCATCGGCGCCGGCGGCACGCCGGGAGGGCCGGGCTCGGTCTGCGCGACATTCAACTGCAACCCCACCGGTGCCTGCTGCCTTCCAGACGGAGCGTGCGTGGACGCGCTCTCGCCGGAGGACTGTGCGATCGCCGGCGGCACCTATCAGGGTGACAACGTGCAGTGTTCGACCGTGAGCTGTCCGGAACCGTTCGGCGCTTGCTGCTTCGACACCGGCTTCTGCATCGAACTCATCGAGTCGGACTGCGTGATCGCCGACGGCGAGTGGGCCGGCCCGCTGACCGATTGCAAGACCGCTTGCATCGCCTCGTGCCCGCCGGATGTCTCAGGCGACGGCAACGTCGATCTTGTGGACCTCAACATCGTGCTCGGTACATTCGGCCAGAGCGGCCCGGATCTGCAGGGTGATGCGGACGGCAACGGATCGGTCGATCTCGCTGACCTTAACCTCGTGCTCGGCTCGTTCGGACAGAGCTGTTGACGCGTCAGGATGCCGGATCGCGCAGCCTGCCCGGCGAGGCGCTCTCTTCCGAGGCGTCCGCCTCGGGATCGACATGCATCGTCGCGGCCGGGAGGACGATCCCGAACGTCGACCCCGTCGTTTGACCGGAGTCATCGAGGTTTGTTTCGGCCCAGATCCGGCCGTGGTGGGCTTCGATGATCGAGCGGCATATAGCCAATCCGAGCCCCATCCCGTGGGTCTTGGTCGTCGTGAAGGGGTCGAAGAGGTGCTCAAACGCCTCGTCTGCGATACCCGGACCGCGATCCGTCACCCGGATCTCCACCCGGTGCGCATCCGGACTGTCGGTCGCGATCAGAACCGATCGTTCGGACTCCGGCACCGAGTCCATCGCGTCCGCCGCGTTGCGCACCAGATTGATCAGGACTTGCTGGAGGTGGATCGCGTCGGCGAGCACGACCGGCAGATCGCGTCCCAACCGCGGTTCGATGCGGATGGATCGACGCCTCGTGTCCTCGCCCACCAGTCCGATGGCCTCCTCGACGATGTCGTTGACGCATCTCGGCTCTCGTTGCAACTCGGCATTGCGCGAGAACCGACGCATCCGCCGGATGATCTCCGCGGCCCGGTTCGCCTCGTCGAGCGCGTGCTGCATGGCTTCCAGCACCTCCGACGTCACGCTGCCACCGACTTTCATCCGTCGCACGCACCCCGAGGTGTAGTTCGCAACCGCCGACAGCGGCTGGTTCAATTCGTGGGCGAGCGCGGCGGACATCTCGCCCATCGTTTCCAGGCGTTGGACATGGCTCAGTCGCTCCAGATGCTCACGCAGCCGGCGCTCGGCGATCTTCGCCTCGGTGATGTTCTCGTGCGAGATCACGAGCCGGTCCTCGTCGCCAACGCTGAACCGGGCGACCCGCGCCTGGAACCACCGCTCGTCCGACGGGGCGTGGCAGGGGTACTGAAGGTAGAAGTTCTTTCGCTTCTTCTGCAGCACCTCCGCGATCCCGCGCGCCATCAGCGCCGCTTCCGGTGCATCGGGTGATCGCGACGAGCGCTCACAGACATCCAGGTAGTTCACGCCGATCGTTTCGATGACCTCCCCGTTGGAACTCCCGGCGCCGAAGTCTCGCCACGCCTGATTCACGGAGATAATCGTCCCGTTCTCATCGAGGATCGCGATGTGCGCCGAGAGCGAGTCGAGCGCGGACTGGAGGAAGGCCTGTGACTTGCGGAGTTCGTCACTCAGACGCTCGTGTGATTCGATCTCGGCCTTGGCCAGTTTGTGGCGCGTCACATCGTGCTGGACGCCGATGAAGTGTGTGAGCTCTCCCGCGTCGTCCTTGATCGGCGTGACCTCGAGGTTGACCCAGTACGGTTCGCCCGAGCTGTTGTAATTGAGCACCTCGCGGTCGAAGCCCAGGCCCGAACGGATCCGCTCGCTCATGAATCGCACACAGTCCGGGTCGGTGTCGGGGCCCTGAAGGATCTCACCCGGCTTGCGCCCGCGAATCGAGCGCAACGAGTATCCGGATATCCGTCGGAAGCCCGCGTTCGCCCACACGATGCGGCCGGACGCGTCGGTGATGAGCACGCTGACATTGGCCGTGTCAGCGAGAAACTGGGTCAGATCAGGGAGCGGGGCCATCGGTGCCTTCGGTGCGGGGAGGTCGCTGGGCATTATCGCCGAAGGGTCACTCGAATTCCGCACCGGATGCGTGGATTCCGGGGATTCCCGATGTCTAGACTCTCGCCCGCTTGTCAGGAACCCCAGAGAATGCTCCGAAAAGTCCTCCACAGCAAAATCCACATGGCCACCGTGACGGCGGCTTTACCCGACTACGTGGGCTCGATCACCATCGATGCGGACATCCTCGACGCCGTTGGCATGCGAGTAAACGACGCCGTGCTCGTCGCCGACTGTCGAAACGGCAACCGCTTCGAGACCTACATCTTTGAAGGCGAACGCGGGAGCGGGAGGATCGAGATCAACGGAGCCGCCGCACACCTCGTCGAGCCCGGCGACATGGTCATCATCATGCACATGGCCCTGATGAGCGATGAGGAGTACGCCTCGAACCGGCCTCGCGTCGCCCTGATGAACGCCGACAACTCCGTCGCCGAGGTGATCCGGTATGAGCCGGGTCCGAACTGAATTCTGTCGTCGGCGGCCCCTCCGCCCGCCAGTTACCCTTTCGCTATGAAATCGCTCTGCACCGTCGCCGGACCCGCCGGCGCCATCGAGATCGGAACGGATCGCCCACTGACCATCATCGCCGGGCCGTGCGCCCTCGAATCGCGCGATCTCGGACTGCGCATCGGTGAGGCTGTGCGTGATGCCTGCGCGGAAATGGGTTTCTCCTACATTTTCAAGGCGTCATACGACAAGGCGAACCGCACATCTGTGGACTCGAAGCGGGGCCCCGGCCTCGAATCGGGCCTGCGCGACCTCGAAGCCATCCGTGCCGAACTCGGCGTGCCGGTAACCACCGACATTCATGAGCCCGCCCAGGCCGGGGCCGTCGCCGAAGTCGTCGATGTCCTGCAGATCCCCGCGTTCCTCTGCCGCCAGACCGACCTGCTCGTGGCCGCTTCGGAGGCCGCCTCGGCGCGCGCGAAAGCGGTGAACATCAAAAAGGGCCAGTTCCTCTCTCCGGAAGAGATGCGCGGGCCCGTCCGAAAGTGCACCGCCGCCGGCTGCTCCAACCTCATGCTGACCGAGCGCGGGACCTTCTTCGGCTACCACCGACTCGTCACCGATGTCATCGGCCTCGGCGACCTGATGGCGCTCGATACCGAGTTCGACGGCGGCCCGGCGCTCGAATCGACGCCTCCGGTGTGCTTCGACGCGACCCATTCCGCTCAGTTGCCCGGCGCGAGCAAGACGACCGGTGGCCGACGCGATCGCATCCCGATGCTCGCCGCCGCCGCGGTCGCCTGCAGCGTCGATGCCGTGTTCATGGAATGCCACCCCGAGCCCGAGCGTGCGCTGTCCGACGCCGCGACCATGCTCCGGTTGGATGCCGTGCCAGCGCTCCTCGCCCGCCTGAAAGCGGTGCGTGAAGCGATCTCCTGATCGGGGCTCGATCTCAGATTCGGGCTTGACCGCGGGTGCCTCAGACGCGCTAGTATTCGCGGATATGCCCAAATGCGACATGTGCGACAACGAGGCCACCGTTCACGAAGTGATCGTGCGCAACGGTCAGCGGATCGAGCGCCACCTCTGCGAGGACCACGCGAAAGAAGCGGGGGTGTTCACCTCCCAGTCCTTCTCCGCCGCCGGACAGGTCGTCAAGAAAGTGGTCATGTCGCAGAGCGGGCTGGCCGAGCAGGCCCAGTCTTCTCGGTCCTCCTGCCCGGAGTGCGGGTTGTCGTTCGCCGAGTTCCGCCAGGACGGCCTCCTCGGCTGCGCCAAGTGCTACCAGGCGTTCGCCGACAAACTTGTCTCGCTCCTGCGTCGAGCGCACGACGGCGGCGATCATCATGTGGGTAAGGTCCCCAAGCGGGCCGGCACCTGCTTCGCCAAGCAGGAGCGCCTGACCGCTCTCCGCAAACAGCTCAAGGAATGCGTCGATCTCGAGCAGTACGAGAAAGCGGCATCCATCCGCGACGAGATCGCCGAGATCGAGTCCGCCCCGGCCGAACGGCTCCACCGCTCCGACTCGGGCGAGCCCGCCCCGAGCCATCGGTCGTCCGAAGAAGGCGAGGGCGACTGATGGAGCAGTACCAACCGCCTGATCGCACCTCATGGCTCACGCACGATGGCTCCGACACCGATGTGGTCGTCACATCGCGCGTCCGACTAGCCCGAAACGTCGCCGGCATCCCGTTCGTGAGCCGCTGTGTCCCCACCGACCTGCGCGGCGTCATGGAACTGGCAGAGCAGAGTCTCCTCCGCGAGAGCATCGCCCCCGGCATGACCTGGGTGCCGCTGCACCAGCTGTCCCAGCTCGATCGCCAGGTCCTCGTCGAGCGTCACCTCATCTCCGGACAGCACGCCAAGGGTGAACTGCCACGCGCCGTCGCCATCAGCAACCCGGACGAGTCGCTCTCCGTGATGGTCAACGAAGAGGACCACCTCCGCATCCAGATCATCCGCCCCGGCCTCGCCCTGCAGGACGCCTTCAAGCGGATCGACGCCGTCGATGACGACATCGAATCGCGCATCGACTACGCCTACCACCCGCAATTCGGCTATCTGACAGCCTGCCCGACCAATGTCGGGACCGGTATCCGCCTTTCGGTGATGCTCCACCTGCCCGGTCTGAAACTCGCCAACGAGATCGAGAAGGTTCGGCGGGCCGCACAGGCGATGTCTCTGGCCGTCCGAGGGATCTACGGCGAGGGTTCCGAGGCCTCGGGCGACATGTACCAGATCTCCAACCAGACCACCCTCGGTAAATCCGAGCACGATCTGCTCGACCAGTTCGAGAACCAGATTATCCCGCAGGTGATCGAGTACGAGCGTGTCGCCCGGCGCAGCTTGCTGGAGAAGCGCCGCGTTTTTCTCGAAGATCATGTCTACCGGGCTCTCGGCGTCCTTCGCAACGCCCGTCTGCTCAAGGCCGATGAGGCCCTCGCCCTCATCAGCCACGTCCGGCTCGGCGTCGCGCTGGGCCTGATCGAGGATGTGCCGGTCCGCACGCTCAACGAACTGATCCTCGTGTCTCAGCCGGGGCACCTCCAGCGGACCATCGGGCGCGAGATGGACCAGGCCGAACGACGCATCCAGCGGGCGTCGCTGGTCCGCGAGCGGTTGGCCCCCGCCCGCCCCGACAGGGCGTAGGCAGAAATCTCTTGCCCGCCCGCGGCCGGCCAGCGATGCTGGTGCCTGACGTGACGGACGACCATCCCAATCCATCGGATTCGGTTCCATCGACAGACCGCTTCATTTGGCCGCCTCGCGCGGTCGAAGTCGAAGGGGCTCTGACGATGGACGCGTCCGCGAACGACGCTCCGGCGGGCAAGCCGCGGACGAGCCATCTTCGGGACCTGCTCGTCGGCGCGGAGCGTGAAATGCTCCGTCCGGTGGTCGAGCCCATCGAGCGCCAGATCACCGATCTCGGCTGGTCACGCGACTCGCTCGATGCCTACTGCCAACGCTGCGGGCGTTCCATCGGTCCCCACGAGGAAGACGAGTTCGGCTGCGCCGGCTGTCGTGAGACTGCTCTCACGTTCGACCGAGCCGTCCGCCTCGGCGAGTACTCCACCCCGCTCGATCGGTGGATCTGGTGCCTGAAGTTCCGGCAGATCCGCAGCTTCGGCGTCCGGCTCGGGACCGAACTCGGCCAAGCGCTGCGGGAAGCGGGGGCCCTGCACAGCCCGCCACCGGGCGGGGTCGTCGTTCAGGCGGTCCCGACCAGTTTCCGGCGTCGATGGTCACGAGGCATCGACCACGCCTCCGTCCTCGCCCAGGCCTGTGCAGAAGACATCGGAGTGCCCTGCGTGCGGCTCCTGCGCCGGACCCACCGGCGCAGCCAGCGATCAGTGGCGGCATCGGATCGCTGGGCCAACGCGCAGGGAAGCGTTCGCCTCACCAAAGCGGGCCAGCGGCACCTGATCGGCCGCCGAGTGATCGTGATCGACGATGTGATGACCAGCGGTGCCACTGCTCGGGCCGTTGCCCTGGCCCTGAAGGGGCAACCGGATGCCCGATTCCGCCCGGCGCCATGGGGAGCGTCCGAGGTTTGGAGCGCAGTCGTCGCGTCGGCTGAGTAGGATCAAGACGCTCGGAGTGATCTGTGGAAAAGTGAGTTCGTGATTCTGGGGTCCAAAACGCCGATTTCTCGGGGTTTCTGGCGACACGGAAACGAAATCCGCAGGAAATCTTCAAGCGCGAACCTCTACCCGTTGACACCAACTTGGAGGTTGATACAATTTCGGACCCCCAAGAGCGAGCCGCACGGCTGGCTCAACGGGTATCTGCACGCCTCGCCGGACGGCTTGGTACGCAGGGCTTCTTTGAAAAGTGAACAGTTGGTGAACCGCGAGAATGTGCGGCTCAGTCTAGGTTTTCGAGACCTAAAGCCCGTAGCTGGGTTGGCTGAGTCGAACAGCTGCATCTGAGTGCTTCACAGCCTCAGTTGCTTCTCATAGGTTCCTCGAAAATTCATGCCATTCGGTCAATCGACCGGGTGGCGCCCTATTGAGTAAAGATTCTCTCCCGCGTCTAGCCGACGCGGGGGCACCCGAGACTGGCTTGACCGTCAGGATCGGGTGGGACCGGCGCCCTGCGAACGCAGGGCGGGTTGTCCAGGACTGGCCCTTTATTTGAAGCGATCGCCGGCTTGCCGGCGTAAGCAATAAATTTCAAGTGAAGAGTTTGATCCTGGCTCAGCCTGAACGCTGGCGGCATGGCTAAAACATGCAAGTCGAGGGAGAAGGGGGCTTCGGCCCCTGGACACCGGCGAAAGGGCGAGTAACGCGATCGAACGTGCCCCGAGGTAGAGGATAGCCGTGGGAAACTGCGGGTAATACTCTATAAGTTCCAAGGAAGAAAGCTCCGGCGCCTTGGGAGCGGCGATCGTCCTATCAGGTTGTTGGTGGGGTAAAGGCCTACCAAGCCGAAGACGGGTAGCGGGTGTGAGAGCATGGCCCGCCGCATCGGAACTGAGACACTGTCCGGACTCCTACGGGAGGCTGCAGTAACGAATCTTCCGCAATGCGCGAAAGCGTGACGGAGCAATGCCGCGTGTGGGATGAAGCGGTTACGCCGTGTAAACCACTGTCAGGACTTAGGAAGAACTGACCGAGTCCAAAGGAAGGGCCGGCTAATCTCGTGCCAGCAGCCGCGGTAATACGAGAGGCCCGAGCGTTAGGCGGAATCACTGGGCTTAAAGGGTGCGTAGGCGGATCAGTAAGCATTTTGTGAAATCCCTCGGCTCAACCGAGGAATTGCAGAGTGAACTGCTGGTCTTGAGGTAGGCAGAGGTCATCGGAACGTACGGTGGAGCGGTGAAATGCGTAGATATCGTACGGAACGCCGAAGGGGTAGCCAGGTGACTGGGCCTTACCTGACGCTGAGGCACGAAAGCGTGGGGATCAAACAGGATTAGATACCCTGGTAGTCCACGCCGTAAACGATGTGCACTAGTTTGGTGGAGATCTGACTCTTTGCCAGACGCCGAGAAATCATTAAGTGCACCGCCTGGGGAGTACGGTCGCAAGGCTAAAACTCAAAGGAATTGACGGGGGCTCACACAAGCGGTGGAGCATGTTGCTTAATTCGAAGCAACGCGAAGAACCTTACC
>Ga0070726_10000901_pt1 | contig 32729 bp, 53 predicted proteins | sample tdAd471_FD_67275 | JGI IMG/M metagenome (GOLD analysis project Ga0070726, IMG submission 67275) | Marine sediment microbial communities from the Atlantic coast under amendment with organic carbon and nitrate - tdAd47.1 | ecosystem: Environmental > Aquatic > Marine > Coastal > Sediment | place...
ACTGGATCTGAAACGCCGGGCACAAACGCACGCTGAAAACGCGCACGAGAATCGCGTGCCGGACCAGGAAGACGCCCCGTTTCACGCCCCTATTGGTCACATTAGCCAACGCTTTTTTAGCGATACGCGTGGCCGCTTCACCAGTGTGCGCGAAGACATCGACCACATTGGCGCGAAGATTTTTCTCGTTGACTACGGCAACGGTCAGGAGGTGATCCAGTACGTGGATCCGCGCATTCTGCTATGAGTGATCCTGCGCGCTACTACACCAACCAACGGCTTAACGCCGAGTTCGAAGACGCCTTTACGCACACGGTGCCCAGCGAGTTTGACACCAACACTGGCCGCAACCCGCTGGATTTGCAACATTTGGACGGTCTGACGCCAGCTATCGGAGCCATGAGTTTGCCGCCGCAGGGCAAGTACAGCAGCATGATCAATGTCACCGGCGACGACGAACCAACGCAGCCGAACACGCGTTACCCGCTGTATGCCGTTGCCGCGTTGGCCGCGCTGTACTTGGGACTGGTACCAATGTAATACACGTCTTTATCAAGGATTCGCGATCAGAGGAATGTAGTATTGCACGCCGTTGAGAAGGAGATTGAGTCGGGCATCACTGTTGGCAGGCACTGCCACACTACCAGTAGCCACACCGGGTGCGCCAACGGTCATTGCAACCAAATGCGTGGCATTGGTAGTGGCTCCCGTACCAATTGCGATGCTCTCATCAGCCTGAGCCAGTGCAGCTCGACCAATGGCAATGCTATCAGCCGAAGTGGATACAGCTCCGGTGCCAATAGCTACAGCGCTTGTACCAGTAGTGACCCAAGCGTGGCTTTGCAGTCCAACTGCAATGCTCTGGTTGCCCAGTGCCCGCGCAAAAAAACCAGCTGCAACAGCTTGATCTCCACTGGCATCGGCGGTCGCTCCAACCGCGACACTACCCGCACCACTTGCGTCAGCCGCCTGACCCACGGCAGTGGACGCGCCACCAGCGCTTGTGATGCTCGCTGCACCAAGTCGCACGTTGTCATCGCCGCCATTGTCCACTGTGCCAACACCCACCGCTGTTTCACGTGCCTCGGTGATCACGGTACCTCCATGAATGACACCGCTGCTGTTCGAGTCCGCTCCCTGCCCCTGAAACCCGTCGTAAGTGCCGCGAAAGTTCGGAACAATGCTCATGATTTAATACAACAACCCCAGAAAAACGCTTAGTTGGTCACCAACGGGATGTAGTACTGCGCGCCGTTGACGAGGATGCTTAGCTGCGCATCACTGTTGGCGGGCACTGCCACCGAGCCCACGTTAATGCCGGCACCGGGCACAACGACAGCCAGGAGATGTGTGGCGCTCACGTTGGCCCCAGTTCCGAGGGCGATGCCACCGGCGACATCAGCAACGGCAGCCCTACCGATAGCGATGGTGTCGGCTCCGGTGCACATTGTGTCACGCCCAATGGCAATTGCGTCGGTGGAAGTAGCGTCCACGGCCGTGGCATTGAGGCCAACCGCCACACTGTTAGTGCCTTGCGCGTCGGCAGCGAACCCGACGGCAGTGCTCCCGTCGGCAGCGGCCCATGCCGCAGAACCAACAGCCGTTCCTTGCAGCTCCGAGATTGCATGATCGCCGACGGTTGTCGAGTCATTACCGTTTGCCGCAGCGTTTGCGCCGATGCGCACGACGTCAACGCCCGAGCCGGAAGTGGCAAAGCCAAGCGCGGTTTCTTCGGCCTCAGTGATCACAGTTTGACCAAGAACAACCCCGCGGGCACCACCTAGTGCGGCGTGTTCGCCTTGCCCAAAGAAACCATCATACGTGCCACGAAAGTTCGGAACGAGACTCATGGTTTACTGCAACTGGCAAAGAAAAAAAAGAGTTTCAGTTAAACTCCTCTTCTATTTTTGCTCGCTTGGCTTCGTATTTCCGCGCCAGTTCCATGTGCTCCTCGAAAAACTCTTGATTAAGCTGATTCAAAGCTTCTCGCTTGCGCTGGACGCTGCTTGCCGGTGGAGGTTCGCACTGAATCAGTCGCCGAATCTTTGCCGGCAAAGGCGGGCGAATTCGCTGTTCGCGATAAATGCTCGCCATCGTTCTGGCGCGTTTTACCGGTAAATATTCCGGTGACGCTGGCATAACACTGTTAGGCAGCGCATCATCTTCCCAGTCTTCGTCGCGAAGTTGCGATTGCAAACTGGGCATCGGCGGCGTTAACCGCTCGGGGCTTTTGGGGGCCAAAACCGTGAAGGTTTCGGGTTCGTCCCCCGTCATATCGATCAGTACCGACATTTGGTGATTTCTTTTTTTTCGTGGTCAAATCAAAAACTCCAACGAGCTACGAAAAATTCCGGGGTCATTCTCAGCTGATCGGTGATCTTTACTGCGATCTTGATCGCGCACCGATCAAGATCACTTGTCCGTAAGGGGCGTAAAGGCTATTTGCCAAAATATTAGTTACAAGTCCTACTCTAAAAATAGATTCGCGCTAAAAATAGATCGCAAGTTTGGGCGCCAGATCTTTTTTTATAAATCCCCCTTTCCACCCTTGCGGGCGAATTTGCAGTTTTGACTTACAAAAAAATAAATCGTTGCATCGTCACTAGTCAACAGGCGCGGGTTAACGCAAGTTCTTAGTTCGTTTTGCAGCGAACCTACTAAGCGTGTTGAAAAACACGAGAACGCCCGAGATATTTTTTGACGAGCCAGTGCCGAATTCGCTGCACGTCTATATTTTTTACGGCTGGTAGCGGCTGCTGAACTGCTGGCTGCGCCACCAATCCATGCGGTTGCGGTCCTCGGCATGCACCTGCTCCTGGCTCCACTCGGGATTGTTGAGCACGAAGGTTAGCATCAGCGTCATGGTGTCGAAGGTAACGTCGGCGCCAAACTCATCGGTGACCACCACATTCAGCGTGTTCAATCCCGTGTTGCCGTCGCACGTTAATATGCGCGGTGTGTCGTACACCACGTGTGTGCGGGTAAAGTTGGGGATCACCAAACAGTGCCCGCGACCCCCCGCGTTGGTGCTCATCTCGGCCGTGAGGTTGCTTTCGTCAAAGCTAACGCGCCACAGATCACTGGTACCGCTGGCGTTCTCGATGCTGTACTCAGTGATTTGCACGTGGTCAATGTGCTGCAAGAAACGTCCCAAGTGTAACTGCAGCCGGTTCACACCCTTGGCTGCGTTGGGGTCGGGTTGTGGAGTCACAGCGCGCATGCGCACACACACTTGGTGCACATACTGCCACGGCTTAAGCTCGCGACTCATCTTTTTACCCACTAAAAACAGAAAACTACGCCTCTGTAAAGTCAAAGCTTGCACGACACGCACTGGTGCCGCCAATGCCAGTTACCAGTACATAGTATGTAAGAAACGCACTGTTAGCCCCGGCGGCGTCAAGAGAGCAGGGATGGTCGCTAAGTGTGCGCTGATTGACCGCGGTTTTCACCTGATTGGTGGCGGCCGCGTAACCACTTTCCAGCACGATGCCGCCTGTCAAATTAGTGTACGTGCCTGCACTGGCATACTGGTAGTTGCTGTAGGTCGTGTTGACGTCTGTGAACGCCCCTGGTGTCATCGTCCCGCCGGCACACATTTCCCAGAACACGGGATTGTTGCCGGTGACCAACAAGTTGAAGTTGGTTAGCCGCATGAAATTGCGCGCGGCAATACCACCGATCCCTGTCGCACGTGGGCGAAAAGACAAAATCAGCGTGCGGGAACCGTTAGCGGCAGTTGCAATGCCTTCCCCTGTGCTAAACACGCGGCTGTTGAAGTCCACTCGTCCGCCCTCGCTAGCCACAGCGCAGCACTTCCATTTCAACGTGCTTGCACCAGCGCCGGCAGTCATGTCATTTTCAAATCGGATTGGCAGCGACGCCGTGCGCATGTAGGGCAACGCCAACACGTTGTTGGCGTTGAGGAACTCGTGCACTGGCATAAAGATCCCGTCGATGTCAAACCCAACGCGTACTCGGCCCATGCCGAGATACTGCAAGTCGATGAACAAAATTTGTGCTTTGCTCAGGTCCAGTATCCCCAACGTGCTGATGTTCCAGCTTGCTTGAACCACTCGAGTATCCACCGGAGCGCCGGTTACGCTGCTGCGTAAAACGACATATGCGTCTCCGCTGGCATCACGCTCCAAGAACACACCGTCTCCCGCATCAAAATACCCCACGCGCATGGTGCTTGTTGCAACAGCGTCCATGACAAAGGTCATCAGGACCAAATGACTGCGTCCAGGTTGATAATTGATGTACTGGTAGCTTTGTGCTATACTGGTGCCCGTGCCTGCTGCCACCGTAAGTTCGGTTACCCTATTCGTCGCGTTGAAGGTGCCGGCTACTCCCGTTCCAGTCGTGAGGTATCCCATTTTGCCGGGCTCAGTGTCGTACAACGAGATGGCGTTGAAGACGTGGTTTGGTTGACTGACACGCAATCGACTAAACGCGTCCAAATTGGCCGAGTCGGCGTATTGAACCTCGGTGGCCACTGCACCCAAATTGCTCACGATAACAGTGCCGTCGATGGTCAAGCTGCCCCCACCGTCATCGACGGTTTGGCTAGCCGGGAAGTTGCTTACAGATACGGCTCCATCAACTGTTAGGCTCAGTCCACCATCGTCGACGGTGAGGCTCCCGCCGTTATCATCGACGCTCTGTACTGCCGGGAGGTTGCTTACGGCCACTGTCCCATCTACAGTCAAGCTGCCGCCGTTGTCATCCACACTTTGCACAGCCGGAAAGTTGGTCACGGCCACGTTTACCGCTGGACCTCCCCCGCCACCACTGACAATCACCGGAATCGCGACATCGACTGTGGTTTCCTGCACCTGTCCAAGCGCCACAGCGTTGCTGTTCAAATCCCGAGTGGTTAACGACATTTGGGGGTTTATAGCTGAATTTAGGAAAAAAATGGAGGGTCGGCTGGTAGAAGCGATGCGCAACGCGGTGATCGAGCGTGTGAAAGTTGACCCGGCTGCTGTTGCGATCACGTATAGTGCGCTGTTCGAGGGGAACACGCTGCAAGACGTCACTCCCAATCCATTTGCCAAACAGAAATGGACTCTGCCGCCATTTCGAAAAGTCACGAACGCCGAGGGCAAGGTCATTGCCGAGTTCTTCCCCGACAAAAAGCTATAACAAACGCACTGTCTGTTTAGTGCAGCGCCTTGCTGAGACCACCAGCACGTGCCTGCGTGATGTTGTAGCCCTTGGCCCACACGTCCACCTGCACCACCTTGGTGGCACCGGGATTGGGAAGCGTAAGGTTAAGAGCAAGTGCACCAAGCACCGAAGCGCTGGCATGCCCGGTGGCGTTCTTGGTGTCCTCGGGGTACACACTGAAGCTGATCATGTACACAGCGCCACCGGTTTGCGCGTCGGCGTGGTACTGCTTGCGCACATGGGTGCGGCTCCACAGCTCGGGGATCGCGTTCTGCAGGTCCTTGCCACCCGCCGTCATCTTGTAGTCCACAATGGGGTGGTGCACGCCGAGGTGACCACCGCCACCGCCCAGTAGCGACGCCGTGGTGACGTTGGCCTCAGCGCGCGATCCGCGCCAGTCACGCAGGTCAGCCTTGTACACGTAGCCGGGCAGCGCAACAGCGCCAGTGTCCTCGGCAATGCGGCACACGAACATCACCTCGGCCATGTCGAGACGGAAGTTCGCCAGGGGCACGTTGACGTTCAGGTTACCGCCCGCAGCAGTGCCCTGAATGCGAAACCCGGGCTGAGCTTCAATGTCCTGGAACAGGTTCACCATGCCCTCGGGGGACTTGTAGAAGCGCAGGCGGTGCTCCTTCTCGGCAGCCGACAGCGTGATCTCCTGGTAGCGCAGGCGCAGGTCCGTGATGGCCGGCAGCACGGCCGCACCACCCGTGAACACCGTGTTGTCACCAGTGGCGGTGACAATGAGCTCACCCAGCGGGCGCAAAGTAAACTCCAGCTGCCCCTCAAGCGCAAGGGACTCGGGCATCCAGTGGTGGTCCTGGTTCTGCGTGCACCACAGATGCTCGAGGGGATGGCGCAGCGTGACGCCGTTGTACAGCGCATCGACCAGCGTCTGCTCGGTGTTGCCACCCGGAGGCAGGTTGCCCAGCACCTCGACGTTGATGTGCTCGATGTTGATGTTGTTGCGCGTAAGCTGGCGCTGAAACACCTGGAACTCACTGTCGTACTGCTGGATCACAGTGCTGCCGTAGCGCAGCAGGATCTGCTCAAAAACAAGGTCGCCCACGTTCTTCACGTACTCGGCCTGGGGCGTACCCACAGCCGCAGCAGCAGCGACCTGAGGATCAGCCAGCGTGTCCGCGGCAACAGCGGGAGTGTAGGCGGGGTTGGTTTGCGCAGCGGCAAGCTGAATCTCGCTCCACATCTTGCCGATCAGCGTGCTGGTCTTGGGCAGGCTGTACACGATCTTGAGACCGGCGGTGTAGGGCGGGTTCACCACGCCGTTGACGGGCGACAAGAAGTTGCTCTCGTTGCGGTGGCTGGGCGCCAGTGCCTGGTGTCCCTTGGGCTGATACAGCGACTTGGTGCCTAGCACCACGCTGCTCAGTTGGCTCATCTGGGGCGCAATGCCCATGCCGCTAAATCCGGCGTTCACGCTTCCTCCTGACATAGTGCAAGTGGTTTACTGTACTACTTGCTAGAATTAGTGCCGGGTGCGCAGTACGCGTGCGGTGTGTGTGCGCGTGCCCACTTTTGCAGTTCGTGTTGCAACAGTTCCACTTTGCCCTGTAGCGCAGCGTTTTCGGCTCTTAATCGGTCGCATTCGGCCTGTAGTTGCACTGCCGCATACTCTTTGCGGCCATAAACAAGCGTATACTCTTCCAGCCCTTGATTCATTGTCACGAGTTTGCATCGTCGAGTCGCTCTTCTACATCAGTCAGCCGTTCCTCCAGCGAGCTCAGCCGCGTCATCGCTTCGTTGATCATCATGATCATTGCGTACTCCTTGCCGCGCTCGTCCCACTGCGGCTGGGTAAAATCCGGCATCGGCAACTTCAGTCCAGCAGGTTTCCCAAGATCCTGACCCTCACTCATAGCGTTTGTTTACCAAAGCCCGGTATTTGCGTTCATGCTCCAACTTGATCAGTCTTGCGTTCATGTCTGCGACTGCTCTTTGCATCTTGATCATGTCCATTGTCAGCCGGTGCGAGTCTCCCAGCGGTGGCTTCTCGACCCATCGCACCCCTTCATCCATCGCAGCAAAAACTTTACACCACTGTCCCCGCACCGTGACGGAAGGGCATACCCGGCGCCGTCATGTGCACGCTGTCTGGCGTAAACAATGTGGGGTTAGGCGGGAGCGCCTTGCCGATAAGCCCGGCCTCGTTCCAGTCGCTGTCGGTGGGGTTGGTCGGCATCCACTGAAACCCAAGCCGGTTGGTGGTACGGGGCGCAACTGCCGGATCGGGGTCGTGCACCACCAGTTCGCGGCTGAAAGCGTTCCACAGCGGCTGGTGCGTCTTGCGGATGAAGTGACGACGACCGCGAGCAGCCTCCTCCATGGTGTCCAAGCGCTCATGCTCCTGTGCGTTGGCCAGCAGCGTGTACGTGCGCTCGGTAGGGCTGTCGTGCGGGCCATGTTCAATGTCCGGCGCAATGTAGTACGGCGGGAACGCGGGATTCCACGGCACACGGGCACGAGTGGCACCGAACTTGGGCATGATTGCACCAAGATGGCGCATCTCGTGCAAGTTCAGCTCATAGGGCCGCTCGATGATGGTAGCCAGTTCCTCGGCGCGGGTCTTTTCCAGTTGCGTAAGGGGTGCCTGAAACAAGTCGTGGGCCAGGTAAACGCCGGCTCCCAGTGCTAGCAGTTCCATTGCGCTGTTTTATCTAAACAGTGTACGCAGAAAAACACCGGCGATGCGTCGCGTCGGGTTAACGCCGAAACAGCGTTTGCAAGCGGGAAACCCCAAGTTCCATGCGGGCAAAAATCCCGTGGAGCTGGAGACCGACATCGACATCATCGAACCCACTGATGCCGCGCAACAGCAACAGCTTAGCGCCATGGTGGACAAGATGTATGAGCAAAGCAGCAGCGATCCGGCCATTCGCAACGGCTTGGCGCTGTGGAAAACACAGATGGCCACTGGTGCCATGAGTGACCAGGTGAAGCTGCAGTTTTTGCGCCGGTTTTACTTTTGGCTGCTTGGTCGTGGCACCGAGGACGACACCAAAAAGACCATGTGGGGACGGGGTAATGCGGCCGTGCACAACAAGGAGGTGGCTGCGTACATCGAGCAGTTCGCACGCAAGCGCACCGAATACGCGCTGTTGTTGTCGCTAATGGCCAATCGGGTCCCCGAAACGCTTAACGGGTACTACCTGTACTATAAGTACATTGTCAACGGCAAGTTGCAGCGCAGTGTCGACCAGCACGGCAAGGAGTGGTGGGATCTCAGCAAGGACGACTTTTTGGAGGACTTTGATCTGTTTCAAAAGGAGTTCGACCACAAGCACAAGGAGGCGCGTTACAGTGAGATCATCGCACCGGCCGCCAATCGCAGTGCCAGTCAAGCGCCGTTCCAGGCCAGCGAGCCGTACCCCGCAACTGCCGAACAGCGTGCGCAATACGCACTGGACGATGAGAAGGCACAAGACGACATTGCGTACGACCAGGTGAATCAGCGGTTTAAGGTTACGCCACAGTCGCGCAAGGCTGGACCGTATCAGCGCCAGCCGGAAGAGCCAAGCACCAATGCTGCACCCGACGGCGCAGCTACACCCGAGCCCGAGGTCGGTCCCGCTCACGCCGACCCCATGGAAATGGGAACAGGTGACACTGGGTATCCGATCGAGGAGATGGAGCGGCTTACAGTGGTGCAAATGGAGCACCAGCAGGAAATGCATGAGGCGCAGATGGCGGAAATGCGTGCTATGCGTGAGCAGTTGACGGCAGCGATGAAGGCCCGTGAGTTTGACGAGGAGGCACTTAAGCGCCACAACGAGCACTTGGGCGAACGGTTGGCGGGACATCTCGGCGCAGCGATGAAAGAGGCTATTGCTACCCAGAACCATGGCGCGTTCGAAGCAACGCGAGCGGCTACGGAAAAGCAAACGGAACTGCTGAAAAACATTCGCGACGCAATTGGCGATCTTAACAGTGACCGCGACAGTGCCGAGCTACGCCGGGATTTGGAAAGTGCCCGAGATGACATCAAACAGCACGAGAAGCTGCACAAGGATCATGTGGCAGAGAAGGACGGGCTGTACAAGGATCTTGATGAGATCAAAGGCATGCTTACTGCAAAACACGTGGAAATGGACCGTCGTCTTCAACAAGCGCAGGCCGCGTTTGACGAACGCACAGCAAACCATTTGGCGCAACACGAAGCGGCGTTGGCACAGCTACGAGGGCGTGTGGCGGCTATGACCAAGGATGCCGAGCAAAGCGCTGTTGTGCGGGGGGCACTGCAGCAAGAGATCACGGCGCTGATGCAGCAGATCCAAGACCTGACGGCCGGTCCCATGGAGCAAGGAGCAGAAGCAGTACCAGCTTTACCCGCGATTGAAGAAGCGCCAGCCGTTCCCCCCAAGGACAAGGAAGAAGCGCATGAGGTGCAAATTGAGGAAGTGGAAGAAGAGGAGAAGGAGAAGCCGAAGCGTGAGCGTGAAGAGGAAGCAGAGGAGGTCCTGTTGATTGAGGGTCCGGCGCCGATTGAAGGAGAGGACCGTCCTGTTAAGTCGCAAGCAGTTGAGCCGCCATTTGACCCCAAATTGCCCAAGGAGTTTGACGATTTGCATGCTTTGTGGCAACGCATCCCGCAAGCCACGGGCGCCGACGAGCAAGAACGGAATGTGGCCGATTATGATCGCTTGATCCGCGACGTCGCTAAGATGCATGGCTTTGACCAGAGTCCGCCTCCGCGCAAGATTAACGGTGTCGAGGTGTCGCACAAGAACCAACTGAAAGCGCTGCGCCGTTTTCGTATTGCGCTCGAAGAGCACGTTTCACTCAAGAAGCAGGGACCTCGGGCGGCAGCAAGCAAACGACGTGAACGCGCGGCAGCAACTGTTAAGGAGAAGCGCGAGGAACGCAAGGCGAAGGCACGGCTGTGAGTACAGTCAAACAAATGGGTACATTATTCGCCACGGATCGTGAATGTTGTGCAATCGGGCCACGTGATCGTGGTTCAGTGCAGCGGTAATAACGCGTAGGGTGCAGATAACCACAATGGCCAAGTTCCAATGCGGGTGCAGTTGCGCCCACAGCAAGATGATAGCAACAATGCAGCAAAGAAGAATCTCGAATAGCCATGCAACGTACTTAAACTGCACGTGCTGCAGCGCCGCTCGAAAGTGGTACTCAGCAAGCATGAATCTTTTTAGCATTTAATGCTTGGAAAATGCGCCAATTTCGCTCACTTCACCGAAACGCCGCTCCTCGCGGCTGGTGCTTGGCCCAAACAAAATGCCGATAGGGTACCCGGCATCGCGTTGCAGCTCGTCCACCGAAGCGACGTGCAGTCCGCCATGAAATCGCTCGCCCTTGGGCAGACTGTGCAGTGCGTAAAATGCAGACGCAAGTTGTCCCATCTGGGGCGTCTTTCGGTTAACCAACACGGGCGCAATGTCGATGGCGATGCGGTCGGGGTGCCACTGGTGAAAGCCGGGCAACCCTGCACTGGTGTCGTGGTCGTCGTACAAGTCCTGTGCGTTGTGGGGCAGGTTGGCCGTGACGTGCACATCCTCGTAAATGCTCGCATGTGTGCGGTCGTCAAAGGCGTCGCCAAATCCGCGGTAAAACTCGGTGGTGGGAATGCGATCGTAGCGAGTGCCAACGAACCAGTCGTACTCCGCGCGCCCTTCGAGCGCAGCCTGTTTCTGGCGTTCGTAACTCAGCCGCATGGCAAGGGGCTTGTTTTTGCGCGCTATCGCATGGAAAATGTCGGAACGTGCGAAAACTGCGGTGGTACCGAATTCGATGTCTGCCATGCTCGTGGAGATCTTGTTTGTGTGGATTGCGGTGCGGTTGATCGAGGAGCTCCCATCATGGTGGCCCAGCGCAGCTACACTGTCCCGATGGCGAGTTGCTTTCCGTCTTTTGCGAACACGGCCGCGGCTTGCACTGAGCTTGCTCAAGACATATGCAACTTCCAAAATACGCTACGGTGTCGCAGCACTGTCAGCGCGCCTTACAAGCGGGAAACCTACTTCGCCGAGCGACTAAGTCAGTGGCGCGAGCAGGAACCTGGCATTGACGTCAACGATAGCATACGCATCGACCGCATATACGCCGAGCTTAAGCGCGATGCCTGGCGGGACAAAACGCGCTTTGAGAAAGAGGACTGTCGGCAGCTGTTGTTTATGTTGGACCAGCGCCACCGGGTTAAGCGCTTTGTTACCAAGTATTTGGAGAAGTTTTTGAGCATTCGTCACATGTTGTGCGGCGTGCCGAGTTTTGGCATTTACATTACCGACAGCTTGGCATTGCAGCTGAAGTCAATGTTTTCCCTGCTGCAAGCAGCGTTTACGTACGTGGTGCGTCGTCCCAAGCTGCGCTACAGTTTTCTTAACTACAACTTTGTATTTCGCCGTTTGCTCGATTTGCTGGGTCGCAGCGAACTGGGGCTGGATTTTCCGCCGCTAAAAAGTCGACGAAAGCGCGAAGACATCACCTACTTGTGGGCACTGCTGGTGAAATACCTGCAGTGGCCGTATCTCAACTCGGATGCACAACTCTTCGGAGCGGCATACCACACCCGACTCAGTACCATTGTACATCGACGACAGCAGTCCCGACGAAACGCCTCCACGAAGCGGCAGCACCGAGCGTGAAGTGCTACAGCGGCCCACGATCATGGAGCCGGTCCCCATGGCGCAGCGCACGCCCACCGAGGCAGTGATCGACTTTGATGGCAACATTCGCCGTGTGCGCGCTAACCACATACGCGGGGGTCGATGTACCCGTAGTTGCTTGGGTTTTAGCGTGCATGTAGCTGTGTTGTCGATTGCCGCGCTGGTGGGACTGAGCATGGCCATCGTTATGCGCGACGACACGGAACAATTTCATTTGTGGCTTGGACTTTTCACTTTGGCCCTTGGGGCTTTTCTCCCAAGTCCCAAGCTGAAAAAACCCGACGTGCACGAGCAAGAGCTGCTGACGGGTCACTTACAGCGCTGATGCAAAAAGACCGTTTTGGCGATCATGAAACGCTTAACGAGCAGTGCTACCGCAAGCTGGTGGTGCTGGACGATGGACAAGTGATGAGTAGCACGCTTGCCACCGATAGCTTGAACTTTTCGCACTTTATGCTGCGTGGAGCGGACGGGCGAGCTTTGCAAGTGTTGTATCGTCCCAAAAGCAGCAAGGTGAACCCGTTTTGGGCCAATTTGCGTGAGAAGTTCCCTGGCAAACGGCAAGCAGCGGTGCCCGAAATGCGTGGCATGTTTTTTGTGCACGCGCCTAAACAGCACTTGGCGTGGAACGACAAGATCTTGCTGCGTGAGCTAATCAACTACTACACATGCAAAGTACAGCGCAAGCCGTACAGCTTTGCAGTGTTTAGTGAGCGTGGAGATTGATAAATTCTGCGCGAGTTCAGTGACTACGCCCGGTATGGGCAACTACACCAGCACACCGCCTTGGGAGTATGTAGAGGGTCCAAACAACGAAAGTTACGATCAGTTCGGCTACGTGCCAGGCGGACTGAAGTTCCCGACCCAGCGGGTGTGGGCTGTTCCCAACGAGCAGTTTCCATTGCACACACTAATGGCCGAAGATCCGGTAAAGCAACCGTACGGGGTCGTTAATGGTCCGCTGCGCACGTTTGGATCGGGCGAATGGACCAAGCTGTGGGAACAGGGGATGATCGTTAACAGTGGCACCACGCCGGAAACTGGCGACGTGTTCAACAAGGTGATACGGGAACCCGGAAAGGCGAGCACATGGGTCGACCACCCCAGCCTGCCAACGCCAGACACATACCCGCTGGGCAAGGACGGCAAACCTGCCGATTTTACACCAATGCGCGACGCCGCAGCCATCGTGCAGATGTATGACGGAAAGAACTACAACATAATGGACGCCTATGTGGAGGCAGCGGAGCAGTCTTTCGACCGGGCCTACGTGAATGGCGGCTTCGAGGCGATGAAAGAAGTCAACGAAAACGACACCAGCACGTACGATCCATGCGACAACCCGACCATCTTCGAGGTCATGTTGCCATTGACAATGGCTGTCGCGGTTGGCGGGGTGTACATGCGGCTGATCTTTCCGGCGCTGGAAGCAGCGGGGGTCCCTTCACAAGCGTCAGCAGCTGCCGGCATTGGGCTCACCAGCTTTGCATGGAACATTGCAAGGGCCAGTTTGGAAACACTGGGCGAGCCAAGCCAATACTACACGAATGCAGCCCGCAGTCTCATCTACCCCGGTGCCGTGTTTGGGGGTGTTTACTTGGGTGATCAACTGTTTCAGCAGACAACAGTGCGTTTAACACAGCCGCAATTCGAGATTGCTTCTTCGGGCGCACTGATCATGTTGCTGCAGCCGTTCGTCGACGATCTAGCACACGCGCTGGAGGTTGCCAACTTTGGTGCCGGAGTCGTCATCGCAGTCTTTCGGTCGATCGTTGGCGGGATCAGCTGGTTTTGGTGCCGTTTGGGCGCCGATAGCTACGATGCCTGCCAAGACAAGGATAAGCACGCCACCGGCCGGCGTTGGGATGTTGGAGCCATCGCGGGTCGGCTGACCGACGAGGTGGTGGAGCGTGAAGGATGGGAACGCGACAGCGAGCAGGCGCGGTTTGTTTTTGAAGGACTGCTACGTGGTCCCAGCATGATGATGGCCGCCGACACTCGCGCGGGGCATCGCATTTGGGACATTGCGTTTGCAAACCCGATGGGCGAGATTTACGAAACTCCGTGGCAGCAGTTGAAGAACAAGGACTTTCCGACCGGGACTGGCTACGGCATGACTGGCGCGGTGTTTGGCTGGGACGGCGACACCAACAAAAGCAGCTGGGACGTGGCCAACATGAACCTGTACGCTTGCCAAAACTGGGACGTCATGCGGCACGGGGACCAAGATCACGGCGACGCCCGCAGCACTGCGTTGGCCGAGACCTTTGACAATTGGATTGGCAACTGGGAAGAAGGCGGAAACCTGGGAGCATTGGTGGAAAAGGCCAACGACCCCAACTTCATCCATCAAGCCAAGCAGATCAAGGGATGGGATCCGCTGGCGGTGCGGCTAGACCCCAGCTGCGAGGAGTTGATCGCCAGCATTTTGAACAGCGAAAGTGTGCATGCACGCGCCGCAGCTGCTAACTATGCCGCGGCTGACATCATCAAAAAGACGGCCGATTGTGATCCCCAAAGTGTTGCGTGGATTGACGCCAACAGCAAGTTTTATGAGTACATGCTGTCCAACAACGCGCACTTCACGCTTACCGCCGAGCAAATCTGGGACTGGACGGAGAAGCGCATCTTTACGGGATACACGCCACAGCAGCTAAGCGCGGCGCTGTACGCCATTGGCTCGTTCCCCAGCACACAGCCCAAGGATGATCCCGGTGGTTCTGGCGTTCGCATGCACGGTATCTGGCTGCCTAAAGACTTTAAGGGGCTGTGGGATCTACCCGGCGGACAGAACTGGAAGATGTGGAAGGCGATGAAGGAGTTTCCGCCGCCAGGCAAGGTGCCATACGCCAAGTGGCTGCCGCCGCTGGAGCCGATTGTGCAGGAACCGGTGTTGCTGCATCCACCGCCATTTCAGCCGATGATGAACGCGTTTACCACCGTGCTCTTTGCGCCCACACTTGCCAAGCGTCACGAGGCAGCCAAGTCGATGAAGCCGCCATATGATCCCAACAAACCGCTACTGGACCTGTGGTTCATTGCCAACGACTTGGTGTACGACTGGATTGTCGACCGTCCCGACAGCAGCAAGTTGCGCCCCAGCGATTTAACCAAAGACACGCTGGACACGATCTTCGGCAAAGGATGGGACACTGGCATTTACCCCAAGGGCCTCAGCAACGAGCCGCAGTACATCCAGGACGCGGTGTGGTGGGCAATTATGACGTGGCCAGTGCCGGGACCCAAAACGCAAAAGTGCTTCAGCAACCATTTATGGAAGGAAACCATGTGCAACAACGTCACGTTGTTCTGGAACTTCTGGGCCTGGGGTGGCGGTGTTTACCCCAAAACACCCAAACCCGACTACTACCCCGACAATGTTCCGGAAGGCGGACAACAGTAAAACTGATGGAGCCGGCGAAGGGGCGCGGTTATCATCCGCAAACGCAGGTGAACTTTGCAGCCACCGAGGCATTTGAGCGCACGTATGGCAAAACGGAAGCGGATAAGCAACAGGCCGGATTCGAGAAACCGAGCTGGCACACCGCAGCTGTGGCACCCATACCGCGAACGCCTAGTCCCGCCGGTAGCGCTAGCGCGTTGCCCGGTCACTTTATTGCCGCCGAGACAGTGTTTCTTTTTTCCCTCGGCTTCGTGGCAGGAATCGCCGCAGGACTAGTGGTAGCGCGATGGACGCAAAGCTGAAATACAGCAACTTTCACATCACGGTCAACTGGAACATCGACGGCGAAGGTCATTTGCCGGAAGTGCGGGAAGCGATCGATCTGATGGTGGAGGACCCGTTTTTGTGGTGGTGGCTTAAGCGGTACGACGGCAGCCAACGCGTGGATTTTGGTGCCAACGACAGCCGCTTGGTGGAACGCGTACGCATTCGTGCGGCGTTTGAGCATGGTGGAAAACACAACCACGGGCTGCACGTGCACTTGCTGGTGGAGATTGCGCACACCACCATGGTGCAGATCGACAAGTACGGTGTGGAGAAGGTCTTTTTGCACTTTTTGCCGCGTTTTAACCCCAACGTGCACGTGCGTTTTGTGGCCGGGCGCGGTGAAGACAAGGACTACATCCTTCACTACATTACGAAGGAGGTGAGTTTACTGCAGCGTGCACTGGCTTGTAGCCAAAAAGTAAGTCTCCACCTCCTCATCCGTGATCTCCGCAGATCCCACGCGCTCGGCCGACGAACGACTGGAATAATCGCCTTCGCTATGCGTTTGCCGGGAAGAACGAGGAGATGTCGGCGGAGAACCACGATCCTTGAACAAACGCGCCAGCTTGACGTACATGTTAGGCGGCAAAGTAAACGGGTCCGAGTTGCCCGGGAAGGTCTTGTCAATCCACTGTGCATGGGACGCCAGCATCCCAGCGCGCGCGCGCACCAGCGACTCGTCCATGGCCTCGGGCACTTGCATGCAGTCCAGCCGGCAAGCCACCACACGCAGCAGCTGGCTGGTAGTGTGCAAGATCTCCACGTCGACGCGATCGAGCGGTGTTCCTTCCATTTTCTGCGCCCCTTTTGTAGATCGTCCAAAAAATGGACTTGTGGGGGTTTCCGCAATACTACTACAGCAGCAGCCGCATCGACCGGGGCGAGTACCACCGCAACGCTGGAGAGGGCATTCCCATTGCACCGGACCGACCGCTGCACATGCCGCAAGCGTATGGAAGTACGGTGCCCCATCACCGCGAGATGCCTAGCTTCCCCGATCACGCGATTCGTCGCGATGATGTGCAGTACTACAGCACCGACTCGCTAGCGTTTGGCGGCTATCACAGCCACAATTTTCTCAGCCGTGATGTCAAATTGCACTGACGCAACCATGGCTGACGAGATCAAGTACATTCTGATGTGGCCCATCGAGGAGTTTCGCATGCAGCCTCCTGACTATGCTGCGCTGGCCGTGGGTGCCGGTGTGATGTACTACATGCTGGGCGGACTGCCGTTTCAGGGTGAGGAGCTGTCACAGACGGCGCAGGCGTACCTTGCTGGTGGATTGGCCAGCTACGGCTACATGAAGTTTGTTCAGAAGCAGGCGCCCGGTGGAGGGAAGTACTGAATGAAGTTTTTCCACGTGACCTAGTAAACACGCAATGCGCAAGGCTTTGTACAGCGCTCGTGAGGGGTACAAGCGAAGCGGCAAGCAGTATCCGCTGGACGAGGAGCCACAGCGGTATCCCGGGGTACCGGCAAGTTTTTTGCGCGATCGTGGAGGTGCTTTGCGTGAAGCCAAGCCCACTGCGCCAGTTAGCGACCTGCCGTGGGAGAAGAGCAGCTACGCCGCCAACCGTAACGTGTACGGATTGCTTGCGTTTCGTGAACCGCTTGTCGACGGAGGCCGCTACGACCCGCTTCACCGAGGATGGGGGGCGTGGACTACGAATCGCTTCGAGAGCGTGCCGATGAGTTTCAACGGCAAGCCTCTTTGGTGATCCAGGAAGCGCGCAAGAACGGCGCCAAAAAGTGCGAGTTTACGTGTCCACCGGAATTGGCCGACAGCATGGAGATCCGTTTGGTGCTGTGGAAGCTGCGCTACCATCGGCACGGCAGTACGTTTTTTTTGCAGTGGGACTTTTAAAGGTCCGCGTACTGCTCCTCCTTCTCCTTGCTTACTACGCGTTGCTCGTCGCGCTGCTGCACCATGGCCGCCTTGTTGGCGCGATCCACAGTGGTTACCATCTGCACCATGAACGCCAAACAGCGCTTGCCGGGACCCATCTGTTAATGGAAGATGAGGGGCGGGAAGACGAAGAAAGGTTTTTGCCGGCCATCATGACGATGTGCACGGACAGCGAGCGCAGCGCTGCAATTAAGCACAGCAAAAAGTGGATACGCGACGGACGCTGGGTAGGCACACACGCGGGCAATCGACCGTTCATGAAGTTCAGCACCGCTGCTGCAAAACGACGCACCAAGTGTCGACGAGTTCACATTAAGATCGCACACCTAGTGCTGGTCGAGCACGGTTGCTACCCAAAAGAGGATGACCAGGCGAGCCATTTGTGCCACAACGCGGCGTGTATCGACGTCGACCATTTGATTTGGGAACGCGGCGACTACAACGCGCGGCGTATGCGGTGTGCGCAACGAAAAAAATGTGTGTGCCGCCAGCCGCAAAAGTGTATCTTTGACGCGCACAACTTACCATAAACCACTCGGCGTTGGCGATGGCCAGCTCGGTGATCAGCTCGTCCCACTTGTCCTTGTTCGCCTGCACGGTTTGCGTCAAGCTGGCAGCAGGCCCACTAAGCATCAGTCCCAGGGGATTAAACTGCTGCGTCACCACTTCGGTGACAAAGCACCCGTTGACAAACATCTGACCCGCCTGCTCAATGCCGCCATTGCTTTGCAGCTCGCACTCGATTTGCGTGAGCAGCTCACGCAGTTGCTCTTCATCCTTGGGCAAAACTTTTGGCTCCTTAAAACTAAGCTTGTGGCCCAGCTTCTTGAAGTAAAGTCGAATCTTGTGCGCCATCATCTCCTTGTCGCGTGTGCTTTTTGCAGCCGCTTTCTTGGCCTTGGTGTCGGGCATCGCCACTGCGCGCTGTACTTGTGCGCGTTCTTTTTTCTGCGCTGCTGCTTCCTCCCGCTCCATGGCCTTGCGTGCCGCTTCTGCCTGCTTCTCCTGCTTGGCCAATCGCTCTGCCACCGCTGGGTCCATGCGCGGCATCGTTTGCATGTCGCCTTGAAACAAGTCGGCGGGCACCTCTTGCATGCTGCACTTATTTACTGTGTAGTAGTCATAGCGTCGAAGAAAAACTCCGCAAAACGCCAAGCACGCAACTTGCGCTCGTCGCTTAGCCCGTTCCACACGGCTGCCGCATCCGCGCTGTTGTATGTCTGTAGCATGAGCAGTATCGTCTCCTCATCGTGCTCCGTCACACTGCTTTGCAGCACACCGATCCAAGGCAAAAGGTGCGTTTGTGCGGTGGCAAACGTGCTGGCATCGAGATCGTCGTCTTCTGCGCCCAGTTCCAAAAGCTCTGCGCGGTACTCTTTGATGAAGTTGCGCCACTTGCTCTCATTGAACGCCCCTACGTTCATGACGCAAAATCTTTTGAACCGTTATGCAAGGGGCGATCGATGCTGACTGGTGGGTGTCGGAGCAGTTGTTGTGGGAGGGAGATGATGTTGAGAGGCTGAAGAAGCTTGTTCGGGCGCACCATGTCCACGCCCGCGACGCGTACGGCAACACGCTGCTTCACTGGGCGTGTGGGGCCGGTCGCTCGAGGTGTACGGCCTGGTTGCTGGAGAGCGGCGCTGATACTGAGGCGCGCAACGACAACGACTGGTCTCCCCTTGATTATGCGGCTGTCTATGGATACCCAAGCTGCGTGGCGCTACTTCTGTATCACGGGGCCCATGTCAACGCCAGGGACAAGAGTGCTTGGACTTCTCTGGTGTTTGCCCTGGACAATGGTCGTGTTCAAGTGGCCCGCCTCCTCCTGGACGCTGGTGCCAGTGTGAAGCTCGCGCGCGAGAAGGCGCTCATCCCCCCATGGGTGAACGACTTCCTTCGTGGACGCAACTCGTGTGCAAAGGCAGTGCGGATTTTCATCGGAATCAGCGATCGGCAACATCGTGACGTTGCACGACTAGTGGGCCAAATGCTATGGCAGACACGCGGTCACGAAGCATGGGCGATTTAGACAAACATTCCAAAGGTCACCGCCGGCAGCGCAATGAACGCCCACCACGGGAAAACGGCCGCGTCAGGGTTGCTGCTGTCGGTCAGGATCCACGGACGAGGGCTGCCGTCCTTGTTGAACGAAACGCTGGGGCGAACGTAGTACGCAAAAGCACCCCCAGCTCCACCTGCCAGAAACATACGGCCCATGGGCGAGCCACCGAAAGGCAGCTGAGAAAGCAGCGTCTCGATCGGCGTGATCACCGCACGGTCCAGGTCAGTCATTGCAAAAAGTAAAGTGTTCAGCAGCAGCGGCGAGAAAAACCTTTACTGCACCAGTGATTGCACAGATCGCCACACGTAACGGTCGTCCAGTTGATGCGCAAGATGCGAGGACACATTACGCGCCCGGCCGCCAAACCACGCAACGGTGGCGCGTGCTTTGAGACGAATCAATTGACGCGGCCCCGTTAGCAAAGGGCTGTTACGGCACTGATGCCACACAACAACATGCTGCGGCTGCGCTGATATGAACCAAAAGTGGCCTTCGCCGGTAAGGAAGAAACGGCTAAGACAGCCGCTCCAAACGGCAGTTGTACCACACTCCTCGCAGTGTGGTGTACCAAGGGCAATCATGCCCAGCGTGCACAGCGCACGATTTGCCATTGTCATCTGCAAAAACGTGCCCGTTTGGTTGGTGTCGAGCAGGTAATCCAGTAATAAGAAGTACGCCAAACTGACTTGGTGCACCCGATCGATGGCAGCGCGCTTGACGCTCCAGTTTTCATCACGCAGCATGGGCGGGTCGGGCAGTACGGGGAACGTGTTGAGCGGACAGATGTGGCCTAGGTTGTTGACACGGAAGGAGATGCCAAGCATATGGCACAGCGCATGGCCGAAAGCGGGCGTTTGACTACGCATCAGCGCAGTGTAAACGAGGATATTGCGCAAGTGGCCACGCTTCAAGCTGAGGGCAAGCAGGTCGGGCACCCGATAGCCAGCTTGCCACACGTTGCAGCCCGAGTTGACTTGAATGTCAGCAGCAAGCCACAGTAGCAGCAAGTCGAACCGCAAAGGGAGCAGAAGGTAAAGCTCGGCGAGCAGTTTGGCCACGGGCTGCTTGCTGTAGGTCGCCTTGTTGGCGTGAAAGCGCAACGTGTGGTGCACCAGTGGATCGAGGCGGAAGGACTCCTTGCTCTCGGGATTGAACACACCGCTTGCGTGCTTGGGCACCTTGAACCTCTGGGTGGAGACAAGCACATCGCGGCATACACTCGCGTCGCAGCTGACGTGCACCACATGGGTACGCGCTGCATCGGTAGGGTCGTGCGTGCACAAATTGTCGAGCGAGCGAAAGCTTGCCTCCGGTGATCGCAGTGTGGCCAGTGCGTAGTTGGTAAGCGTACCCGTACGACTGAGGTAGTCAACACACTCCTCACTGAACATATTTTTTCGGCGCGGCTAAAAGGGCGAGGGCAAATAATCGATGCAACCGGAATTCGCCGGCGCATTTTTAGCCACTGGCGATCGCGGCTACTTACGCAGCGCACTGCATGCTTTGCGCGTACGCCTGTGCGGCGAGAGCTTGCGGGTGTACCTGGACAGCATCAAGGTGCAGCACGCGTGCTTGGAGAGCCTTAGCGACACAAAAATAATTCGTCGCGCAAAAAGAAGCCTGCTGCGTGCCGTGCATGTGCTGTATGGATTTGCCCACGGGAAACGCGTACGAAAGCGGGACCGGAAAAAAATGTGGCGATACTTTTTGACGAGCTGCACCGTAGCACGCCGACGGGCGCGACAGCTGACACACGAACTGCGACGTGGCATACTGGTGCGCGACATACCGTGCATGTATGGGCTTCTTCTAGCGCGTGAACTAGGGGCAAAAAAATAATCATCCCTCGCACTCACTATGGAGGGTGCTGCGTTGCGCGCCGCTAGCGAGAACGTGTGGGTGGGTGGCGAGACCGATGACCTTGTTCGCCACATACCCGGTGCCTACATGGCGCACAGCGAGGCCGACTTGCCCAGCAAACGCAGCTCGCACTACATCCTCGGTCCTGCCACAGCGCGCATCGAGTGTGGGGTGGTGCCCTTTCGCGCCGCGCTTGCCGAAGCAGCCGAGCGAGTGGCAGGCAGCATGTTTGTCGAACGCACGCAAAGAGTGCCCGCCTTTCGTCCCTGCGTGGTGGCTGGGGTGAAGCGCTGCTTCCGAGACGACAGCCCTACACGCTTCCGTGTGGCGCTGGACCTCGACGTTGCGGCTAACGCGTCGTGTGCGTACGACCGGCTGAACGAGGTGCCCCAGGTTGTGGCTGCCTGGCTAAGTGATGTCACGGACCACGACTTCAGCCAGGAGCCTTACTGGTTCTTCCTCGGGTCGTTTGCCGACAAGCCGATTAGCGCGCACCTTTATTTTTGCGACACCTGCTGGCTGCCCGCCGAGGACAACCGCTACAAGAACCACAATTTGCGCTTTAACCGACTGAACGAGAGTCTGCTCGCTTATGGACTGGAAGCCGATACCAGCATCACCAGCAGTGGTCTTAAGTACCCCTTTATGGACAAATGGCTCGCCAAGGAGAAGCGGTGGCGTGGCGCCGTGCTGCGACCGGTGCTTGCCCCTGACGATGTGTTGACGTGGAGCCAGTTGTTCGCGGTGTGTGACCCGCTGTGTGTGCCCGTGGACCGCGCTTATGTCAACGCCGTGAGCTTTAAGCCGGCGATCGAGCCGCTCAATCGAGCGCCCACCGCGGCGGTTGACCGTGCCGTTACCTACGTGGTCGACAACTCGCAGCCAGGCGACAGTGTTTTGGATCGTATCTATAACGCTGTTCCCGCTTGGCGTGATGCTGCCTTCACACGCAAACGCGCTGGCTACGGTGCTACCACGGTGTTCGTGTTCAACAGCACACATTGCCCCCTCAAAAACGACGCAAGCACCGACCAGCCCGCGCACGTGCACAGCACCGCTGGCAAGGGCTATGCGCTGGCCGATGGTATGGGTCAAGTAAGCATTCGCTGCCAGATTTGCAGCGGCCGAAGCTTGGACATTCGCGGCGTGGAGTTGGAGAATAGCGACGCGCAAAGTGCGATCGAGTTCTTCAACAAGCGATTTGCGCTGCTGCAAGGCAGCTATCTGCTGGAGTATCCCGTATTGCTCGCCAGTGGCACTGTGCGCCCCTACCGCGTGATGAAGCAGACGGAGTTTTTGCAGCAAGAGGAACGTCACGGCCGCCGGGTCAAAATCGGGCCCAAGAAGTCCGTCAGCTGGGCGAAGTTCTGGCTTGGCAGCGACAGCGCTATGCGGTTCACCAGCGGCTTGATTTGCGACCCCGGCCACACGGCCGATCCCTCCTTTTACAACACGTTCCACGGCTTCGACAGCCAGGTCGTGGCGGCTGCGAGTGCGATAAGTGCCGACTTGTCGCAGGACGATTTGCTGCAGCGTGTACCGTACTGGTGGGGCAACCTGTACCACAATTTGTGCGCGGAGGACATGCAGTTGGCCACCTATGTGCTGCAGTGGCTGGCGTTGATGATTCAGCAGCCGGGTACCAAGCCGCGTGTGGCCTTGGTCATCACCGGTCCGCCAGGCTGCGGCAAGGGCCAGTTTGCGCGTATGCTGATGAACATCGTAGGCAAGCCGCACGCGCTGCAAGTACGCTGCAGCGAGTTGACCGAGCGCTTCAATTACTCGATTAGCGAGGCCGTGCTGCTTTTCGTTGACGAGGCTGCCGACAACAAGGACCGCGAAAGTCACGGAGCGCTGAAACAGTTGATCACCGAGCCGGACACGCTGGTCAAGCGCAAATACCACGACGGTGCCCCGCGCAAGACCTTTCAGCACGTGATTTTTGCCAGTAACGACACCGGTGCCGTGCCCTATCAAGCCGGTGAGCGCCGCTTTGCTGTGTTGGGGGCCAAGTACGGTTTGCATCAACCCGGCACCGATGCGCTGTTTGAGTGGAACCAGGAGTTGGACACTGAGGTGCACGATGTCGCGGCACAGGGTGCGTTGCTGCTGTACCTTTCCCGTGTGAACCTGCAAGACTTTCGCGTGGATCTGGTCCCTCGCACTCGGGCCATGTGGGCTACGCAGTACGAGAGCATGATGCCGGTGGAGCGCTTCGTTTATCGGTTGCTATGCACGGGCCACTTGATGACCCACGACTGGAGCATCACCGATGCCAACCTGTTACGCAAAGTGGAAATCCTGATATCCATGCAGTATCAACGCTGCACCGACGCTGAGAAACGGACCTTTCCACGTGACCTGGGCCAACTCCCGTACAACGTCTTCGCCGACAGCCGTGCCGATGCGTTATTGCCCAAGGCGCTAGTGTACGATTCGTTCCATCACCAGTTTCCCAACACCAAGATGCAGTCCTGCAGCTTTTGGACCACTCTGTACGAGCGCTACGGGGGACGCGAGGCATGGCCCGTGAAACATTTGTCTCTGGACGGTATGCGGCTAATGGCAGTGACGCTACCGAACCGCGAAGATTTGGAGCAGTGGTTTTTGGGCCACCGCGGAAACGTGGATTCGCGCATCTTTCACGAGTGGCGCATTGATTGATTTTTCTCGCGGCAAGCACTAAACGCTTACAAACGATGAGCGCGCCGTTTACCGTTGAAGCACAGGTTACGCAGAAGCTTGCCAAGCGCATGCTGATTAGCGCCGCGGTCAGCAGCGGCATTGCTGCCTTTCTTAGCACCGGCGAGTTCAGCTTGGTGATGGAGTCGCTGCCGCAAACTTTGGTCACGGTGGGAGCGCCCAGTGCCATGGGTCAACTGGTGGTGAGCGCGGTGGACCCCAACCCCGGACAGACGCCTGCCGACAAGCTGTTCAAGGCTGCGGCCGGTGGTGCCGTGGCCGTGTCGCTGATGATGCTGGGTGGTGCGCTGCCGATGATTGTCGATCGCGAGACGCTTTCGCTGGTGGGCACTATGGCTGTTGGTGTTTATGTCGGAGACATGTTTTAAGTAAACGTGATGAGGGCCGCAAAACAAGTGCTTGCCATTGATGCCGGAACACGCAACTTTGCATATTGCATGATTGACACAACCAACTGGCGCAAGCCGTTACTGTGGCAACACGAGATGTTGTGGCGTGGCACAGGCAAGCCCAGCCGTCGGGAGATTGTACGCATGACACGCGAGTGGGCACAAAAACATCAAGACGATCTGCGTCGCTGCGATGTTATCGCACTAGAACGGCAAATGCGCGACAACTTCATCATCATGAACACAGTGATCGAAACGCTGTATTTCGACAAGACCGTGACGTACCATCCCACAGCGGTGGGTCACTGGTGGAAGCAGCCACGACGGCGGGAGGAGAAAAAGGCCGAAGGCATCGTGCGTGTGCGCGAGCTAAGTCACGGTTTTCCAGTTAACTCGGGCAAGATCGACGACTTGGCCGACGCGTGGTTGCTGGCGGTGTACGCTTTGGTGCAAAGCAATGGGCTGCCGCGTGAAGCGTTGACCAAGGTTTAGGGGCTCGTTTTTCTTGTGTAATGGCGCAAATGTTGCCGCAACACCGCAACACGCTGGAAAGCGCCGGGTACACCTACAACCCGTTTACCACCAACGACATATGGGGAGCTCCTGCGCAGATTGACATGCCAGCGGCCAAGCAGCACGAGCTGCCTGTGGGTGCCGATGACGGAGCGATTCCCAGCATGGCAGCGCCCCATTTGCGTAACGGTGCACCGCGGCAGGGGAGCGACCAAAGCGAGCCCTGGGTTCGCGGCAACAGTGCGAAAGAGCAAATGCTCAACACCAACACTACCTATCTGCTTCTATTTGCAGGTATTCTTGCAGCGGCATTGGTGCTACGAGCGCCGGGATCCGCGTAACAAAGCTGTTTGCGCGAATCTTGGCTATCAAGGCCATCTTCTCCTCGCTACGCATAATCGGCGGCGTGCGTCGTAGTGCCCACCAGTCTGCAAACTGCCGTAACCGCGGATAAATTTCGGTGTTCCAGAATCCTGGCCTCCATGTGACTTCGGCCAAAAAAATACCGTGCCCGTAGGCACTGCAAATGTAGTGCGCCTTATCATATCCGTACGCGTGGCATAAGCCCAGCATTTGCAGCAAGTGCGTAATTGGCACCTCGTTGCGCACGTAGTCGGCGTCAGGCTGAGTTTTGATCTCCAGCACCCAGCGATCGTTGTTACTGTCAGTTACCAGTCGGTCGACACTGCCACCGATGCGCGGGTCGTCGGGATCTTTGACGAACGCATCTACAGACAGCTGTACGGGGTGTTGCCATGCATGCATGATGCGATAATACAGCTCGGCAATGTGCGGTTCGCGCCGGTTTCCTTCTTGCATGCGCCAGTTGGGCGGGTCGCTTTCGTCGATGCCCAGTTTCTGCCGCATGTACTTGCGCCGGCTGATGTACCCCACACCGATAGCCGCCCCGTACTGACTTGCGGTGGCAGCGTGTTTCGCGCGATGATCCAACCACTCGGCCGACCCCTGTTGCATTTCTAGTTTAAGTTAACAAATGGCGGACAGTGGCAGCGACGACGACGACGACAAAAAGCAGCAGGACGACAGCGACGATGAAGAGAAGCCCAACAAGGAAAGCGTGCGCTACAGCAGCATCGCCGTAGGCGACACCCCCATCGACACCAGCGCTGGCCCCATTGATGAGTGGCTGCCGATACCGGAAAATATGCCGAATCACCCGACAATGTAAGTGGATCGTCAATAATTGCGCGCTTCTTATTTGCGACAGGGCATTTTTCGGCAAGCGCCGCACCGGCAAGAGCACTACCATCACCAATATCGCGTACCACTGCTTTAGCGATATTCCTTTTGGCATTGTGATGAGCGACACGGCATATGCCGGCTACTGGGAAACGATCGTGCCCAAGCAGTTCATCGTGCAAGGGTTGCGCCAGGATGTGCTGAACTGGCTTAAGGAGCGGCAAAAAAAAGCCGTGGCCAAGTACGGTATTGACGATCCACGCATCAAGGCGTTTATTATTTTGGACGACGTCATTGCGGACCAGAAGACGATTCGCTACAGTGCTGACTTGGCGAGCTTCTTTGTTGAAGGGTAAGTTTGTGTATGCGGCGAAGCAGCAGCGCGTTGTTTTGCTTAAGCTTGCTGTACTCCTCCTCCACACGCTGGCGGTACCCTTCGGCGTCGTGGTAGATGTCAGCCATCTGGTGCACAGCGCCCTTTCGCGTGCGTTCCAGTTGCTCCTGCAGCACCTCGATCTCCACTTTTTGCACACGCGCCACCTTTCGCCAGTCGGCAGCACACTGCTTCAGCGCGCAGTAGTCTGCGTACCACTCCTCCCACTCGGGATCGTTCCATGCGCGTTCCTTCCACTCGCTCACACTCTCAAACGCAGACGCCATCTCGCGATCACAGTTTTTATCGCCAGCCAGTATCTTAAGGGAGTTGGACCCATGGTGCGTGGCAACTGCGACTACTTGTTCTTACAGCCCATCTACAACAAGAGCCAGCGCGAAACGCTATGGGACCTGGAAGCCGCTTTTATGGAAAAGAAGGAGTTTAGCAAGCTGATGGACGAGGTGATTCATCGCGAGCTGCTGCCCGGCAACACTGCGGCCACGCCGCGCAAGAAGGTCCGCATCATGGTGAGCGCCGACTTCGAGGACAGTTGCTTGCCGCAGGAGAAGTTTTACCACTTTACACCGGTGCGCATCGATGATTTGCCGCCGTTTCGACTGTGCCATCCCAAGTACTGGGACGAAGCGCAACAGCAGCGTGCAGCGTTCGACATGCAAAGCCATGCAACAGCGCCCATTGTGGACATACAGCGCAACCACGCGCAACTAAAGAAGCTTTAAGCACAACACCAGTTGTGTATGGCGAGCACACAGCAAACGATAGCGCCGCACAAGCAGATCAGCCCCACCACGCCCACAATGGCTACTGCTGCAATCATTGCCGTGGCTTTTCTACACCTTTAGCGCAAATCGCAAAATGGACGTTGCGGGGATTTTGGGCGACGCACAAACGAGCATTACCAGCTTGGGCGGTGGCATTGCGGGTGCCGCTAGCAACAAGCTCGGCGATGCCATTATGAACAGCCTTAGCGTGGACACTGCTCGCGGTGGCATCGGTGCGCTGGGCATCGAGTTTGCCGTGCGTGCCACCACCAGCGCGCTGATGTTCAACATGGTGCAGAACTACATGCCCGGCACCAGCGGCAACGTCTTCTTCAGCATCCTGTTTTTTGGCGCCGACCGCGGCTTGATGCAAAGTGGCGTGGCGCTTAGCACGGCCATCGTGTACCGCATCACGCCCACTATCCCAACTGGCCCTCCACCGTCGCGCGCACGCGCTGCTGCCATGAAACCGGCCGACTGCGGTTGCAAGTAAATGCAACTTTTCATAATATGGAAGAGGTGCAGCATCCCCCCGCCGCAGTCGAAGTCAAGCGCAAGCGTGAACGCCCTCCCGCGCCCATCAAGGGTGATGGCATCACGGTGCGGCAGGAGCTGTTCGTGTGCAACTTCACCGGGGAAATGTGCAAGAACGCGATCTTCCTGCCTGGCGTGGTCGGCGCCTGCTTCGCCAACTTGCCGGTGGCACGTGCCTGGCTGTACACCAAGGATGGCATCGACGACGATCGTCGCGCCAAGATCTTTGAAGCTGCCTGTGCACAGTTCGAGCAGGCGGTGGAAGGCGTCCCAGTGCTTACCAGCGTGCGCGATCTCGCGCAGTTTGGTGGTACCATGGGAGTGAACCAGTGGCTGCCTAACTACGGCATGTGGCACGCACACGCCCAGAAGTACGGGCAAAACGTCGAGCAGTACACTGCTGCGCAAAAGAAGCCGCGCAAGAAGCCGGCAAAGAAGCCCACAACTCCCAAGCTGGAGCTGGCCAAGGGCACACACCTGTTGTCGCACACCAACAAGCTTAAGGCCAAGACGGTGGCAGCCGACGCTGGCGGCAAGGAGCGCTTTACTGCGGTGGCGGCGATGCAGAAGCTGCACAAGTTTTGTGCGGATCATCCCGACACTTACAGCGAGCTGCTGGTGCACGGACCCAACGACAGCTGCGCCGTGGTGCTTACGCGCAGTGACTGTAGTGTCAGCGAGGAGGCTCGCAACGAGGCAGCCACTCGACTGTTTCAGGTGCACTGCCATGGTCCCGCGGTGGTGTTTGCGCAAAAGAAGTTGACCGTCGTTTTTTCCACCGAGTAAACGACAAATGACAAACCTGCTTGCGGACATTCCCGCGTACCAGCCGCGACACCCGCTGTCGTGGCAAAACAACCGCACGTACGAGTTCACTGTGCAGCGTCAGCGCAAGGGCGGTAACATCTACAACAACGTGCCGTACGAGTTGAACTTTAAGCGCCCGCAGTGGACACCCTGGGACACCGCGCTGTACCCTGCTGCGCCTATTGCCACGGTGCTGCAGGAGGAGACACCGGCCATTCCGCTGGCACGCAAGCAGCAAAGCAGCTACGCGCCCATCACTCACGACCCTGCGACCGTGCACGAGATCCGGCCTTACATCGCGCAAAGCACGCCGTGGCCTGCTCGCGGAATTGTATGAATGAAGGGTCCTTGCTGACACTGATTAGCGTTTCCACAATGTCCGACACCAGCTCGTCCGCCTGGTCGAAGAAGTTGTGCAGCTTCATCGACTGCTCTTCGTCGATCAGTCCCATCGCCAGTGCTTGCGCCACCACCACCTGACTAGCGTCTTTGATCCCGTCTTTTTTTTCGGCACCAGTAAGATGCCGGCTGTGCGCACTGTAGTCCTCTTGACTATGCATCGCCAAGCGCACCACGTTTGTTGGCGTTAGCGGGTCGTGGTTGAGTTGCAGCGTATGTCGAATGCTAGCTTGCATGGTTGGCTTTCATTTTTGCCGAGCCAGAAAATCACCGCGTCATGAGTGGTAACAAGTTCACTTACTGCAACAGCGACCTGCCCGTGGTACAGCGGTACTGGAAGAACCTGATGACAACGCTGCAAGCCGACCCCGGTGCACGGGTCAGTGCGCCACGTTGGCCTTTGTGCAAGCGCTGCTACATGATCTACGTGCTCACTCTCATCACTCACGACCTGTACGTTTATGACTTCAGTGGCCGACGTATCACGACCATGGAAACGCCCGAGAACGCGCCCTTGTGGATCGACGAGCGGCTTACTGTCACCCGAGTGCCACCCGCGTGGGCGTGCATGAATTAACGCTTGCTCTTCTTTGGCGGGCTGTAGTCGGCGTCCTCCTCGGCGCTGTCCTCCTCGCAGTCGTCGTCCTCACTGTTCAGACTCACGCTGTCGCTGGGCTCGGTACCGTCGCTTACAGCGCCGCTGGTAGGGTCGCTGGGCTCGTAGTCGCTGGCACCGCCGGTAAGGTCATCGTAAAACTCAAAAATCAGCGCCGCCAATCGGTCGGTGAAATCGGCAAAGTTGGCGTCGTCGTTGAACTCCAGCCCATGGTTCACCAACACGCCATCCATCTTGCCAATGACCTTGGCTAACAGCCGGTTGCTATCGGGATCTCCGCCACTCATCTCGGTAAAAGAGTTTTGCATTGCCACCTCACAGAAAACCTAGCCCTCCACAATATCCAAAATCTTGTCGATCTTGGCGTACATGTCCGTCATGGTTTTGCTGAGCTCGGCCACACTGGTTGCCAGCTCGGCAATGCGCGTGTCGGTGACGTTGGGACCGTTTGCCACGCTGCCCACCACCGTGGTGCCTTGGTAGGTGTCGGTACGAGCGCGCTTGTTGTTGGGGTTGAACTTCTCGTTCGGCTCCGCGTCCAAAAAGCAAAACATCCCGCACCCACCACGCTCCTTGTTGCACGCCACGTACGTCTTGCCAGGGTTCTTGGCGCTGTTGCTCACGCGCGGTTGCAGCTCTTCGGGGCACCAAGGGCACTGGTACACACCACGTGCGGCGAGAAAGCGGCTGTTCCAGTACTCATTCGAGGCCATCTTCACTGTGTGAAAAATCTTCACTGTCGTTTGCCACCGCGCGCACAAATTTCGGCGGCCAAACAATTTGTGGCTCGTCCGAAAATCCGTGCCACTCACAAAACACCACACCATCAACCACAAGTTGGCAGGGTGTGACCTCCATGTGATGCTTCCAAACGGTGCGGCCAAGTTTGCGTTTGCCGTTCAGCAAAAATTCGTCGAAGGTGCCACTGCCATCAACGCGCGTAACGAAGCAAGGGTCTCGTGCTGCCATGAGCGAAGCGCCACGTCGGTGTGTGCTGGTTTTCGAAAACGACTACAAGGAATTGTTGCGTCGTGCAATCTGTGCGCCAAAGAATTTGCCAACCCTCACTGGCAAACAGCGTAACAAGGTGGACGATGCCATGCGCGAGGCATGCATTGTGATGATGCAGCGCAAGGATGCGCACCTGCATGGCGAAGCGGTGGAACAAAAGATGGAGCAAACGCTGACAAACTAAATCACAACCACGCTTCATGCCCGCGGGTGTCCCACAGCATCTTGGCGACCAAACGTGCCACGTCACGGTGACGGCGATCGCTGATTCCGATGAAAATCTTCGCCGCTTTTGCACACGCGGCACGCCCACGGAGGAAACGGTACACCCAGACTGTCTCGTGTGCGAACTTCCCGAGTGCGGCGCCAGCGTCGAGGAGGAGACAGCCCACCTGCTGGTAATCGTTGCGCACAGCGTACCAGAGAGGAGTCTGCCCCCACTTGTTCACGGGGTCAACGTGTGCCCCATGACGCAGCAGCACCGCCCCACAGTCCACGTGCCCGTTGGCAGCCGCAGAGTGGAGGGAGGTCTGGCCCCAGTCGCTGCGCACCTCAGTATCAGCGCCGCTCTGCAGAAGCCAAAAAGTAGACCTCACGTGCCCGTGGGCGCACGCCGTGTGAAGCAGTGTGCAGCCGAAACCGTCGCGGGCGTGTACATGGCGTGCACGAACCAGCTGCTTCAGCCTCTCCACATCATCTCCCTCCCACAACACCCGCTTCGCCGCCCGCCAGTCATCATCAACCACCCCCCTGCCGTCCATTTTCAGAATTCCGGTGGAACGCGCACTCGGTTCTTCACCACCATGTTCGCGCCAATGAAAGCTGCGCCACCAGCCACGTAAGGCACCACCAGCTGCTGCAGGTCTTGCGCTTGCCAGGGCAAAATCTGTCCACTTACCAAGTACGCGGTGGCAACGCCCACCAGCGCAGGCACGTACTCGCCGTACTGCACCTCAGCCGCGGCAACCGCCGGCCACATCACAAGCATGTACACAACGTCGCTCATTTTCATGCGCGTGGCAAAAGAAAATGCCGCAAGGGGCGAAAGGGTATTTTGAAAAAAAAAATCGGCGCGAAGAAACGCGCGATCTATTTTTAGCGCATCTATTTTTGGATCGTTGGTTTCTACTACTAACTTTTTACAAATTACCCTTTACCCCCTTTACGGGTAAATTTGCAGTTGTAACTTACAAATTTATGGAAGCAACAGACGTGATACTGTGGCCCAAGCACGCAATCGAGCGCGGCAAGTGGACACCAGCGTTAGCAGCTGGTATAGCGGCGTTTAGTAGCAGTGGCACTAGTTTGCTTGCCACCTACGCCAGCAGTGGTGCGGTGTACCATGTAGCCAATGCACTAGTGGGCGACACGTGCGAAGACATGGGCGAAGATGCGCAGTGGACAAGCGACTGCAACGTGTATTATCGCACGTGTAGCTACAAAGACTTCGATGAGATGCTCAGCTGGATGCCTAACGACTTTCTCATGGCGCAGTATGCCGACGCAGTGACAAAGAAGCCGGCGTTGTGCGGCAAGCGGATCTATTAAGTTTCGCGTGTGTGCAGTGGCTTAGTGTTTTTCCAATGTTGTTTGTCAAGTTGCTCGTGATCATGAGTATTGTGGACGAATCCCTTGCAGTTTTGCGTGGCGTGTCGAGCGGGTATCAAGGGCAGGGCCGGCTGAAGGGCACTGTCACCAGCGTTGGGTCTGGTACCGGATTGACCGGTGGACCCATCACTGACAATGGCACCCTCGCTATTGCTGACACCGCTGTCACACCCGGTAGCTACACCGCCGCAGACATTACCGTGGATCAGCAGGGCCGCATTACTGCTGCCGCGAATGGAGGTGGTGCTTTGCCCGCCGTTCGGTTGACCCTAAACAGTGGCGTCAACGTCCCTGTTGTTACTCCCGCGGCTGTTCCATGGGATATCGCCGTAGGTACCGATGATCTTACAACCAGTATCGTCGCTGGCGTGATTACTGTCCCCACCGGCCGATACCTGATCTCGGCGACGCTTT
>Ga0070726_10000902_pt1 | contig 32716 bp, 22 predicted proteins | sample tdAd471_FD_67275 | JGI IMG/M metagenome (GOLD analysis project Ga0070726, IMG submission 67275) | Marine sediment microbial communities from the Atlantic coast under amendment with organic carbon and nitrate - tdAd47.1 | ecosystem: Environmental > Aquatic > Marine > Coastal > Sediment | place...
CTCAAAGATTGAAGCGTTACTGACAGACGACCAGAAGGACCAGTGGCAAGAGCTGCTCGGCCCGCCTGGCCCCGAACCTCCGCAACGTGGCAACTTCGGCGGAGGCCGCGGCGGCAGGTCCGGTTCTGGCGAAGGTGGCGAACGAAGCGGCGATGGCGGACGACCGCAGCGGCCAGCGACCGACGATTCCGAGAACACGTCATCGGACCAGTAGTGCGTTGTCAAACAAGGATTCCGGGATGCTCTCAGTAGCGAAAGTCGCCAGGACTTTCGGCAGTTGCGAGTGACCGAAACTCCTGGCGAGTTTCGCTACCCCCAGAATACTTCCCTGACAAAGCAGAGGCGTTTTCGCTGAACCGTCGGTCTGCGTTCACATGGCGGCACGGCGTGAGCCAGGAGTCTTCTGCTGAATGCTCCTGGCTCTCTTGCCTTCTGCCGAGACTCGCGGAAACGAGGTCATGCCGCGCGGACGAGCGGCTGATTGTTGCCTGTGCCCAGGACGTCTCGAAGTCCGAGCGCATCGCGGTAAACGTCGGCGTAGGCCTCGGAGACGATCGACAGCTCAAAGCGTTCGCGAACAAGCTGCTGACTGTTCTGTCCCAGGCGACGGCGTTCGTCCGAAGAGATCAGCACTTTGTTGAGAGCAGCCTCGAGCGCCCGACTGTCGCGCGGTGGAATCAGAAATCCGTTCCAGCCATCGCGGACAGTTTCCCGACAGCCGGGCATGTCCGTCGTCACGATGGGCAGCTTCAGCGCGCCGGCTTCGAAGAGGACCCGTGGAATTCCCTCGCGAAGATAACTGGGCAGAACGAAGACGTCGCTGACCGACAGGATGTCCGCGATGTCGGATCGCAGGCCAATCCACTTGACCGCGTCGCTGTCACTGATCGCCGACGCGCTGAGGGCCGACGGTCCGGATTCAACCAGCGGACCAACCAGCAGGACGAGTGCTTCAGGATGGCGGCGGTGAACGGCCCTGGCGGCTTCAACAAGTTCCACCACGCCCTTGGTTCGCATCATCCGGGAAACCATCGTGATGACCGTGCGGCCGTGCAGCCCGAGTTCCGTCCGGATTTCGTCGAGCCGCTTTGGCGAACTCACACGCGCACAGAACTCGCCAACGTCGATGCCCGACCCGAGAATCAGTTTCGTCTCAGCAAGCTGGCACAGGCCGGTTTCGAGGAAGTAGTCGCGGTCGTCCGGGTTCTGGAAGACCGTCATGCGGACATCGTCGGCGACGCGGCGGTGCATGTGTCGGAAGGCGATTCGCATCGCGCGATAGAAGGGTCCGTCAGAACTGAAAGCAGACCCAAGGCCGGTCACTGTCCGAACGCAGGGAATGCCGAGCGTGCGGGTGGCCTGAGGAGCCATCAGACAGGGCTTCGTATTGACGGCGTGAACGAGGTCCGGTCGAGCGTCACGGATCACGTCGCGTAACGTCGCCACCGACTGGCGGAATCCGCGAATGCTGACCGACCGGCAGACGGGGTACTGATAATAGTCGTACGGCGTGTCGTCGAATTCCGGCTGCGGCAAAGCTCCGGCGGCGCACGGATCGAAACCGAGGCCAGCCAGCTGATCCATCAGGGGAAGTCGCAGGTCCAGTGCCTCCGTCCCGACGATCAGAACGCGCGGTCGGGAAGCGGAATGCGGCGAGCCGTCCATGGCGCAGCCTCGAAATGCAGTCAGAAGTCGTCGATGATGCGACAGAGGGCCGGCGCCAGATCACGGTCGGCGCCGCATCGCAGAGGAAGCGGCGAGTATCTCAGGATCAACCAGGTCGAAGAAGACCAGATTCGCAGCCGAGAACGAGTTTCCAACAGGCAGACAGGTAAGGTGATGAACTCTCTGGACGATCTCTGCAGTCAGTTGAAGGATTGTGCCGCAACGCTCGATAACGCTGACGCATGGCCGCACAAACAGCTGGCGGCAATGTCCGATGCCGGCGTCCTCGGCTGGCTGATCCCGCAGGAGTTCGGCGGCAGCGGAATTTCCGGAGCCGACCTTGCCGCCGGGTACGAACAGCTGGCGGCGGCCTGCCTGACGTCAACGTTCGTCCTCACTCAGCGAAACGCCGCGATTCAGAGAATCGTCAGCTCGCCGAACGACGATCTGAAAGCGGACCTGCTCCCGCGACTCGTTGACGATACGCAGTTCGTGACCGTTGGCATTTCGCACCTCACCACGTCGCGGCAGCACTGGAAGCAGCCAACCGTCGCGGCCGAACGTCTCGACGGCGGTTTCATTCTGCAGGGCGAGATTCCCTGGGTCACAGGCGGGGACCGGGCGGATCTGATTGTCACCGGAGCCACGCTCGAAAACGGCGAACAGGTTCTGCTGACCGTGGAAACGGACTGCGCGGGCGTCGAGCTGCGAAAGCCCGTCTCGATGCTGGCGCTCAACGCATCGCGGACCGGTTCGATCGGCCTCAATCAGGTCTTCGTTCCGTGGACGCAACTGCTGCACGGACCGGTGGAAAATGTCATGAAACAAGGTGGCGGCGGAGCTGGCACGCACACAACGTCGGCTCTGGCGATCGGCCACGCGGCCAACGCCGTATCGCTGCTGCGGACGGAAGTAGAACGTCGTCCGGAGCTGACGGAAATTCTGGAACCGATTGCGGCAGACGTTGCCGAGGTGTCCGAGCATCTGCAGCAGGCCGTCGTTTCCGTTGAAGACCCGCTGCCCGGCCATCTCACCGCAGAATCCCTGCGCCGCCGGTCGAACTCGCTGGCCCTGCGAGCCGCGCAGGCGGCACTGGCCGCGTCGAAGGGCGCCGGATTCGTGACTGACCATCCGGCCGGACGCCTTGTGACCGAGGCGATGTTCTTCCTGGTCTGGTCGTGCCCGGCCCCCGTCGTCATGGCCAATCTGCGCGAGTTCGCAAGCCTGTGCACCCCCGGCGAGGAATCCTGGAATCCTGGCTGCTGAGAAATCGAGCGCCGGCTCCGCAGGCACAAACTCAAGGCGACGAGTCCGATCAGGGCAGGTCGCACAGGACCACTCGGCCGTCCGCATCGGCAATGGCTGCCCGGCGATCGTCCGGCGCAATCGCAACCGTTGTGATGAAACGGCCACCCGTCTGAAAGTGGCAGATCTCGTTGCCAGTCGACGTCGCAAAGAGCGTCGCGGATTGAGGCTTGTCCGGATCGTCAGCCGCCGAGGATTCGCCAACCGTCAGAATTCGTGAGCCGTCCGAGGTCAGGCAGATGCTCGACCGTGCCGGGGCGAGCGGCCCGATTCGATGCCGGCGTTCGAGCGAAACGCCGTCCCAGATCGAAACGAAATCGGCGGCGGCACCGTGCTGGACCGCGGGATCCAGCAGCTCCGTTGACCGAGTTGCAATGACGCGTCCATCGGCGGTCGCCGCGATCGCAATGACGGGGCCGGCAAATCCCGTCAAACGCCCGCTGCTCGATGTCGTCCGCAGATCGAGAAGTTCAACGACCTGATCATCACCAATCTTTGTAGCGGCGATCAGAAGTGGATCCGAACGCTGCGGGCAAAACGCGACGGCTCGCAGCGTCTGTCCGTCAGGGATTGAAAACTGACGGTCGACCGACACCGAGTTGCCCTCGACCCGCAATGTGGAAACTCCGTCGTGGCCGGCGGCGATGAGCGCATTCGTCCCCGTTGCGATCGCCGCAAAGTGAAACCGATACGGGTCCGCAAAGTCCGCCGCTCCGAGATCGCCGGAATCGAAATTCCAGACATTGACCGCGCTGGCCGACTCCTGAGCGGTTCCGAACGCGACCACCTGACTGCGGTCGGGCAACGGAATCAGCTGGTGCGGGCGGACCGGCAGAGCTGGCGACTGACGCAGCATGACGCCGGTCGACGCGTCCCAGAGCCGCAGCAATGTGTCGCCGGCACGTTTCAAGGAATTCGTCGCACCGCCTCCGGAAACCACAAACCGGCCATCCGGCGTAAAGCTGAGCGCGGTCACGGCGGCCTGGTGGACCGAGAGCCGGGCGTCACTGACGGCTTGCCGCGGCGTCGAGTTCCAGGCAGCCAGTCCGGCCAGAATCAACATGCCGAGCGAAACGACAATTCGGCTCCTGAAAGGCAGTCGCTTTGACGAGGCACTTCGGGAAGCTGGACTCTGCTCCGCTCGACGATCACCGGCGTCGGTCGACCGAGGATTCAGCTCGTCACTCTGCAGATAAGGGCGAAGATCGATCAGCAGATCGTCGACGGTGCCGTACCGCTGCTCGGGCTGTTTCTGCAGCAGTCGCGTCACAATCTCGACCAGCCCAGGCGGGAGTTCCGGCGCGAGGTCGCCGAGCGGTTGGGGTTCTTCGCAAACATGCCGCATCAGATGGCCGGTCGGCGTATCGGCGTCAAACGGCGTTGTTCCGCCCAGCAACTGATAGAGCACAGCTCCGATCGAGTAGAGATCGGAGCGCGGATCGACGGGCTCGCCGCGAGCCTGCTCGGGGGACATGTACTCGGCCGTGCCCATGACGAGTTCGTCGCTGACGTCCGCAGCGTCCGCATCCGACACGACAGACAGTGACCGTGCGAGGCCGAAGTCGGTCAGCATCGCGCGACCGTTTTCGCGGTCGACCAGAATGTTGCCGGGTTTGATGTCGCGATGCACGAGCCCCTGGCGATGCGCTGCGGCCAGCCCGGTCAGGGTCTGCTCGACAATGCGCAGCGCTTCGTCCTGCGGAAGACGCGACCGCTCATGCAGACGGTCGGCCAGCGACTCACCATCGACAAGCTGCATCGCATAGAAATGGCGGCCGTCGTCTTCGCCGATGAAGTAGATCGGCACGATGCACTCGTGCGTCAGTCGAGCTGCCGCCGAAGCTTCCGCGCGAAACCGCTGCACGAATGCGGCGTCGCGGGCCAGCCGTTCGGAGAGGACTTTGACGGCGACCGCTCGATTCAGCGAGGTGTCGCGTGCTCGATAAACCGTGCCCATTCCACCGCGGCCAATCTGCTCGTGCAGCTCGAACTGGCCGAGTTTCAACAGAGCCGGCTGCCGATCACAGGCCGTCTCGGCGGCGGCGTGCCGTCCCGTGTCGTCGATCGCTGCGACCGACCGATCCGCGGGCGAAATTTCCGAGCACGGGTCTGTGCCCGAGATGACGGTGTCCAGCAGGCGGCACAGTTCCGCCGCGGAATTCAGACGGCTGGTTTCGTCATATCCGATGCAGCGGTCGATGACTGTGCGGACGCCGGGCGGGACAGTCTGCAGCAGGCCGGGGCTGCTGAGATAAGCCATGATCGACCGTCCGCAGACCAGCCGGCAAAGCAGCGTTCCCACCTGGTAAATGTCGACTCGTTCCGGAGGAGCGAGAACTCCGGCGGCAACGCAGATCTGACGAGCCGTTTCTGCATCGGCCGGAAGTTCGATCTCGCGCGACCGACGAAACTCCGGAGGGCACCGGTCGGCATCCTGAGCAGGGCCGCCAAACGGCACGACCGCTTCTGATTGAGACGGCAATGGCTCTTCGGCAGCAAGTCCGCGTGCAGAAAAGACCGCTCGATGCAGCGTCCCGGCGGCGTGCAGTTCTCGCAGCTGACTGGCCAGCGTTCGCGCAATTGACAGCGCATCGTCGGGCTTCAACAGGCTGGACGGCCCGGACGTCGTCGATGCCGCGCCCTGATTTTCAGACTGCCGCATTGTCATCGCTGGCGTCCTCCGCGTCTGCCGAATCGTCCTGAACCTGCGTCCGAACTCGTTTCAGGATCGCGGTCATGGAACTCGCCTCCCGCTCGCGCGCGGCTTCGACATTGAAGCCCGAATACGAAGAGCGCAACGAGTCTTCAAGTCCGCCGTTCTGCTTCAGAAACTCGCCCAGCCGCGACCATTCATGCTCGAACTCCGCCGTGCTCTGATCGGGCGACGAATAACGCAACACCTGCCAGCGCACGAGATCGCGAAGCCGACTTTCCAGGCGGCTCCGAGCGTGCCGGAAATAGTTGTCGACATCGGTTTCCTTGAGCTGCAGCGACGCGGCGATGGCTCGGACCGGCAGGTTCTCGCAGACGCGCCCGTAGAAAACACGGAAGTAGTTTCCCCGACCTTCTCGGTGATAGTCCTCGAGCAGTGATTCCACCGCCGATTGCAGCAGTTCCTCAGCCCAGGCCTGATAGAACGCGTCGGCTTCGTCGGTCGAAACCGGCTCACCGCCCTCAAACGTGAGCTGCAGATCGCAGTCGGCCTGCTCGACGTACTCCCGAATGCGGCGCCGGCGACGCGATGATCGGCGAGCTTCGTCGGCAAGAATCCGTCTCACAACACTGCACAGCAACGTGCGAAGCCGCGCTCGCCGATCGGTCGTCCAGCGAGCCAGCAGGTTGTTCCGCAGAATGGCTTCGAGCGTCGTCGCGGCAACATCTTCAGCATCCAGCAGGTCCAGACGCCCCCACCTCACGGCAAATCGGCACAGCGGACGCCAGTAGTCCGCCAGAAAGAGCATCCAGTCCTCTTCTGCCGAACTCGTCGCCAGGCGGTGAATCAGCGTGTAGCGGGTCGTTGGAAAGTTCATCCGAGTGGGCCATCACGGCGGGCTGGCGACCGTCAGCGAAACAGTCGGTTCAAAAGATCGTCGGAAGAAAACGCAGCATCGCGAGCGCCGGGCGGAACGGCCTGAGGAGCGTCAGCACTGCGGAAACCAGGAGCTGCCGAAGTCGGGCCGAGCGATGTCCGCCAGCGCGCAATCGCAGGCGAATCGCCGGCCCCAGCGACGAGGAACACAAGCGTGCCTTCGATCATCGAGCCGTCGTTGAGCGTTGCCCGCCAGACGGCAGAATCGGCTCCGTCGAATCCTGGAGCGGCCTCGAACTTGAGCATCCCATTTTCAAGATCGCGAACCAGAAGCTGGCCATGTCGCGGTGCAAACTCGAGCGACAATTCTCGGATCGGGTTCTCCCGACGACTGAACGGTTCAAGCTGAAACTCGCCGTTCGTGGAGAGATCGACCAGCACGGTCTGAACCGCGTGCGCGCCGCCGACGAGCTGCCGCGAACCGGAGCTGCCGGGAAAGACTGGTGCGACGGTCGGAGCGACCGGCGGCTGCGTCCCGCTGTTCTCTGAGCCGACAGCCATCCCGACAGCGTGCAGCAACGAGTTGAACATCAGCAGCAAGTCCTCAAACATGCCGGCAAGGCTGACGGCGGTCTGCTGCAGTGCGACGGTGGGCAGGCTGGCCGCCAGGGTGCCGGTCCGGAAGCCGGCGTCGATTGCAGCTTCGGCAGAAACATTCGCGATGCTCGACGGCTCGACGTCGGTTTGGCCTGACGGCTCATGCGATGACGAGGGCGGCTCGTGAGTTTCACGCTGAGTCGATGCCGCGAAGGTTGAAAGCAAGGCGGCCAGGCCGCTCAAACCTGCCTCGCTGACGGGCGATGAACCAGTTTCTCCGACAGCCAGGCGGCCACTCGATGCACCAGCACGGTCCTCGGCCACACTCGCGAGCAACAGGACATTTCCTGGAAGAAGCGACACGGCCTGCCGCGCTTCCCGCTCAGCCTGAGATGACCGCGAATCGGTCGAATCATCGTTCGCAGCATCATCACTGACGGATGCTGAGGCCGTCGACACGAGCGCTGAAGTCGCGATCGTCGCCGTTGTTTCGACCGCGCCATTGCTCGCACCAGATGGTCGATGTCGAGGAGCAGGGCCGAACGGAGCTGTCGGAAACTCAGGCAGAACCCGCTCAAGCTTGACCACAAGCTGAGGCGGCTCGCCATCGGAACCACTTTCGCCTGAAACATAACGCTGCAATGTGCCGCCGAACGTCACGACGCCATTAAGGCGATCATCAGCTCCATACGACGCCGCGCTCAGGACCAGAACATCAAATGAACCTGTCAGTGCGCCGGAAGCACGATTCTGGGAACCGGTGTCCGCCGCCGCGTCCATCAAGGACTGGAAGCTGATCACTGAATCACGGTCGGAATCGGCGGCGTTTGCCGGGCTCGATGTTTCGTCCAGAGCAGCGAGCAGGTCGGCGGAATCGTGCAGCCGAACAACAAACTGCAGCGACTCGACAGCGTCGCTTGAACTGAGTGATGCCAGGAAAGCGCTGGTTGCTGCGTCAGCGGTCACCGTCAGCCGGACTGGCTCTTCGTTTCCGACAGCGGTGGCGGAGAGCATTGTCCGGAACTCAAGAAGCTCGGTGGACCGCAACAGCTGCCGTCGGTGGCGACCTTTGCGGCGTCCGCGAAATCGGCTCAGAACTGGCATGACTTGACCCGCTGGTGTGTGAAACGGCCTCACCGCTGGACAGAGCATTTTCCCGTAATCGACGGCCAGTGAAAGCGTTCCGCGAAAACGCAACCGGTCGTTCATGGTTGCGGGGCTCGGATTCCGTAGCAGAAAAAACTGTCCGACTCAGAAATGTCGGAAACCACTTGCCACTCTCCGGGAAACGGATCAGGACGCTGGCCCATTGTCCGCACCGTTGCTCTCGGGCAGCAGGCGACCGCCCGTCCGGAGGAAATGTTCGGCGAGTTCAATCGCGTCACCGTTCACTCCGCAAGCCCGCATTTGATCAATCGTCTCGGACACGTCGTACTCGACACGCCGCATATGAACCTCACCGTCTTCGATCACGCAGTAAGCGGCGCGAGGATCACCATCGCGAGGCTGTCCGACCGAGCCCGGGTTGATGACCGTCTTCCCGCCGAGATCGAGGCTGAACTGCGTGTGCGAATGCCCGACGCAGACGAAGTCGGCATCGATACCTTCCAGCCGCTGCCGCCAGCCCTCTTCGTCCTGCTTCAGATACTCGTCGAACGGATCGCGCGGCGTGGCGTGCACCAGATAGAACGTCCGGCCATCCAGTTCCAGCCGCCGCGTAACCGGAATCCGACCGAGGAAACGCAGGTAGTCGTTGCTGAGCAGCTCCCAGTGCACCGGACGCGCTTTGGCTGCCAGACGTGACAAACCGGTCCGTTTGCGAACCGGCACTCGCTGAGCAACGGCGTGATCGTGATTCCCGCGCACACTGGCTGTCGCGTGGCGACGAATCCAGTCGATGCACGGAATCGGATCGGTGGCGTAGTCGACAAGATCGCCAGCGAACAGGCAGGCATCGAACGACTCGTCAATCGCCTGCAGAGCAGGCCAGTTGGAATGGATATCGGCGAGGACGAGAATCTTCATAGCTGGGCAGATTGAACAGCTCAGCAGCACTTCCGGCAAGCGCAGGGTCAGATTCGACCGCGACATCCGCCCGAACCGAGGCATTCTGTTCTGGTCTGACCGCACAAGCCGACATCGCTGGCGGACTTCCCGGCGAGACCGACTGCCCCTGCGAGACCGGCTCCCCTGCAGATTGTCGGCCCCTTCTGTCTCGATCGGCGGAAGCGTTCTTGACGCCTCAAGCGGAGGCCGGATTAAATAACCGGCTGCATTTCCCATTCGCAACGCCGCCCGGCTTCCCGTCTTCGGGCTGTGATTTATCCCTCCACTCTGCACTCCCGGCTGCGCGCGAGGTTCCGATGAGCGATTCTCTCGATGATGTCCCTCTGCGGGACGTCTGCAAAGAAGCCGAACGGTTAACCCGGGAGGTGATCGACCACCTGAACAGAAACCTGATTCCGCGAACCCGGGACGTCCATGAGCTGGTCCGGCCGGATTCCCCTTTCGATGAGGGCGGAGCCGGCGTAAAGGACATTTCCGTTCGGAATCAGGTCGCGACTCTGCTGGAGAGTCAGCAGTTTGCCGAGGACTTCTTTCTTAAGACCCGCGAGCACCTGCTGACTGTCGACAGTCATCTGACAGAAATCACGGGCAACTGACTCGTCCTGAACGCCGTGTTCGACGGACCGTTTTCTCCGCTCAGCTTTTTCTCCGCTCACAAGAACAGCGACGGCACGATGGCCCCTGGTGAAAGCAGCACATTCTCGCATGATGTCGGCCAGGCCGCGGAAGAGATGCCAGCACTGCCGGAACCGCCGTCCGCCGCGCTGCCATCGACCGGCTCGCTGCAGGATTCTCAGACACGGTCCTCGCAGGGCCAGCCGTCATCTCAGGGCCAGGCATCATCTCAGGCACAGCCGTCCTCTCAGGGCCAGCCACTGTCGCCGGCTGGAGGCAGCAGCATTCAGTCCGGAGTCGACGCGCCGGCTCCGCGACTGGCCAGTTCCGAAACGGTCATCAAGTCGGGACCGATCCAGGCGGCAGTAACCGGTGGAGGCGAAGTCGCGGGAGAAGCCGGCAGCATTATGAACCGGCTGTTCCCGGCTCCCAGCGAAGCCGGTTCGACCTTTTCGAGCCTCAGCCCCGCCGGCATCGAACTGGACCACTTCCGGATTGAAGAACGGATTGGCCTCGGAGGAATGGGCGCTGTGTTCCGCGCCGTCGATACGCGACTGCAGCGGCACGTCGCCCTCAAACTGCTGGCCCCGTCCCAGTCGTACGACGATTCGTCCGTCAAACGATTTCAGAACGAAGCGCGAGCGGCAGCGCGGCTCGATCACGAAAACGTCGCCCGCGTTTACTACATCGGCGAAGAACGCGGGTTGAACTTCATCGCGTTTGAGTACGTTACCGGGTCAAACATCCGCGACATAATCCGCTCAGAGGGACGGCTGTCACCGAGTGACGCGGTGAATTACACGCTGCAGATCGCCTACGCGATCAAGCACACCTCGGCGATGGGGGTCGTGCACCGGGATATCAAGCCCTCGAACGTCATCATCACGCCAACCGGTCGCGCCAAACTCGTCGACCTGGGACTGGCTCGCAAGGACAACACCGAGTCACAAGGCGACCTGACGCTTCCCGGCACGACGCTCGGCACCTTTGACTACATCTCGCCGGAACAGGCGAAGGACCCGCGGTCCGTCGACGTCCGCAGCGATATCTACTCGCTGGGCTGCACGATGTACCACATGCTGACGGGACAACCTCCCTACCCGGAAGGCACGGTTCTGCAGAAACTGCTCGATCACCAGGGCAAGGAAGCGCCCGACCCGGCGGTGATCAATCCTCGCGTTCCCGAACAGCTGTCGGCGGTCGTTCGCAAGATGATGAACAGCGACCGCAACCGTCGTTACCAGACGCCGGAACTGCTGATTCGCGATCTCAGTTACGTTGCCGCGACCCTGGGCCTGCGTGGCGCGAATCCCGAGGGGCTGGTCTGGGTTGCGTCGAAAGCGGTTGAGCCGAGCGGCATCACAAAGCACGCCGGCTGGCTGGCAACCGTCGCTGTTCTGTTCGGCGTTGTCGGTTTGCTCTCGGCCTTTCCGCAACTTGGCAGCGACCCAACACGGCTCAGTCCGAACACAGATCAGGTCGCGGATCAGCCGGCGGCCCCCGAAAGCGGCGACGGTCCGAACACCGTGGCAGACTCTGTAATCGCCGCCGCCGATTCCTCAGCGACATCGCCATCCTCAACCGGAAGTCCCGAATCGCCTTCCTCGATTGAGCAGCCAGCGGCCGCGACCGCTCCGTCAACTGACCAGCCAGCAAGGATGACTGCAGGTTCCAGAACAGTGAACGCATCTCCCGAAGCAGGCGACCCTCCAACAGTCGGCTCACCAGAAAGCACGACGACGGGAACGCGATCGTCAGCAGATGGCCAGCCCGGCGAGAACCAGTCGACGGCCTCAACATCGCCCGCCACGACCAGCAGCCCCGCGCCAACCGCGAGAACCTCTGACGGCACAAATGCGAAACCATCAGCCGACAGAACAGCGCGGACGACTGCGGCAGAAACTCCGGTCGCCACCGTCACAGACACCGAATACCCGGTCACTCTGTTTTCAAGCGACAGCCAGGAAGAGCAATCGTATCGCACCCTGGAGTCCGCCTGCGCCGCGGCGGCGGACGGCAGTACGATCGAGCTGCGCTTCAACGGGACGCTCACCGAACGCTCGTTCCGCATCGCCCGCAAGAGTATGACGATTCGGGCAGCCCGAGGTTTCCGACCGGTCATTGAGTTCGCACCGACGGACCTGGACTCGACCGACACGGCGGTCCGCATGATCTCCGTCGTTGGCGGGCCGCTGCACATCATCAACGTCGAATTCCGAATGGTCATTCCGGAAGATGCAGCTGCCGACCGCTACGCGCTGTTTGGCATCAGTCGGAACGAAATGCTGCAGCTTGACCAGGTGACGGCAACATTCGAGAACCCGGCGCGACGCCCCGCCGCCATGTTCGATTCGTTCTCGGACCCGGCCCAGATGCCGCCGGATCCAGGAGCCATGCCGGTGACGACCGTGTCTCGATCGTCTGCATTGATCGATCTGAGAAACTGCTTCATTCGCGGCGAAGCCATCCTCGCGCGACTGGCCGCCACCGGCAGCCTCGAAATCAACGTCGAAAATTCCGTCGCGGCGCTCGACGGGTTGTTCCATGTTTTCCCGCCAGCCTCACCCGTCGCCGAACGCCCCACCATTGCGGTCTCGCTCGACCACGTCTCGGCACTGCTGCATGGCTCGCTGCTCCGTCTTTCCGGGCCGGTTTCGGTCGACGGTCCAACGATCGAACTCCAACCTCGAAACTGCATCATCACCGCGTCGCCTGATACTCCGATGATCGCCGCGGACCCGGACGTGCCATCTGATGAGGTCCGGCGGATGCTGGTGTGGCGCGGGCAGCGCAACTTTTACGACCGTATGGAAACGTACCTTGCGATCGCGGCCGCCGAAGAGATCTACGGCTTCGAAGAGTGGCGGCAGTACTGGGGTTCGTCGCTGGAGGTTGGTCCCTGGAGCGGAACGCTGAACTGGTCAGCAACTGCGCGACCGCCAGGCATCCTGAGTGATCAGTTCACCGAGGTGTCGCTCGACGCGTTCCGGCTGGCCATGCCAGAGTCCGGTGACAACCCGGCCATTGACGGCGCCACCGACGGCAACGATGCCGGCGTCGATCCTGAGATGCTGATCGCCCCCTGGCAGCCGCCGAGCCCGGCCTCGAAAAGCGACCGGCGCTCTGACACGGAAACCAGTTCCGACGACGGTGAGCCGGACAGCAACGACGCTTCAACGGACTGACCGATCAGCAGTCTGCGCATTCAATGAGCACTTCGCTGCGCTGCTGCAGGTTCATCCGAGCAAGTCGGGAAATCCGGGCATCAACGCACCGACGGCACGTCGCAAACTGTTGAGCGTCCCACAGGTCAACGAAGACTCGACCGCGCTTCAGCGCGATGCCTTCTTCGAGCACGGTCTCCAGCGATGACAGCTCAGGCGGCGAAAACTGCCCCGCAGCGGCAAGCTGTTCCATCATGCCGTTGCCGGCTCGCGTCGGAATGACAGCGCAGCACGAGACTCCTCGGTCAAACGCGAACTCGACGGACCGCAACGCCCACTCAACGCCTTCCTGCTCGGTCAGAAACGGAGGCCGCAACAGCACGAAGCTGCGCACCCGGATCCCGGCTTCAGCCAGAAACGCAACCGCTCGCGCATAATCATCAAGCGTCATCTGCTTGTTCAGTCGCGGCAGAACTTCCGGATGGATCGTTTCGAGACCGACGGCGATCTCCAGTTCGACACCGTGCTCAGCCAGCCGATCGCGAAAGTCCAGACACGGCGGTCCACAGAGCTTTGGGTGATTCTCGACAATGACAGACTGAAACCCGCGAGCACGTTCGACAATTTCCGGCCAGTCCTCACGAGGGATCGCCTTCGCGTCAAAAAAGTTGCCGCTGTTGTAGAGTTTCAAATGCCGGGCAGGTGGCAGACGCTGCAGTGCAAAGTCAATCTGCCGCGGAATCGCTCCGAGCGGCACGGTCTGCTCGACCGTGTTCTGCCACAGGTCGCACATCAGACATTTGAACGGACACTCGCGATTCGTCAGAAAGACCGTCGCAACGTCTTCAATCCGCCCAGCGTGAGTCCGCTCGGGCTCGACCAGAAAACTGTAAGGCGTGCCGACATCCAGCGCATTCCGATCCCGCCGCGCCGCGACGATGCTACGATCCGTCAGTTCGATCGGGAGGTCGGCCATCTGAGCAACAAATGCGGCTTCAGGACAAGCGTTTCAGGACCAGTTGAGAGTGACTGATGAGAGGAATCTTCTGCGGCGTGTTTCTGGCGACCATCGTCTTCAGCGTCAACCCGGTCGCCGGGCAGGACGCCTATGGAAGCGTGGCCGGGCAGGTTGTCTTCGACGGCGCAATCCCGCAGCCTCGGATCATCGCGCGTCAGGGTTCCGGCCCTGTTCCGCAGGAGCCCACCGACGATGTGTTCGATGAATCGCTGCTGATCGATAAGGACTCGCACGGCGTCGCCAACGTGTTTATCTGGCCCGTCAAAGTGCCGTCGATCCATCCTCGCTACAAATCGCGTGAACTGAAGGCCGCCCTCATGGCCTTCGATGGCCGCCGCGTCGAGCCTCGCTGCCTGCTTCTGGAAACGGGGCAGGAGCTGACGTTCCGTGCCACCTCTGGAACCATCGCGACGGCTTACCTTCGTACGCTCTTCAATCAGGGATGGCACGTTGCGGTGCCAGGCAACAAGGAAGAGGGGGTTTCGCTGCCGCCGTTCCAGCGACCGGAGAAACACCCAATCCGACTGACGAGTAACCTGCAGCCCTGGCTGGAAGGCTGGATCAAACTCAGCGACCACCCCTACGCCGCCTTGTCCGACCACGACGGCCGCTTCCAGATCAACTGGCTGCAGGCGGGCGAGTACGAATTCATGGTCTGGCACGAAAAGGCCGGCTACCTCGCGCGACGCCTGCCGGTCACCATCCGCGACCGAAAGATCACTCGTCTGGAGAATCTGACGATCACGCCGAAAGACGTCGGCACTCAACAATGACTGCGAGACAACCCGGCACAGAAAGTCGTTGATCGCTCCGCGATCGAAACGCGCCCGCGTTATCGCAATCCAGTTGCAGGGTGCGTGCAGCAAGCCTTTTCAGGGCGGTGCGTTACGTCGGCAAACACGACAATTCGTCTGCGACACTCTGTATTGAGAGCAATCTGGCTCGCGCAACGCACCAGGGCAAAACCGCCGACTCCACTCACCCTACGGGAATAATCCGGGCTCGTCATCGCAACACAGCCCGTGACGCCGCACGAAGTTTGATACAGCACAGGAAAGTCGTTGATCGCTCCGCGATCGAAACGCGCCCGCGTTATCGCAATCCAGAACTTGACGCCGCACAGAGTCTGGCGCAGCACAGGAAGTCCGTTTCGTTCGCGGAGCGAACAACGACATTGACGCATCATTCTGCGGGAAGCTGCTGCTGAGCCTGTTCGAACGCGCCGACCGCTTCGGTGAGTGAACTGCGAGCTTCTGCCAGGTGACCGTCCGCCGCGGCCGACCAGACGCGGTTGAGCATGCGTTCGCCGAACGCGGCGGTCACCAGCAGGTCAGCGCCGGCGCTCATGCCCATCCAGCTGATGACCTTCTGGCGGCCTTCGGCAAATGGCAGGACAGTGTGCTCCAGCAGGTGTTCCACTCGGCTCGTCACCTCGTTCGCGCTCAGCTTCCCAAAGTCGTTCGACAGTTCGTGCAACTGCGGAACGAGCCCTCGCAGCAGTGCCAGCGGGTTCGAGCCGTCGCTGTCGTCAGCGTGATGAGCGGCTCGTTGAGCGAACTCGTCCTTCCACCAGATCACGAGCCCCGCGACCGTCAGCGCGAAGCCCACTGCGAAGACGGGCCACGAGTCGGGAAACCGATCCATGAAGGACTCAGCAGCCGATGCTTCGACGTCAGGCAGCTTCGCCGCTCCGGAAATTGCCAGCATGACTCCGCCAGCGAACAGAATGTAAGCAACGATCCTCATGCTCCGCCTCCCGTCAGCCATGACTGGAAGATGTTGTAGAAAGCGTGCCCCATTCCGGTCAGAGCTTCGCCCACGATCAGGCCGGCACACAGCGGCACCAGTTTGTGCTCGCAGAACTCCAGCCCCTTGACCCTCTGGATCCCCATCTGCATCAGACAGCCGATGCCATATCCCAGCGTGATCGAAAACGGCAGGTACATGGCGAGCCCGACCAGCACGCCGAGCCCCGGCATCGGTGCGGCTCCCAGGCAACCGCCGACCGCCGCTCCCATGAAGTACTTGTCGACGGGGACGTTGCCACTCTTGACGGCATCAATGATCCCCATCAACGCTCCGCCCTGAGGCGCGGGAAGACTGGTCCCCGGCCCGAAGCCGCCCTGCCCGCCTTCACCGGCCTGCCACAACGCATAGATCGCGGCGAGCGCAATCAGCGCTCCGAGCCACGTCACACCAAACTGCACGACCTGCTGGTGAATGGGCCGGGCACCGATCATGAAGCCGGTCTTCAGGTCCTGCATCATGTCGGCTCCCTGCCCAATCGCGACACAGACCGCGACGCCAACGACCATCGATCCGGCAATGTTGCCCCCCAGCAGAACCATCATCAGTGTGACCGAAATCAGAGCCATGCCCGACATCGGCGAGATATCCGTCATGCCGGTTGCCTGAGCGACAATCAAAGCGGCCAGTCCCAGCCAGACGGTCCCGACCAGCGACGACAGAATCGCCTGACCGACAGTCACTCCTTCGGTGAGCATCGAGGCAACGAAGAACAGCACCAGTGAGAACAGCGTGCCGACAATCAGCGTCTTCAACGACATCTCGTCGCCGCCCACGTTGCTGCCGGCACTGGCCGTCTTCGCGGCTGTCGCGAGCGATCGCAGAGCACTCTTGATCGCCGGAAACGCCATGACGACGCCCATCAGCGCGCCACCAACCAGCGTCCCGATTCCCAGCGGCCGCAGCATCTTTGCATAGACAGCCCAGTCAACACCGCCGAATTCCTCAACGAGTTCGGGAGCGACCCAGCCGGCGCCAACCGCCGCCGGAGAGATCACCCACCAGGACAGAATTCCTCCAGCAAAGAACGGCAACCCGCCTCGGCCAGCCAGCATCCCCGCCGCGAGGTTCATCAGCGACAGATAAAGCACCGGCGCGAACTGAGCAGGGATGATTCCCAGGCCGAAATGCAACTCTTCATGGGTGATGCCGAAGCCGGTCTCAGCGATTGCTTCGGGCGTCGAATCAAGAACCTCGGAAAGCATCACCAGCTTCCAGACGGCGGCGATGACGAAGCCAATCGCCAGAAGCTGAGCTTTCTCAATTCCCGTCGAACCCGCGCGAATGATCGTCGTGACGGCAACGCCGGTCGGAAACCGCAGCCGGTCCATTTCGATCATCTGCTTGCGCAGCGGAATAATGACGACGACGCCCAGCACGGCCCCCGCGATGCCGGCCACGGCCAGCGGCAGCCAGTCGAACTCCAGCGTCCCTGTCCCCTCGGCCGCCCACTTCTGCTGCAACAGAAACAATGCCGGTACGGTGAAGACGATACCGGTCCCCGCGGTATTGATCCCCGACGCGATCGTCTGGTTGATGTTGTTTTCAACCATCGTACCTTTGCGCAGCACTCCGCGCAGCAGGGCATAACCCATGATGGCCGCGACGGTCGATCCGCCCAGTGAAAAGCCCAGCTTCAGGGCGGCATAGCAGAACGCGAGATTCAGTACGACGCCCTGGATGACGCCGAGGACAACGGCTTCCCAGGTCAGTTCGCGATAGGGAGCGGAATCGGGCGGGCGGCTGTCGCTCATGAGGAATCCTTCCTGCTGCGGAATCAACTTCAGCCGATGCGTCGACGAGCCGGGACGATAAATACTTCGCGCCGGAAGTCCAGAGCAGCGAGGCACAGCCTGCTCGACGACCAGACACCAACCGGGTAGCGTTTCATCCGACACCTTCTGCTGTCGACGGTCGTTTCTTCCGAGTCCTCACACGGGAGTGCCCTCAATGAATGCAACGCAGCTGCCCGCTGAAAGCAACCGGTTTCCGCAACTCGATCGCCGCGAACTGCTCGCCATGTCCGGCGTCTTCGGCGCATCGTTCCTCGCCTCGCAGGGACTCATCAGCCGGGCCGAAGCCGACGAAATCGATGCCGCAAAGAAGCCCGCCGCCGAATCGACCGGCAAGCGCTACGACATGAAGAAGTCAATCAACATGTGGGCGCTGCCCTATCCCGACAAGATGTCACTCAAGCAGTCCTTCGAGCTGATCGCCGATGCGGGCTTTGACGGCGTTGAGGTCAACTACAACCTCGAAGGCGACATCTCTCCCGAAGCCAGCGAAGCGGACCTCAAGGCCATCGGCCAGATGGCCCGCAAGATGGGCATCGAGATCAGCGGCGTCTGCTCGTTCCTCTTCTGGCCGTACCCGCTGACGAGTAACGATGCCGAACGCCGGGCTCGCGGACAGGAACTTTCGAAGCTCATGATCGGCGCCGCGAAAGCCCTTGGCACGGACAACCTGCTGGTTGTTCCCGGCGCCGTTTACATTCCCTGGAACCCCGAGCCCGAGCCGGTTCCCAACGATGTCTGCGAGCAGCGGGCTCGCGAATCCATCCAGGCCGTTATTCCGGAAGCGAAGAAGGCCGGCGTCTCGCTGAACATGGAAAACATCTTCGCCAATGGCTTCCTCTTCAGCCCGCAGGAGATGAACCGCTTCGTCGACGGCTTCAAAAGCGACAGTGTCGGCGTGCACTTCGACACGGGAAACATCATGCAGTTTCAGTTTCCCGAGCACTGGATCGACATCTGCGGCAAGCGGATCCGCAACGTTCACCTCAAGGAATACAGCAAGCTGGCCGGCACGGACTTCACTCTCGAATCGTTCCGCCCGCTGCTCGACGGCACGATCAACTGGCCCAGCGTGCTCGACGCGTTCGAGCGGGTCGGCTACCGAGGCTATCTCACGTTCGAGTACTTCCACCCCTTCCCGCACTGGCCCGAGGCACTCGTCTATCAGACGTCGGATTCACTCGACCGGATGCTCGGTCGCAAGGCGTAGTTGATCGATGGGCGACCTCAGAAATCCGAAGATCATCTGGCTGAAAGGCGCCTTGTTTCTCCTGCTGGGCCTGATGGCCGCCGGGCTGCTCGTCTTTCAGACCTGGAACCTGCAGATCACCGTGCTGCTACTGATCACCATCTGGGCGTTCTGCCGCAGCTACTACTTCGCGTTCTACGTCGTCGAGCACTACGTCGATTCCAACTACCGCTTCGCCGGCCTGCTCGATTTTCTGAAGTACGCGTTCAAGCGACCAAACAGGCCGAAGTAGTCGGCTTTGAATCGAAAGACAGAGAGCTGCAAGTCTCGGACTGCTTCGGTCGGCGCACCGCCAGTGCAAGTAGGGCCGGTTCCCACCGGCCAATCCGAAGTTCAGCAAAGCAATCTGGCCGGTAGGAACCGGCCCTACTTCTTCTTCTGCACCGTCAGCTTGCGGCTGTAGATGCGTTTGCCGTGGGCGATGTAGAGCGTGTTGTGGTTCCGGCCGGCGAGGATGCAGGTTGTCAGAGGCTGGTCCTTGTCGACTTTCGGCAGGACGCCGCAGGGACGGCCAGTGGGGTCGAAGATTTGAACGCCGAGTTCGCTCGTCACGTAGTAGCGGCCTCGTTTGTCGACAGCCATGCCGTCGCCGCGCGACGTCATTTTGTACGGCGGCGGTTGGTTGAAGTTGAACTCGCCCTTCGGATCGATCGCCAGCCGCATCGGCATCGTCGGCATCTTCGCGTCGAGGACTCCACCCGCGTTGACGCGGAACGTCCAGGTGTGCGTCCCGCCGTAGTCTGAGACCGCCAGCGTGCCGCCGTCGTTCGACAGAGCGATCCCGTTCGGCTTGCTGATGCCGGTATCGGCGGCTGTGACCTCGCCGGTCTGCGGATCGATCCGCGTGACCTGCGACTTGCCGGTCTCGGTGAACAGGATGAAGCCGTCTTTCGTGACGGCCAGATCGTTCGGCTTGACGCCTTCGGCAACGGTCTTCACTTCGCCGGTCTTTGGATCGATCGAGATGACTCGGCTCTTCGATCCCTGGCAGGCGTAAAGCAGAGTGCCTTCGGGATTGAATTCGAGACCGCTGACCGACTCTTTGACGATCTCGGTCCGCGAGCCGTCCGCGGCACTGATCCGGACGACTGACGGAGCCCGCATGTCGCAGAAGTAGAGGTTGCCATCCCTGTCCGCGCACAGCGCGTCGGCGAAGCCGATGTCGTCGGCGACCAGTTGCCAGGACTCGCCGGGGATCAGCAGATCCAGCAGCGTCAGGTCGCCACCGAGATCGCCGCTGGTGTCGAGCGCAGGAGCGTGAGCTTCCTTCCGCCACAGCCACTTCATCGCGTCGGGGAATTTCGAGCTGCCGAAGTCGGCGTTGTGCCCGTAACCCTCGGCCGAGTCGAAGCGCACATCGTAACCCATGTACTTGAGCGCCGACGCCATCTGCTGATTCGCCCACCACCAGCTTCCGAACGGGTTATCGACGTCGCCGCTGGTGTCCGCCATGTAAACGCGGATCGGCTTCGGTTCGCTCTTGCGAACCAGCGACGGGTAAATGTCGCCGCCGCGCAGGTTCGTGAAGCTGCCAACGCTGGAATAGACCTTGCGGAAAAAGTCCGTCCGTTCCCACGCAGCCGTGAAAGCGCAGATCGCCCCGGAACTGGAACCGCCGATCGCGTGCATCTCGGGATCGTCCGAGATCGTGTAGCGTTTACGGACTTCCGGGATGATCTCTTCCAGCAGAAAGCGGACGTAGCGATCGCCCAGACTGTCGTACTCGAAGCTGCGGTTGGAATGCCGGCCGCGCACGCGCTGCTTCGACTTGTCGTGGCCGGGGTTGATGAACACGCCGATCGTCGGCGGCATGTCTCCGCGAGCAATCAGGTTGTCGAAGACCGTCGTGATGCGCCAGCGACCGTCGACATTTCGCATCCGCTCGCCATCCTGAAAGATCATCAGAGCCGCGGGTTCGTCGGCCTGGTACTGAGCCGGCACGTAGATCGACCAGTCGCGAATCGTGCCGGGGAAAATTGTCGACTCCCAGGGTTCCTGCTGCTCAACCGTCCCTTTGGGCACGTCGTCCCGCGCGACCGCGTCAGGATGAGGCTGCCATTCCGGCTTTGTGTTGACGATCGGAATGTTCGAGGACTCAGCGTCGTCGTCCCACAGCCAGCGGAGCGCGTCCGGGAAGACCTCGCCGCCCCACTTGCTGCTGTGGCCGCCGTCGGTCATTTCGAGTTTGTACGTGTAGCCGGCGAACTGCAGCGCCGCCGCGAGATCCTGATTGCCCAGAGGCCAGTTCCCGTGCAGGTTGTTGAGATCGTTGACGCCGTCCTGCAGGTAGACTTTGATCGCTTTCGGCTTGTCCTTCGTCTTGCGAACCAGACCTGGATAAGCCCAGCCGCCTCGGATGTTCGTAAAGCTGCCGATGTGGCTGAGCACCTTGCCGAACTGATCCGGCTTCTCCCACGCGACCGTGAAGGCACAGATGCCGCTCGACGAAATCCCGCAGACCGCTCGTTTGGCCGGGTCGGTCGAGACGTTCAGACCTTTGAGCGCGACCGGCAGAAACTCGTCGACGAGAAAGTTCGCATAACGGTCGCCCATCGAGTCGTACTCGAACGACCGATTACTCCGCCCCGCCGCTCCCGGAGCCGTCGCGGGAATGGTTCCCGGATTGACGAAGACGGCGATCGTGACCGGCATCGCCTTCTGATGAATCAGGTTGTCAAAGACGATCGGCACGCGATACGACCGCTTTGGATCGGAGTAGCCTCGGCCATCCTGAAACACCATCAACGCCGCTGGCTCGTCGGCCTTGTACTGAGCCGGCACGTAGACGCTGTAATCGCGAACGGTGCCCGGAAAAATCTCGCTGTCAGAGAACTGCCCCGAGGTGACCTTGCCGCGAGGCACGCCGTCCTGCTCAACCTGATCCAGATGCACTTCGGCAAAGGAACTGACCGTTGGCAGAAACAGCGTGCAGCACAGCAGCAGGCAAACTCGCGTCAGACGAATCATGACCGGACTCCGGGTGTTGGTCGGTGAAGAGCGGAACGATCGAAGAACCCCGATCCCGCAAAGCGAACGGATTCTGGCTGCCCGCCAGAACAATTTCACCCGAGCCGCAACCGCAGGCCGCATCAAACTCTGCACCGCCCCGGCACTCGTTCAACACCCAGGCATCCGGTTGGCACGCCCTGAGGCACGAAGGGCGTGGACGGGGCAGTTTCTCCCCGACATCAAAGAATCCACTCGGGTAACTCAACCACGCCCATCGCCGAAAGCTCTGGGTGTGCCACCCACTCAAAATGCAGTTGGGCAAGGAAATCACCTCGCCACAAAGAAGCACGAGAAGACACAACAAGCCCGACGCCGTCAGCTTTTCGTGTCTCTTCGTGCTTCTTCGTGGCAGAACTCTGGCCTGGTTGATGATGCCGTCGATCGTCAGCAGCCCGACTGCCCGGCCCTCGAATCCCGCGCAAGGTCAAGCATGGCAACACGCGGCACAGGGCAACTTCATGCGGGTATCGCGTCGTGAGGTCGTCGCAATTGGTCGCTGAGCGGGTTGAAAGTGTGGGGCAGGTTGTTAACGTTTCGCACGTTTGCGCCGCCCCTCGAATGGATTCGCTTTTTCGAGCGTAACCGTGTCTCGCCGTTTGACTTGCGTCAAACTCACGACGCGGCTGGATGCCTCGCTCGCCCCTGCCGGATTGCTCTCCGGTCTCGCTGCGCAAACGCATTTACAGAAGCCGATCCCGCCCCTGCGCGCTCCTCGCCGCCAGTCAACAGGACGACACACAGTGCCACGCCGCGACGACATCAAGAAGATTCTGATCATCGGTTCTGGCCCCATCGTCATCGGCCAGGCGTGCGAGTTTGATTATTCCGGAGCCCAGGCGTGCAAGGCGTTGCGTGAAGAGGGTTACGAAGTTGTCCTGGTGAACTCGAACCCGGCCACGATCATGACCGACCCGGACATGGCCGACCGGACGTACATCGAGCCGATCACCTGGCAGTACGTGCAGAAAATTCTTGAGCTGGAAAAGCCCGACGCGCTTCTGCCGACACTCGGTGGCCAGACCGGGCTGAACACGGCCATGGATCTGGCGCGGCGCGGCATCCTGGAGCAGCTCGGCGTTGAGATGATCGGTGCGAAGGAAGACGTCATCGCCAAAGCGGAAGGCCGCGAGTCGTTCAAGGACGCGATGGTCAAGATCGGGCTCGACGTACCCCGCAGCGCGACGGTTCACACGATCGAGGAAGCCCGCGAAGCCGTGAAGGACATCGGCCTGCCGATCATCATCCGCGCGAGTTACACGCTCGGCGGAACCGGCGGCGGCATCGCCTACAACAAGGAAGAGTTCGAGCAGAAAGTCGCCAAGGGCCTCGCCCTCTCTCCGGTCTCCGAAGTCCTGCTCGAAGAATCGATCATCGGGTGGAAAGAATTCGAGATGGAGGTGATGCGCGACCGGGCTGATAACGTCGTCATCATCTGTGCCATCGAAAACCTCGACCCGATGGGCGTCCACACGGGCGATTCCATCACCGTCGCGCCGGCCCAGACGCTGACCGACAAGGAATATCAGCGGATGCGCGACGGCACGATCGCCTGCATGCGGGAGATCGGCGTCGAAACCGGCGGCTCGAACGTGCAGTTCGCGATCAATCCGAAAGACGGCCGCATGGTCGTCATCGAGATGAACCCGCGCGTCAGCCGCTCGTCGGCGCTCGCATCGAAGGCAACCGGTTTTCCAATCGCCAAGATCGCCGCGAAGCTGGCCGTCGGTTACACGCTGGACGAAATCCCCAACGACATCACGCGCGAAACGCTCGCCTGCTTTGAACCGACGATCGATTATGTCGTCACGAAGATTCCGCGCTGGACGTTCGAGAAGTTTCCGGAAGCCGACCCAACGCTCACCGTGCAGATGAAGTCCGTTGGCGAGACGATGGCGATTGGCCGAACGTTCAAGGAGTCGCTGCAGAAGGCTCTGCGCGGCCTGGAGATCGGCCACTTCGGACTGGGCGGCGGCAAGAAGGACCTGTGGGGTTCCGAAGCTCAGCCGGACAGCGAAGAGATCAAATCGAAACTCTCGATCCCCAACGACCAGCGGATCTTCCACGTTCGCTATGCGATGAAGAGCGGCATGTCAGTCGACGACATTTTCCGGCTGACGAACATCGACCCCTGGTTCCTGTGGCAGATCCGAGCCATCGTCGATGTTGAAGAAGAAGTTCGCACCGCCGGCTCGCTGACGGACTGCAGCGACGAACTGTTCCGCCGCGCCAAGCAGCACGGCTTCTCCGACCGGCAACTCGCCTTCTGGTGGGAAACGACCGAAGCGGAAGTCCGCAAGAACCGCAAGGACCGCGGCATTGAGGCCACGTTCAAACAGGTCGATACCTGCGCCGCCGAGTTCGAAGCCTACACCCCGTATTACTATTCAAGCTACGAACAGGAAGACGAAACGCCCGCGAAGGATCCCGGTCGCAAGCGCATCATGATTCTTGGCGGCGGCCCGAACCGGATCGGCCAGGGGATCGAGTTCGACTACTGCTGCTGCCAGGCGGCCTTCGCCATGAAAGAACTCGGCATCGAGTCGATCATGGTGAACTCGAACCCGGAAACGGTCTCGACGGACTACGACACGTCGGACCTGCTGTTCTTCGAGCCGCTGACGACCGAAGACGTGCTCAACATCTGCGACCGCCTGCAGCCGGACGGCGTCATCGTGCAGTTCGGCGGCCAGACTCCGCTGAATCTGGCCCGTGGTCTGGAAGCCGCTGGCGTCAACATCATCGGCACCAGCCCGGACATGATCGACGCCGCGGAAGACCGCGAACGTTTTCAGGCGATCCTGCAGAAGGCGGACCTGATGCAGCCGCCCAACGGTACGGCCACGAATCTCGAAGGCGCCCGGACAATCGCCAACCGGATTGGGTATCCCGTGCTGGTTCGACCGAGTTACGTGCTCGGCGGCCGCGCAATGGAAATCTGCTACGACGAAGAATCGCTCGTTCGGTACATGAACAACGCGGTCGACGTTTCGGAAGGCCACCCGGTTCTGATCGACAAGTTTCTCGAAGACGCTATCGAAGTGGATGTCGATGCTCTGTCGGACGGCGAAACGACCGTCGTCGGCGGCATCATGGAACACATTGAAGAAGCCGGAGTTCACTCGGGCGACTCAGCGTGTGCCCTGCCCCCGCACACGCTCAGTGAACTGGTCATCGATTGCATTCGCGAAGCAACCCACCGCCTGGCAACAGCGCTGCAGGTTCGCGGGCTGATGAATATTCAGTTTGCCGTGAAGCAGGAAGACGCTGAGACGATCGTCTACGTGCTCGAAGTCAACCCGCGGGCCAGCCGCACGTCGCCCTTCGTGTCGAAAGCGACCGGTCGATCACTGGCGAAGATTGCCGCGAAGGTCATGGCCGGCGTGAGCCTCAAGGAACAAGGAGTCACGGGCGAAGTCTGGCCGCAGCACACGTCGGTCAAGGAAAGTGTCTTCCCGTTCAACCGCTTCCTCGGCGTCGACATCGTGCTCGGTCCGGAAATGAAGTCGACTGGCGAAGTCATGGGAGCGGACGAAAGCTTTCCGCTCGCCTTCGCCAAGAGCCAGATCGGCGGCGGAGCGGCATTGCCGACCGAAGGCAAGGTCTTCATCTCCATGGCAAAAGCCCACAAGAACGAGATGGTCGAACCCGTGCGTCACCTGAAGTCACTCGGCTTTGACATCGTGGCCACCTCCGGAACTGCTCGCGTGCTGGAGTCCGCAGGTATTGAAGTCGAGACGGTCAAGAAACTGCAGGAAGGCCGGCCCAACCTGCTGGACCTGATGGCCAACGGCGACATCCAGTACATCTTTAACACACCCAGCGGCAAGGGCGCCCGCACGGACGAGGGCCGCATCCGTGCCGCCGCTGTCGCCTACGGGGTCCCCTGCGTGACGACTCTGCCGGGTTGCCTGGCCGTCATTCGAGCCCTGGAAGCTCTGGCCGCGGATCCCGTCCCGCGAGTGAAGGCGCTGCAGGACTGGATGCCCACCGTCACCGCTGTCGGCAGCGGCACGGCCACCTCGTAAGACCGCCAGGCAAATTCACACTGCGACCAAAGCATGCATCGTGCTGCGCGCTGATCAAGCCGGGCTTCAGCGTCGCCAGTCGGACGCGGATTGTAATTTCTTCCAAAGTCGACAATCGCTTCCAGAACTGTTGAAGACGCGTCTTGACCGTTTTTGCGGACGGCCTCAATACTCCTGCCCCACCTCGCTTTGCGGTTCTCGCAGAGCTGGTTTCGCGGTTTCAAACGTCAGCTGACAGGATCCCGTCACTGCCTTTGAGCAGTGCTGACGTTGAACACTCGCCACATCCCGTTGAACTTTTCCTCCGGACTGAGTTCGCGGTTCCGATTTCGTCCGGCTCCATCGCACGAGCGAGCCACGCTCGCAGTTATCGCCGAAATTCAGAAAAGGAATTCCGAATGAAGGTGCGACACGTTCTGCAGTCATCACTGGCAACTCTGGCCTGCTTTGGCACCCTGATCCCGCAGCAGAATCTGAATGCTGCGGAGGCCGCTCCCGAGACACAGGTCTCGCAAGCGGACGCGCCTGCTGCGGTCGAAAAGGTGATCGATATCGAACTCGATCGTCAGGGCCGCCTGCTCGGCGCGCTTGTCGACAGGAACGGCAAGCCCGAAGCGCTGAAGAAAATTCAGATTCGGCAGGGCAAGAAGCTGCTGGCCGAAACGAAGACAGACCGCGAAGGCCGGTTCGAGGTCAGCAAACTTCGCGGCGGCATTTATCAGGTCATCAGCAAGGACCAGGCCGCGCTCGTCCGAGTCTGGTCGAACGGAACCGCACCGCCGAAATCGAAAGAGCTGGTGCTGCTCGTCACCGGCCAGGCGACACGCGGCCAGGGCTTCATCCCTTCCGGCTTTACCACCGGCCTGCTGGGACTCGGCGTTGGAATCGCGGGCCTGACAATCGGCATTATCAACATGCGGGAGAACAACGACCTGCAGCGAGACATCGATCGCCTCGAACGCAGCCTGCGATAGTCGATCGAGTTGTCCGAACTGAAACCCGCGCGGTCTCAAAACACGAAAGCCCGACCATCATCAGCGATGGCCGGGCTTTCTGCTTTTCAAGCTGACTCACGCCAGGCGATCCCGTCCGCCAGCGGCAATGTTCACCGCCAGTCAGATCGCGATCAGTACTGGCCGGCAGGAATTGTCTGCGACCGAGGTTCGACAACGACCTGGCCGATCGTCCCGAGATGCTGCGGCTGCACACTCGTCTGACCGCAGACATCGTTCTGAATCTCAAGCGCCTGAGTCGTTGCTGCGACTGTCTGCAGGTATTGCGTTCGAGCCGCCTGGATATCGACGCTGGGAGCGACCTGCTGAAATCCCGACGCTCCCGTCGTCACCGCAAACCCGCTTGAAGCACCTCCGGCGGCCATCCCGCCGCGGCCCATCGAAATACTGGTCCCGGTCACCGAGTAGCTCTGATTGAACCCGCGGAACGCCTGGCCAAGCTGCAACATTTCATCATTGACCGAGCCGGTGGCTGTCGCGATCCCCGCCACGGCTCCGATCACGCCGAGCGTTCCGACCATCATCGTCTCGGCAGATACGACGAGGCCAACTTCCTCTCGCCACAATCTCTTTAACAGAATCATGTTACGTCCCTCTCTCTCTCGACTGAAAATGCGATACCGGGTGTCTCAAGCCCGGCAGAAGCCGTCATGATAGGTAATTTGCAGATTATAGTCAATATTCAGATTGTGCAGATTTGACAGCTGACTCCTGCCAGATCGAACCACCGTTCCGAACGAGTCGGCGTCGCTTGCCGCTCGATCGGCCACATGCCATGATCGCATTCCGGTCCTGTGATCGGTTGCTGCGGATCGCTCGAACCCAAGCTCAAACCGCGGCCCCTGCTCGCTCAAAACAACCTGCTCCAACCGCGTTCGCCTCAAAGGTCAGCAGCTATGAACTTTCGGCTCTCCGTGATGATGTTTCTGCAGTTCTTCACCTGGGGCGCCTGGTTCGCGACGATGGCGGCCGCGTTCGACGCCAATCAACTGAGCGGAATCACGGGCGCGGCTTACGAGTCAGCTCCGATTGCGGCGATCTTTGCTCCGCTGTTCCTGGGCCTGATCGCCGACCGGCTCTTCCCTTCCGAGAAGGTGATGGCCGTTCTGCTGATTCTGGGCGGCCTGCTGATGATGGCGATTCCCAGTGTGGGCGCTCAGGGAGAAGCAGGCAGTGAGGTGCTCCCCTGGCTGATCCTTGGACACATGCTGTGCTACATGCCGACGCTGGGACTCTCAAACACAATCGCCTTTACGCACATCCCGCACCGGGACGAGTTTCCGAAGATTCGCGTGTGGGGAACCATCGGCTGGATTGTCGCCGGACTGGTCGTCGGAGGCCTGGGCTGGTCGGCCAGCTTCAACATCTTCTGGATGGGCGCGATCAGTTCAGTTCTGCTCGGCGTGTTCTGTTTCAGCCTGCCGCACACCCCGCCGCCGCAGAAGGGTCAGCCACTCGACCTGCGGTCACTGTTCATGGTCGACGCGTTCAAGCTGCTGGGCAACTGGAATTTCCTGGTGTTCGCTGTTTGCTCAACGCTGATCTGCATCCCGCTCGCCTACTACTACGGCCTGACGTCGACGTTCCTTCTGCAGACTGGTTTCGCTGAACCGGCCGCGACCATGACGATCGGGCAGATGTCCGAGATCTTCTTCATGCTGCTGATCCCGTTCTTCTTCCGGAAGCTGGGCATCAAAATGATGATCCTGATCGGCATGGCCTGCTGGGTCATCCGGTACGTGCTGTTTGCCTATGGAGCCCCGGATCAGGTCGCGTGGATGCTGTTGCTGGCCGTCGCGCTGCACGGCATCTGCTACGACTTCTTCTTCGTGACCGGCTTCATGTACACAGACCAGAAGGCTCCGCAGGCGATTCGTGGCCAGGCGCAGTCGCTGCTCGTGTTCCTCACGCAGGGCATCGGCATGTTCTTTGGATTCCGGATCATGGCAGGTGGAGACCTCTTCGGAACGATCCCGCTGAACTTCACGATCGACAAATACGGCGAACCGGTGACCAAATCCGGCGAACTGGTGAATGCCATCAAAGAAGCGCGCGGAGACAGCGAAGCCGCGAGCTTCTTTGAGACGTTCACCAAAATGTTCTCGCAGGGCCTGCCGGAAGGGCTCGATGGAGGACTGCTCGGCGAGACGATGGGCCAGTGGGAAAACTTCTGGATCTTCCCCGGCATCATGGCGGGGGCAGTCCTTGTCGTTTTCGCACTGGCATTCTGGGATCGCACAATCGTTGAAGAAGAATCCGCAGACAGTGCTGCAGGACCGGGAAGCGACGACGCCGAAGGGTCAGCGCCGGCAGCCAGCTAAGCCCGCCAGGAATGGCTCCCCACCGGACGACCTGTCAGTTGGACGCGATCCATGAAATGGCTCCTGCCTTCCGTTTGTGCCGCCGGCTTTCTCCTCACCGAAAGCCTTGCGGTATCGGCAGCCGACCCCGCTCCCGAGGTTGAATCGCGACCGACAGAGAACCAGGCCGAACTGCGTTACTGGCTTGAGAACCTCGTTCGCTATCACGGATTCACCAGCGAGGAGGTCGGCGCCGCAACAGGTCTGTCCGCGGTCGAAGTGCAGGCACGACTCGACGAGTGGAACATCAGGCCGCATTCGCAACGAGACCGGAAATCACTGCTCGTCCTGCCGTGGCCGGGCGGTCGGCATCCGCGGATCGGATTCCTGGAAGGTGCGATCCGACCGCAACGGGAAACCAAGATCAGCGTCTTCACACCGTGGGGCGATCACGACTTTGTTGTTGTCGACGTGCCGGAAGCAATCTGGTCAAACCTCGGACTGACCTACCTCGCGCATACACACATCCCGACAGTCTTCGACAAGCAGGGAGTCACACTCAAAAAGCTGGAGTGGAACCGGCACGACGACGGGACGCTCGATATCGAACGCGTCCTGCCCAACGGCATCCGGTTTGGTGCCGTCGTCCGGCCTCGAAAAGATCACGTCCGCATGGAACTGTGGCTGAAGAACGGCACCTCGCAGACGCTGAGTGACCTGCGAGTGCAGAACTGCGTGATGCTCAAGTCAGCCGCTGGTTTCGAGCAGCAGACGAACGACAACAAGATGGCTCGCCCGCCGTATGCCCTGGCAAAGAGCCCCGACGGTCAGCGCTGGATCATCACTGGATGGGAACCGCTCCACCGCGTCTGGTTCAACGAACGTTGCCCGTGTCTGCATGCGGATCCGAAGTTTCCGGACTGCCCGCCAGGTAAGACGGTGCATCTGCGGGGCTGGCTCTCGTTTTATGACGGCACAGACATCGACGCCGAGCTGAAGCGGATCGACGCGACCGGCTGGCGATCACCCTCGACGGCCAACTGACCCCGGACCGCGATTCCTCGCGAACGAAACGGCAGCCCGGTGACCCCACTCGCAGCGATCCAGCAGTCACGCAATCGTAAATCCGCCAACGCGTGGGCTTTGTACGAACCGCATCGCGATCGAGTGACGTCGCTGCTGATCGATGCGCTGCCGTCGGTCGCAGGCGGCGAAGACTCCAGGCCTCGTCTCTGCCTGCTCGGCGCCGGCAACTGCAACGACGTCGATCTCCGCAAGCTCGCCGACAGTTACCAGAAAGTCCTGCTGGCGGACCTCGACGCAGACGCACTGCAACTGGCCGTTGATCGGCAGCAGCTGACCGGGCACACGGCAATCGAGATGCAGTCCGACATTGATGTCACCGGTATCTTCGACGGCCTGTCTTGTGAAGATACCGCGAGAGCAGTTGATGATTCTCAGGCAGTCCGCGAACTGACACGTCTGGCGGAGTCCTTCTCGCCCGACGAACTCCCGAGCGGCTTCGACGTCGTGGCGTCGGTCTGCCTGCTGTCGCAACTGATCGACGGTGTCGTCCGCCGTTTTCCTGATCCGCAGGTTGCGTTGCCACTGCTGCAAGCCGTGCGGCGGCGGCACCTGAAACTGCTGCTCGAACACTGCCGGCCAGGCGGAACGGCCATCCTTTTCAGCGAGGTCGTGTCGAGCGACACCTGCCCGGAACTGGCAACAGCCTCGGACGCGTCGCTCCCCGCCCTGCTCGCGAACCAGCTCGCAGCGCAGAATTTCTTCACCGGCCTGCACCCCGGCATCATTCTGCAGGAACTGCAGGCGGACGAGTCACTCAAGCCGCTCGTCGAAAGCGTCCGCCCCGTCGCTCCGTGGAAGTGGCCGTTTCTGTATCGCACGTACGCGGTGACGGCCTTCGTCATCCGGCGCCGCGAGTAATGGCAGGCCGGCGAGTAATGGCGAGCCGGGGCTGATTTCGATATGAACACCTCGTGTTGCCCAACCATTCGAACTCCATACCGGCGGACCATCCCATGTCAAAGTGCCTGCTGCTTTCGCTGATCCTTCTGCAGATGTTCTCGTCGACAGCCAATGCCCAACAGGCGGCGAAGCAGACGAAGAAGAAGGCGGCTCCGAAGCCGTTTCGCTGGGTCAACCCACTGCCGCAAGGCAACTGGCCCGACGGCTTGAAGCACTCCACGTTTCGCAGCCCGTCGATGGACATCGACGTCGGCTACTGCATCTATCTGCCGCCAGGCTACGACGCTGACGAGAATGCGAAGCGCCGCTATCCGGTGGTTTATTACCTGCATGGTGGTCGACCGGGCAGCGAGACAAAGAGCGTTCGGCTGACAACGAATATCGATGCAGCGATGCGGAACGGCGACGTCTCACCGGCGATTTACGTGTTCGTCAACGGCGGCGAGGTCAGCCATTACAACTATCCGCAGAAGAAGTCGATGGGCGAAGACGTCTTCATCAAGGAACTGATCCCACACGTCGACGCAACCTACCGCACGATCGCGAAGCGCGAGGGCCGTGGGATCGAAGGTTTCTCACAAGGCGGCCGTGGCACAACGCGGATCATGTTCCGCCATCCCGAACTGTTCTGCTCGGCCGCTCCCGGCGGGGCTGGACACTCGACCGAGAAACGCATCTCTGAAGAGAACGGTCGGGAGAGTGACTCGCTGATCTTCGCACCGGGCTACAACACCTGGGACCTCGCTCGCGAGTACGCAAAGCACCCCGAGCCCCGCCTCAGCATTTTGATCCACGTCGGCACAAAGGGTTTCAACTACGAAAACAACCTCGAGTACATGGCCTTTCTGGACTCGCTGAAGATTCCCTACGAAAGGCTGATCGTCGAGGACGCGCCGCACAGCGCGAAGATCATCTACGAAAAGCAGGGCCTTGAGCTGATGCGCTTTCACGCTCGCAACTTCGAGCGAGCGAGAGGCCAATAGCGAGTCGCCGTGGATTCACCTGCACGTCGCTGGATTCGCAAGAATTCAGAAAACGAAACGCCTGAATTCTCGCGAATCCAGCGACGGCAACAGCTATCCGAGTTCGCTCGCCAGAATCTCCGCGATTCTTGAGCACGTCGTGCCGTTGCCATACGGGTTGATGGCCTCCGCCATCGATCGATAGTGCGACTCGTCTGCGATCAGCTTTTCGGCTTCGCTGAGAATGCGGTCCTGATCGGTTCCGACAAGCCGGACGCCGCCGTCGAGCCCCTCCTGTCGCTCGGTCCGGTCGCGCATCACGAGCACCGGCTTGCCGAGCGACGGCGCTTCTTCCTGCACGCCACCCGAGTCCGTGAGGATGAAGAACGAGCGGCACATCATGGCGACGAACGGTTCGTACGGCAGCGGATCGATCAGCCGCACGTTTGCGACGCCGCCCAGGATTCGCCGCACGGGTTCCTGCACGTTCGGGTTGAGATGCACCGGATAGACGATGTCGAGTTCCGGATGACGCTCGGCCAGCGTGCGGATCGCCTCGCAGATTGATTCGAACCCGCCGCCGAAACTCTCGCGACGATGCCCCGTCACCAGA